>CEOE01008436.1_pt1 | contig 12475 bp, 8 predicted proteins | sample 530211 | NCBI WGS metagenome assembly CEOE01 (sample SAMEA2619779, study PRJEB7988) | marine metagenome | isolation source: saline water (ENVO:00002010), including
AAACAAATCTGGTTTTTATAGTTACTAATTAAATATATTTATGGCGAAGGAAAATTTAACTGATTTTAGTTTATCAAGAGATAGTTATACTGCTTTTGATGCAAAATCACTAAAAGAACTTATTCAAACAAGATTGAATGAGGGGGGTATATATACTGACCAGACTTTTGAAGGTAGTAATATGTCTTCAATAATTGACGTTATAGCATATAGTTATCATTTACTTTTATTTTATCTAAATCAAACATCTGCAGAGTCAATGTTTACTGATACTAGTATATATGAAAATATGAATAGAATCGTTAAATTGATTGATTATAAACCTAAAGGCTATCAAACTTCATTACTTTCTTTTAATTTAAACGCTTCAAGTTTATTACCAGAAGACGCATATACAATAAAACGGTATAGCTATTTTGTTGCAGGTGGATTATATTATTCATTTATTAATGATAGTACTTTTAACAAAACAGTTCCAGGTGATCAAAATTTACAAAATTTTTCTAGTGAAAATATTTTAAGAGAAGGACAATATTTTGAATACCCAGAAATAACTGCTTTGGGGGAAGATTTCGAAACTGTAACTTTAGCAGTACAAAGTAATGATGATAATTTAAAAATAAATGTAGATAGTAATTCTATAGGACTATATGTGCAAGATGTTGATACTAAAAAAATTATAGAATTTACTGAAACATCTAGTTTATTTTTAGAAAATTCCGACTCAACTGTTTATGAAAAAAGATTAAATGAAAATGGCCTATATGAATTTAAATTTGGTAACGGAATATTTGGTAAAAAAGTTGATGCAGGGGATAGTATTTTTATATATTATATACAAAGTTCAGGTGAAGCTGGTGTAATATCACCTGGTGTATTAGACGGCAATAAATTAATTTTATACAATACACCAAGATTTAATCAAATAAGTCAAGATATTTATAATAATACATTTAATTTTTTAACTTCACAACAAATTCAATATTTAAATTTTTCAAATAGTCTTCAATCGACGGAACCAGTTGAGAAAGAAGATACTGAAACAATTAGAAATAATGCTGCTAAAAATTTCCAATTACAAAACAGAATAATAACCTTAAATGATTATAATGATTTTCTTTCTACTAATTTTTCACAAGTTTTAAAATCTTTTAACGTTGTTAATAATGATGATTATGTAGATCAATATTTAAATTATTTTTTAAATATCGGTTTAAATAAACCTAATGACGATAGTAGAGTCTTATTCAATCAAGTTAATTTTAATTCTATAAATCAAATTAATAATGTTTATTTATTTTTAGTATCTAAATTTAACAATGTTGATGAGAATGATAATCTCAGTTTTGTTTCGACTTCTCAAAAATCATCAATTATAAATTCATTTAAAGAACAGCAACAAGCTAATGTAAATATAGTACCTGTCGATCCTGTATATACTTCTTTCGGGTTAGGTGTTAGATCTGGTGAAAATGAAAATATTACTAAAGATATATCCAACGAGTCTTTTTTAATTATAAAAAGAAACGTATTAAGTAATTCAAGTACAGAAGCAATAAAAGAAAGAATTAATAATATATTAGTTAATTATTTTGATAATTTAAATTTAGGCGATTTAGTAAGTTTAAAAGAATTAAGCAATCAAATTTTTAATATTGGTGGTGTTGAAGATATTCGTACTAGAAGAGTTGTAAATAATATTCAAGTTAATGAAGTTGAAGGTATTAGTCTTGTCGTTTATAATCCTATATACCCAGATAACGATATACAGATAGTTGGTAGTGATATAAAATTACCATTTTTTAAATTTCCTTACTTGTCAAACAAATCTATTTTATCTAATATTATTGTAGAGAACGCATAAAATGAATTACAGTTTTAACAAAGATTATAATTCATTATCAGGTATAATTATACCGCTAGATATATATAACAAAAATTTCGAAAAGGTATTAGGAGGTTCTTCTAATAGTACTGATCTAAGTAGTACTATTTATTCAGGCAATCTAGGTGGGGTATATGCGGTTCCTGATTTTATATCTGCTGATCCTATGATTTCAGATACTGATTTTTTTGTAGATTTTGGAGACGGTACCATTATTGAAAATAATCTTTCAGCATTTCACACATATAAAACATCAGGTAATTTTCAAGTTACGTTAGTAGTCGCAACTAGTAGTGGGGATTTCTTTAGATCTAAAAGTAGTTTTGTTATTAATGTTAAAGACCCTGTACCAGATAAAATTTTTATATCACAGGACGTAGAATCTCAAAATGAAAGTGAAAGTACTGCTATTTTTTATATTACTAGATTTAATAATATTGTAACATCAAGAGCATTATCAGCTAATGATTATAAAATAAACTTAAGTGTGGATGGAAATAATTCCTCTTTACAATTGGAAGAAAATTATTTAGATAATACTAATTTTCAATATCAAAATAAAAGTTTTTTCTTTACATCACCAGATGAAAAATTTGAAGTTATTGAAAGTATAAAAACTAATAGTACTTTTATTTATGGTAAATTTTCTTCAGGTGAGCTTCTATTAACCACGCTATCAGCAGATGATAATACTTTAGTAGGTACTTCTGGTTTTGGTAGTTTTCGTTATTTCGAGCCTACGTACGTTTAATTATCTTGTAAGCTTTTTAAGTAATCTATTTCTTTACCTAATCTTTTAACTTCTTCAATTAGTACAGGTATTAGACTTGTATAGTCTACAGTAAGGTAACCATCGCTGTTTTCTCTAACTAAACTTTCATCAATATTGTATAAGTCTTGAGCTATAATACCTTTACCTTTACCAGATCTTTTAGATCTTTCATTCCAATCAAACTCATAACCGGTCAAATTACTAACAAAATTTTCAGAGTCAATAGGAATTAAATTTTCTTTTAATCTACTATCAGATGTATTAAAAGCAATAATATCACCAGCAGCACTAATAGTCCCACCTACAGTTAAATCACTTGTAATATCCATACAACCTGTTAGGTTAGTATCTTTTGTATTTGATACCCCGCAAATACTAACCGCATTATTAAATGTAATACCACCATTAAACGAACCCGAACCAGCAAATAAAAAGTCTGCAGCTGTTAAACTACCAGTTATAAGGGTATTACCAGCAACAATTATATTATTATCAAACGTGCCTGAACCTTTAACACAGAGATTGCTATTAGTAGTAATATTACAACAAGCAAGTAATGTAGTACCAACTACTAATGAATTATCAAAAGAAGAACCATTACCAGCGCTGCCTAAAGTTAAAGCTGTTAACTCACCTAAACCATCTGAAATTTGATTAGATGAAGCTAATGTATTACTATTGAAGGTTTTTAGTAAACCTGTATAAGTTTCATTTATATTTTTTCCTAATAAAGTTGCCATTATTTCTCCTCTAATATTTTAATTCTATTGTTTAAACTTTTTACCTCTTCAATTAAGTATGGTATAAGTTTTACATAATCTACTGATAGATAACCTTTTCCATTTTCTCTAACTGCAGAAGGTATAAATTCTTTTACTTCTTGGGCTATAACACCAACATCTTCACCTGTTTGGGTAGCTTTTTCACCCCATTCATATTTATAACCATTTAAACTATTAATTACATTATTTGAATTTTGAATTTTAATAATATTATTTTTAAGTCTTTTATCTGATGTTTTAAATGCTGTAATATCATCCGATGCTTCAATAGTACCACATACAGTAAGATTGCCGGCTGCAACTTTTAAACCACCGCAGGTTGTAGTACAACCGTGTAAAGTAGAAGTACAGCATATTGTTAAATTATTACAACCTAAAATAGCTCCGCATAAAGTTGAACCGTCAGTAACTTTTAATGTACCTAGTTGAGATGTACCGTTAATAGTATGGGTACCTGTACCTGCTGCACAAATTTCACATAAAAGACAAAGGCCTCCATTTTTAATTTCAAGTGTTTTTGTTGTAACGGTACCTGAATCACCTTGTACTATCAAAGGGCCAAATACTTTAGCCCCTCCATTCTGTGGTCCTATTGCTAATGAGCTTACAACACCACTACCGTCTGATAATCTTGATAAAGCTGTAGGTAATTCAGACCTATTAGGGTTAGTAAAAACTGCATTTGCATTTCTATTTCCACCATCTGTAGTTGGCAGATTACCGTTGTCGGATACTTTAATAAGTGATGGGTATGTGAAAGCTATAATTTCACCTGCTAAACCTGTTATATTGGTTGACATATAATTATTTATCTAATAGTACTGTCTTTAAAATGGGTATTCTTTCACCAATTCTTTTAGTTTCAACAGACTGTATAATATTATTTTGATATTCAAAAAGATTTGTCATTATTCTATTCAATGTATTACCATTTAGGGTTTCATTAACGCCAGCAAAGTATTGTTTCTGATTATTTAAATCTAATATTTCTTTATCTTCATGCGATAGCTCTAGGAAGTCTTTAAATCTTAGATAACCGTCAGTTTCTACTGTATCAAAAACTGCAAGTAGTTGTTTATTCAAATTTGAACTTAATAAATTTAAGTTAAATAAATGCCTGAATATAGTAGAATTAAACGTTATATTATTAAAATATTCATCTTTTAAAAATATTTCACTTTTCTTATAAAAATTAGGTCTACTTGTGTTTAATAAAGAAACATAATTATTATCTTCATTAAAACTAAATACCCTTTTGTTAGACCATAATAATAATTTATCTGTATCTACTACATCACTATCAATTATTTGTAAACCGTTTGATGCTATTGCAAATTTATCAAAATCAGGTAGATCATCCCATTCTACTTCATAAGCAGAAAATCTAGCAAATACTGTATTCCACAAAGATACAGAATCAAAATTTATATCAATAGTAAATCTTTCTATATTTTTAGTTTGAGTATTTAAAAAATATTTATATACATTTTTTGTAGTTTGTAGGTAGTAAATATTACTATCATTTTTAGAAAAAACTATTTTACTTGGTAATTCAAATTTACCTATAAGAGGTATAGCAAATTCAAAAGGGTTACTAGTTAAGACATACCTATCAATTTCTTCAAAATTATTAGCATTTAATACAACCACTCTATAAGTTTCAGTTAAAACATATAATAAATCAAATGTGGTATTATATGTCATACTAACAAATTTATTTTCTTCAAATAAATTTTTATTAGCATATCTAAGTTTAAAAACGAATTTATCGCTAAACTTTTTTATACTTTTATCAATATCATCATATACAAATATATTACCGTTACCATATTCAATATAAGTGTTATCATTAAAGTTAGTATTATCGCTACCTTTACCACCTATAGTTTCTAATAGTTGAATTTGTCTAACACCTGTACGATCTTTATTAATAATAGTTTTTGTATCAGCTTTATATATTTGTTGCTTACCTCTATCATTCAAATAAAGAATATTATTTTCTTTATCAGCTGCTATACTAGTAATATTTTCGAATCTTAGTTTACCGTCTATACCAATTGAATCTGCGCTTAATACAAAATCAAACATCGTATCATCTCTGTCTAATTGATACGCAAATAAGTATGAACTTGTAGTTACAAATAATGTATATTCATCAGGTTCTTTAGTACTTTTTAATGCAATAGTATTCATTTTATCTACAGCAAAAAATTGTTCATTATAAGCTGAAAAAGAAACTAAGCTTGGGTCTAGACCTCCAGAAATAAATCTTACATCAGAAGATACCCACTGCCACTCAGTACTTGTTGATGTAGTTGATAATACTGCATAAGCATTAAAATCAGTTGGTATTAAAGGATTATTTATATTTGAAAATCTATATAAATCTATAAAATTATCATATAATAAATTAAGTTTAAAATTTATCGAATTTTTATTTATTATTTCATTTGGTTTAAATAAAATATCATCTAATACATATGAAGGGTTTAATTTAGTAAAGATAGTTCGATCAAAGAATTTATTAGAATCTAATATATCAGTATTGATATTTTCTACAACTGTTAGTTTATCATCTTTTAAAGTTTTAGTTTTGTAAAAATTGGTACCATCATAATTATAATAACCAGTGTAATTAACCCCATCAAAAGTGAATTCATTTCCATCTGAAAATGCTACTTTTTTTGAGGTTGTTATTGATTTATATTCATCACTAGAAGTGTTTTCTAGATCTTGACCAACATAAAAATCCGTTGTTATATTATTTGCTGACATATTTTAATCGATGTTATAAATTAATTTTTGTTGAGATGGGGTGACAACTTTTACAGAACTTTGTAAATAATCAATTAATTTCTGTTTAATATCATTATTTATATCAATATCTTTAATGTTCACTTTTATATAATTACTAATATTACCAGGTATATTATAAGTAAATAGCGTATCGATTTCTTCATTACTATTTCTCGTACCACATGGTACTCTAAAATATAAAGGATCTATTTGTTTAGTCTGTAATTCTAAATAGTTTATCAAACTTTGATCAAATGATGTATTATGCACTTTAAAGTTTTTTAAAGTCCCGCCAGAACTGTTATATGAAATGTCTTTTACTATTTCATCAATAGGTATATTGCGAATATTTTGAGTATTTAAAAATAATTCTGGGTAGATAATTCTTTCAATAGGTATCAAATTAGGGTTAAAAAATATTTCACCGAAAAATAACCCATTATTATATAGTTTTATTTTACCTGAATTTAAATCTAAATCTAAATTAAAATAATTTTTAATAGAAATATTAGGTACTACAAATATTATTTCAACATTAGTTACATTTTCTGAATTGATCGGTAAAAACTCTCCATCCCACCCACTTAATGATGAGGCTGGGGTATTCCAAGTAAATGCTGAATGACCGGTAGCTGATAAAGGCGGTCCTGCATTATTCCATAGTTCGGTTAAAGTTTCAATATCAATTAAAGAGTTTAAGTTAAATTTAAACACTATTTGATCTCTATAAGAGTTATACTTTTGATCTATTGCATGATAATTAATTGGGGTGAAATGTAATTTATTACTTGTTAATGTATCAAATTTAGTAGATAGTCCAGAATTGAATGCGATAATATCTTGATATGCACTATCTTCTATTCTTCTGTATTTGTATAAACCTTTCGGGTAAAGAGCAGTTAATGAGTTAGTACCGAAAGTCGTTACAGGAATTTTTTCATTAGCTGCGTATGCTGTTTGTATATCAGTATCAATCCCAGTTAATGTTAAGTTATACGTTTCTTCGAGTAGGCCGGTGCTTGCGTTTATCTTATCCACAACTATATTTGATGATAAGTCTCTTGCAAATGACATTATCTTTAATTCTTTATTTTCTTCAAGAAAATCTATTTTATAACCAGTATTTACTGTTTCACTTAGTTCATATGCTGAAAGTTTAAATCTTTCTGGGGTAAACTCTTGAACGAACCCTTTACTAGCTGTTAAGTTTATATATTGTACAAATAATCTATCATTTACCGAATTAATATCATAAATTTTAGCGTTAACACTATCCAGAATTGGATCTTCATTTTGTTCAATTTCTAAATTATCAAAAACAATTCTAGCTCTTCCATCTTGTATAAAGTCAAAAAAAGTTAAAAAATTATTATTAAAAACCGGTGAGCCGCCCGAATCTACTTCAGCAGTTGCTGCTTGAATAACGGTATAATAATTTTCATCAAATGATTGACCTTGTATAATTCCTGAACTTAGTTCGGATGATAATGATGTTGTTAAAAAAGCTTCACCTGGTATTAATTGCTTAGATATAAATCTATCAACATTTTGTAATGAGCATGCTACTTCATTGTTTAGTTTTTTTGGTTCAAGCCCTACAAGAAATCTATAACTACCAGTAATCGTTGGTACAATACTTTGTGAAAAAGCTGATAACGGGTCAGATAGATATTGTTGTTGTAAAACTGTATTCTCAACTGGTATAAGATTGTTTAAATCTAAATTAATAATTTTGTTATTAGTTAAATATTGATTAGTTATAAAAAATACATTATTATAACCATGATAAGTTTTACTTAGATATGATTTAATAATTTCTAATATTAAATCACTATTAGTGCCACCGTCAGCTGGGTATCTTTCATTTAATATCTCACCAAAATAATTAGTTTTTATTAATTTATTATCACAAACTAAAACTATATTATTATTTTGTTCTAAATAAAGAACGTCTAATATATTTTCAGTATCTGTATATGTATTTGATCTTAATAACTTTAAATTATTATCATATATATGAAGCACATTACCTTGAGGTATAAATATAAATGGTGTAAAGAAAAAGTTATTTTTCAAAGCAAATCCGTCTTCATATAAATTACCAGCCAGCTGAAATGAATCTAAAGATGATAGTGAGTCTAATTCTAATTCAAAACCAATATTAAAATCTCTATTAGGTATTGACTCAATATCTATATTATCGTAACCTTTAGTATCATTAAGATTTACTTCATCAACATTTTGTACTTGTACTGCTGATGTTTGAATACTAAATGAATCTTTTATTAACTTATCCTTTTGACCGTCGATATAAGCATTAATTTGCTTTTTATTAATTCGCTGATAGCCATACGATGCACTTGGTTCAAAAGTTAAATTACTTTTTAAATCGTAATAAACTAAATCAGTTTCATTATTTTTAAAATATTCAGCTGCTTGGGTAGTGGTATCGAAAATATTTGAATTACCTGAGAATGATACGGTATATGAATTATCTTTAGGTAGATAATATCTATCGAACCATATTCCTTTAGTAACACCGTCTCCTTTTAACCATGTACATAAATAATCTCCAAAAATATCATTTGACTGAGTATCATTTATACTTTCAAACCCTAACAAATCACCACTTTGTAAAACAAATAAACTTACATCATCTTGTAATACTAAAAATTCTTGATCTTCTATAAAACTATCTTGTAATTTATTTTTATTTTTATCTGTAAGTTTAAATACTTTATCACTAAAATATGGACTAGTCGCAGCAAATGACCCATTTGTTGCTAAACCAGTATCATTAATGTTAATTTTGCGGAATGGAAATAAATCCCCTGGTAATGTAAACGCTGTATAGTCTTTGGAACCAATTTTATACTCCTTATCAAAAAATGTATAATTTAATGATATATTATCATAATCAGTTTCTTTGCTTTTTTGATTAGTAAAATTTTGATATTCCCTACCTCTATATTCAAAATCATCATCTCTATTTTCTAATGGTCCTCCGTAAGCAATATTATCATTAGATATATGATTTTTTAGATTGAAAAACTTTAAATTAGCATAATTTTTATCACCTGTTATTACATTAGAATATGTATAATAAGTTAAAAAATCATATTTAACACCACTAACTGTATCATTTGACAATCTATAGTTATCTTGAAAATCATAGTATATAAATTGATCTATGTTATCATTGTTTAATAATTTTATTTCATTACCGACGCCTATTGTACCATTTAACAATCTATCAGTATTTGCTGGTAACAATCCTATAGAATCTATTTCTGCAGATAATACTGTATTAACAAATAGTTGATAACCATCAGACCCGGTAGATATTGCTTGGGAATTTGTAGTTAATAAAGTAGTTACAGTAGTTACTACATTATCATTTTTATATAATCTTAATTTTTTACTTTCACTATCGTAAAAATAATTAAAATAATAAAATGAAGTTAATGGTAAATTTTCAGTATTTAAAAATTTAAAAACCAATGCATCTCGACTTGCATCGTATAAAAATTTAGGAATTTTACCATCAAAAAATGATACTGTACAAAAATCTTTATTTACGAAATCTACTAAAAATTTTGTGCCATTAAGATTTTTAGCATCAATATTAAACTTTGCTGGTGATTCTTTATCATCATTGGTCGTTATAGCTTGTAAAAAGAATGTGGCACTTAACGTACTTTGAGTAGCTTTAAAATTTAATTTTGTATTTAAATCCTGAGTATCTATTTTATTAGTTAAATTAAAAATTTCATTAGAATTTTTATCTTTTATCAAATTATTTACAGAATAATTTTTTATAAAACTATCATTAGCACTTTGATTTATATTATATGTTACTAAATTTAAACCTTGCAATGTAAATTTATCTTTATTAATAAATTCTAGTTTTTCATCAGAATCTTTAAAATATAAAGGTGATAAAGCACTTAAATTTTGATATGTAGGAGAAAAAGACATCTATTAATATTTATAATGAAAATTATATATCAATTTTCGTATATCTATTTAAAACTAAAGTATTAAAATTCAATTAAATTAAATTTGTACCGGAGTAAATGTCTTTTAATATAATTTCATCAATACTATTATTAATAGCACTTAAAGATGATAGATCACTACTAGAATTTACATTAGCATCATCATAAAATGCAAATATATTACTATTATTAAAAGTTGAAATATATTCAAAAAAAGTATAATATTTTGATATATCATTTGTATCTAAACCCCTATCTTCATTTAGAATTCTAAAATCATTTTCCAATACTAAATTATTACCACTAATATCTAGCATATATGTAAAATCACCAATCCCATCAGGTAAAACTAATCCCCATCCCCAATTTATATTATAAGATGATATTTGATAAGTTTTATTAGTTCCTAAATATCTAAAATCAAAACCACTCGTTGGGTCAGTATTAAGCATATAATATCTTTGACTAAATTTTTCAAAAGCTACTATAGGTTTAAAATTATCTCCACCTGATAGAGTATCAGAAAGTTTTATTTCTTTACCTAAATTTTTACCTAAACCGCTATCAGCTCGACCTTTATCATTAAAATCTTGACTAAATTTATTTTTTATAGGTATTATCTTTGAGCGATTAACACTGAAAAAATCAACAATACGTTTTAGACTGGCTGGGTAGCTTTCTGAAAATTTATTAACATTGCTGTCGATTAGTTTCATATTACTAATTAAATTATCAATATTTGCATATTCTATGTCACTTGAATTTAATAAAAAGTTAGATATTTTTTCATAAACTTTTACCCCTAAAGTGTTAGGATTATTTGCATCTCCAACTATTTGACCTATAATATCGGTAAAGAATTTTGGGTTATCTCTTAAATTTGGTTGATATAAATAATTTATAAAATTATCTTTTTGATTATTGTTTTCATTTATCTTACGAAATTCTTTACTACCACTAACAGGTACAATATTAAACGTATTACTTTCACCATCTATAGGTATACCACTTAGACCTACAGTCGCTTTTGCTGTTAACTTAACATTATTTGCTGAACCATCATATTGAAAAGCCCCTTTAAAGAAGCCTCCAACAGTATCTGATGATAATATACCAAAATCACTGGATATAGTAGCAGCTAAAGAGTTATTATTTTGATCTTTTAAATCTATTGATATAGTATCAATATTAGACCCATTACCAAGACTTAAATTATTTAAATATTTAGCTGGATAATTATTTCGAGTTTTAACTCTAACAGTAAAATAAATAATTTGGTTCTTAAAATAATTATTATCAAAATTAAAGGTTGTATCGTTATAACCATAACCGTCAATACCTGTTGTTGAAAATACTAACTTATCCACCGGGGAAGATGGTAGTATTTCAATACTTGTACTAGCAGTAGTCTGGTTAAATACCGGTAATTCATTTCTTGGCAAGTTATAATATTCTCTTTCCGGGTCAGTTACCGCTGTGGTATCAAAATTTGCATATATATTAATCTTTCTGGCCATATATTATATTTATAAACGGCACTGAAATCTATAGAAAAAACTATTAGATAACATAAATATAAATATATTATGGCTAAAAAATTTTTAAATTTAATTGAACAGATAACTGGAAAAATTAATAGTGGTCTTCAAACAGGTGGATTAGTAAAATTATCAAGTGATTATAAATCAAAAGAAGGTTATAAGAAACAAAATAAAGAACAACAAAAATATATAGATGAATATTTTGATTCTGATGGTAATTATGTTATTAAAAATATAACCACTGAATATCCTTCTAGAGCACCTGGTAATGAAGATAATAGAGGTAATTATTTTTATGTTACAGTTGCAAGAGAATTAGCCAACGGATTGACCGATCAACAAGGTAAAGTTACAGTTACAAGTGATATGTTAGAGCCTATAGATTTAGGTATTAATAGACACCCGGTACCAGATTCACAAAAATATGATAATAAGGTTCAAATCGATCCTAAAGAACCGGAAGAAAATGAAGAGCAGCAACAAACTATGACACAACAAGGTAATAGCCTTAAGAAAACGGAAATGTCAAATCCAACACAAAATACTAAGATTCCTTCATCCCCAGCGACTAAGTCACCATCAGTTAATGAAAATTATACTTCACAGTATATGTCAATTAACGGTTAGACCTACTCAAGATTAACCCAGCAAGCAAAAGCATTAATCTCTTTATCTAATACAAATACGTCTTTATACATGTG
>CEOE01044218.1_pt1 | contig 12466 bp, 15 predicted proteins | sample 530211 | NCBI WGS metagenome assembly CEOE01 (sample SAMEA2619779, study PRJEB7988) | marine metagenome | isolation source: saline water (ENVO:00002010), including
CTTTGCAGATGTCGTAATGGCAGACTACATCGTTTTGGATGGTGTAGCTGCCGATCCAGACGATTTTGGATACTTCAACATTGATAATGTTTGGGTGCCAAAAACTTTTGAAGGCAAAGGGTTAGGTTTAGCAGCGTATGGACTGAACGGCTTCCATCTTGATTTTGCTGATGCACTTGATCTTGGTAAAGACGTCTCTGGTAACGGCAATCATTTCACGGCTATTGGCCTGACGGCTGACAATCAGGTGACGGATACACCGACTAATGATTTTGCTGTTCTTAATGTGTCAAACCCGATCAATCTCGGTCCGGGCGTGTCAAGTTTATCCGACGGCAATCTGAAATCGACCGGACCTGCTGCGGCCAATTCTGGAACAATACATCTGTCAACCATTCCTGCGTGGAAAGGCAAAATATATGCAGAAGTTCATTTGCATGCGGTTAGCTCTGCGAATGCAAACGTGGCTCTGCTTCCTTTGTCACACCAAGGGGGGTGGCCGCCGCCGTCTGGTGTCGTTTTAACCATGTATGGGTCAATAACGAACAGTATCATCCTTGATGGCATAACCATCCAGTCCGGCTTACCAGCATGGGGAAACCCCGATATCTGCGGGGTTGAGGTGGACCTCGACGCTCATACTGTTCAGTTTTACCGTGATGACGTTCCATATGGGTCGCTGGTATCAGGCATTGCAAATGTAGCCACTGCGATTGGCATCTACACCAGCCGGGACGGCTCTGGCAATGCTTCCGTTGCTGAAATCAATTATGGGCAGAAGCCCTTCACATACCCACGCGGAGCAGATTTTTTAACTCTTAGCTCACAAAACATGCCTTGTCCGGAAATCCTCGACCCGTCGCAATACTATCAACGTGAGGAAAGCATCGGCGGCGCTGATCTTGCGCTGAACTGGAATCCTCTAACTAACGACACCATAGTCCTGACCAACCGGGTAGATAGTCCGCAGGAATTGCGCGTTAACATGGTCATCGATGGTGTTCAGGTTAACCCGTTCAATACTGCCGGGACAGGTGGCGAAATTGTTGGTGAAGACGGTATGACCTTCAACACCGTGGGTGCTGCGGTTGGTGCGGCGACGGAGTACCAAGGCACACGTCGGGATCGCGCTTTCCGATGCACTCCGCGCTCTGGAATGGCGTTGGTTCTTATCAATCATCTGAACGGTACGCCAACAGTTGTTGACCACACCGCCGGTGGCGTGGCCGAGGAAATCACGTTTTTCCCGGTTGATGGTGGTGACCGTCGCGTCTTCCATAAAGATATCGGCGACGACGCCTTTATCCGCTTGAACGCTTCGGGCCAAACCTCTGATCCCGGCTTCATTTCTGGCAATGTGGTCAACCAGTTCGTGGTTGGCGCCAGTATGCCTTCCGGCACGTATGCGGCTTGGGTCAAAGTTTCCGTTCCCCAGTTTTCAAAGGTTTTTAGCTACGAGGGCAACAACTCTGAAACGAATGGTGCGTTCCTGCCGTTCGATTTCGAGGCCGCTCTCGTGATGGGTCGAAGGGCAGTATATGCCGGTGCTTATTTCTTGAAGGATAATGCAGGGTCGAACCCCAACACCGAAATCCAGCGACTTGACGGCGCGTCAAATATCAGCGGACCGGGCTGGGACTTCGATTTTTACAGTAACGGTTCAAAGTGGTTTTCGGCGGTCAACGAGACGAACGACGGCGGACTGTATGTCGGCTTCGCCATCGCCAAAACCCCGATCAAATTTTCAAACGCAGTCTAAGGAGCAGACCAATGGGTCACCCGCTTTATGCGATCTTCAATGATGACTGGTCCCTTGACCGTTATGAAACAGGGGTCAGTTTCACCGCCACGACAGGCCGCAATTTTACTGATGCATCCAAACATTCCGTCGCCGCCCTTCTGGAGCACTATGTCAAGCCAATTGCACAGACGTCGCTGCCATCCAAAGAATGGCAGAATGTTCAAAGCCAGCCCGAGGTCGTGCGCGAAGGCGAAGGATCAGAGCAGACGGTGAAGCTTGCTTGGATAACTGTGCCGATCAGCTTGGATCGGGCGAAGGCGAAGCTTGACCGCAAGGTCAAGGAGTACAAATTTCGCCGCATGTCTGGTGGTGTCGAGTTTGACATCGATGGCACCACCTATGTGGTTCAAACAGACACCGCAAGTCTAACGCGGATCGAAAATGTATATGATCTGGCCAAGTCAGGACTTCTTGACGAAGGCGAGTTCGTCCGCATGCAAGACAACCGTTCCCCATTTCTGACACCGCAGCAAATCATCGACCTGAAGCTTGCGATTAGCACGATGATATCTGCCTGCACAGAAGCGCAAACATTGCGCGAATACGCCATCGACGCCCTGCCTGATGACCTTCAGGCGCACATGGATTTCGATGTAACTGCCGGTTTCCCGGCCTTCCCTGCAACTGTTACGGAGTAAGCAGTTATGCCCACCGAATATCATCATGGCGTGCGCGTGGTCGAAGTGTCTGAAGGCACCCGCCCAATCCGCACGATCGAGACTGCCGTTATTGGCGTTGTCTGCACTGGCGAGACTGCCGACACAGACGTTTTCCCGGCCAACCGACCTGTCCTGATCACCGACATCAATGACGGTATCAGTGCTGCAGGTGATGACGGCACCCTTCCCTATGCCCTGGACGCGATCAAGGATCACGGGAATCCCCTGACGGTCGTTGTGCGTGTGCCTGAAGGCGCGGACGAAGCCGAAACCACGTCCAACCTGATCGGCGGTGTGGTAAGCGGTCAGAAGACCGGTATGCAGGCCCTTACCGCTGCCAAGCCGCTGTTGGGTGTGCAGCCGCGCATTCTGGGTGTTCCCGGCCTTGACAATGCCAATGTCACCGCCGAACTGGCATCGATCGCGCAATTGACCCGGTCCTTTGCCTATGCGTCGTGCTGGGATTGCGAGGATATCCCGGCTGCGACCGCCTATCGCGATGGTTTCGGCCAGCGTGAATTGATGCTGATCTATCCTGATTTCATCAATTGGGACACGGTCAACAATACTGAACGCAGCGCGTCGGCTGTTGCCCGTGCGCTTGGCCTGCGTGCGCAGATCGATGAAGATACCGGCTGGCACAAAACGCTTTCCAACGTGCCGGTAAACGGTGTTTCGGGCATCAGCAAAGATGTTTATTGGGATCTTCAGAACCCCGCCACCGATGCCGGTGTTCTCAACGCAGCGGACGTAACAACGCTTATCAACAACAAAGGGTATCGGTTCTGGGGCTCGCGCACCTGCAGCGCTGACCCATTGTTTGCGTTTGAAAACTATACCCGGACGGCACAGGTTTTGGCCGACACCATGGCCGAGGCGCATTTCTGGGCGGTCGACAAGCCGATGTCCCCGACCTTGGTTCGCGACATCATCGATGGCGTCAATGCCAAGTTCCGCAGCCTTGTCGCCAATGGTTATCTGATCGGCGGCGGTGCGTGGTTCGATCCGGCAAAGAACAGCAAGGAAGAAATCAAGTCCGGCAAGTTGATGATCAGTTATGACTACACGCCGGTGCCGCCACTTGAAAACCTGATGTTCGAACAGAAAATCACCGACGATTATCTGGTCGATTTCGCAGCTGCTGTCGCGGCGGCCTGATCGCCGTCCTTCCCGACTGGATCTGATTTAAGGAGTAAGCACTATGCTGCCCAAGACGATTAAAAACTGGAATGCCTTCGTGGACGGCGTCGGCTTGGCCGGACTGGCCGAGGAAGTCGCAACACCTGTCCTTGAACGCGTGACCGAGGCCTTTCGCGGTGCCGGGATGCTTGGCGAGGTTGAACTTGACCTTGGCGTCGAGGCGATGGAAATCGAATTTACCCTTGCCGAATTTAACACCGGTGTTCTGAAGCAGTTCGGCATCCCCGACGCAGCCGGTGTTGGTGTTCGTCTTTTGGCAGCTGGCAAGGCCGATGATGCCGACAGCGCTGTTGATGCGATTGAAATCTCTGTACGCGGTCGCTTCACCAAAATGGATTCCGGCAACCTGAAGGCCGGGGACATGGCCAAGATGAAATGCAAAATGCCGCTGACCTATTTCAAATACACCGTCAATGGTGATGTGATCATTGAAATCGACCTGATCAACGGCATCGAAAAGGTTGATGGTGTGGACCGTCAAGCCGCCGTTCGGCAGGCGCTTGGCCTGAGCGCATAACCGCAAACGACCCTGACCAAGAGGCAGCGCCGGGGGGCAACAACTGCTTTATCTTGAAAGGGACCATTATGACCAAGAAAACCAACGATGTTGCCATCGCAACCAATAACGCAATCAACGCCAGCTTTGACCGAAGCCTTGCGAAGCCTTTGCCATACGGACCGGACAAAACCCTTGATAAGCTGACCATCCGTCGCCCAATGAGCGGCGATCTGCGCGGTGTCAAGCTGGTGCAACTGTCCGAAATGGACACCAACGTCCTGTTCACCCTGTTGCCGCGCATCACCAGTCCGGCCATCACCGAAGCCCATGTTCAGCAACTTGATCCGGTCGACGCTGTGATGATCATGCAGGACATCAGTGTAAATTTTTTCACGACGTAATCATCCCAGATGACATCCCCATGGCGTGGGGGATCATCATGAAAGCGTTTCCGGGATCCTTTCCGCCAAACGTTTTCAATTGCTTGAGTTTGGAGGAACTGACCGAAGCCTATGAACTGGCGGTCGCGTTTCTTCAAATCGAGGCCGACGCCGTGAAAGCCGCGCGCACAAACTGATACCTGATCGGATTCCCATGAGTGACCTGAAGCTAAACATTCTGATGCAGGCCGCAGACAAGGTCTCGGCACCGTTTCGCAAAATGAAGCAGTCGACCGGCCAGCTTAAAGACCAGCTGCGCGAAGCAGCCGGGCAGGTTCGGGATCTTGAACGGGTATCAGGAAACATTCAGTCCTTTCGCGATCTCAAGGCCGCTGCGCGTCAAAACGCAACGGCCTTGGGCGCAGCCCAACAACGCGCCCAGGAACTTGGCCAGCAGATGGCCGCGACCGATAAGGTCACACGCAAAATGCGGACGGAATTCAATGCCGCCCGCAAGGAAGTCAACCGGCTTGAGAACGCCGAAAAACAGATTTCACAGGCAACCAGCGGACTGCGGCAGAAGCTGTCTGCAGCCGGGGTTGATACCCGCAAGCTGGGCGATGCCCAACGCAAACTGAAAACCGATCTGGATGCAGCCCGCACGGCTGCAGACAAGCAAGCCAAATCCCTTGACCGGGCGCGGATGAAAACCAACGCGCTGGCAAGTGCCCGTGCCAAAATGCAGAAAACAATGGCGCTGCAGTCCAACATGGCAATTGGTGGGGCCAGTGGCATGGCTGCCGGGGCCGGTGCGCTTGCACTTGGCGGCCGCATGGCATCGGCCGGCGTTGATTTTGGGGAACAGATGTCGGCGGTAGGCGCGATTGCGCGTCTTGATCAAACATCCGAAGCAATGGCAAGCCTGCGCGCGCAGGCAAAGCAGCTTGGTGCGACGACCAGTTTCTCGGCCTCTGAAGCCGCAGGCGGAATGCAGTTCCTTGCGATGGCCGGATTTGAAGCCAGCGAGATCATGAAAACCATGCCGGGTATGCTTGATCTTGCCAAGGCCGGAGCAACGGATCTGGCAACGACGGCAGACATAGCATCAAACGTCCTATCCGGATTTGGTATGCAAGCCAGTGACATGGACCGCCTTGGTGACATTCTGACCGCAACCTTTACCCGATCCAACGTGGATCTTTCCATGTTGGGCGAAACCATGAAATACACCGCACCGATTGCCAAAGAATTCGGGGCATCGGTCGAAGACGTTGCGGCCATGTCCGGCATGCTTGGCAATGTCGGCATTCAGGGTAGTCAGGCTGGTACCGCATTGCGTGCCTTGTTCTCGCGTATGGCAAGTCCACCAAAGGAAGCTAGGGACGCATTGTCCGAACTTGGCGTTGCCACCATGGATGCCAGCGGCGACGCGCGAGACATGGTCGATATTCTGGCCGATTTGGCAAAGTCAACCGAAGGACTGGGGTCTGCGCAGCGTCTTGCCAAATTGACAGCCATCGCAGGGCAGGAAGCAGGGGCTGCATTTGCCACCCTGATCGGTCAGGGCGGATCGGGTGAGATCACCAAGTTCATTGATGTTCTGAATGGCTCAATGGGCGAGACAGCCCGTGTCGCCAAACAAATGGGAGACAACGCATCGGGCGATATCAAATCGTTCCGGTCAGCGGTCGAAGGTATGAACATCTCGCTGACCGAAACCAACGATGCGCCTTTGCGCAGCCTGATCCAGTCGGCAACGGGTGTGGTGCGATCCATCACCGGATGGGTGCAGGCAAACCCGGCACTGGCCAGCGGGCTGGTTAAGGTTGCCGCCGTACTTGCCGGGGTGATCTTTGCCGGTGGTGCCTTGGCCACAACGGTTGCTGGCCTTTTGGGGCCATTGGCCATGGCGAAATTCGCGATGACAACCCTTGGTATCAAGGCCGGTTTCCTTGGTGGCGGCATGGGGATCGTCGGCAAAGGGATCGGAATGCTGGGCTCCGTTGCCAAGATTGCATTTCCGATTGTTGCCGGAGGCATTCGCGCTATTGGGTTGGCCATGACCGCCAATCCGATTGGTGTGATCATCATGGCCATCGCTGCTGCCGCCTATGTGCTTTACGCATATTGGGGCCCAATCAAGGGCTTCTTTATCGGTCTTTGGGAAAGCATCACCCAAAAATTCTCTGGCACATGGGAAACGATCAAAACCATTTTGTCCTTCACCCCCCTTGGCCTGATCGTCAGCAATTGGGGCGGGATCATGGATTTCTTCTCAAACCTTTGGGATTCCATTCTGGGTGGTGCGAAGGCCACGTTCGATTGGATTGCCGAAAAGATGGGTTGGGTGACGGGCCTGTTTGGCGACAACGAAAACGAATTGAGCGTCAACAATAACGGACCATCAACCAGCAGCACAGGCGGCGCGATCCGCAGGGCAGCTTCAAGGCCCGTTCGAACCATGGCTGTGGCGCCAATGGCGGCAGCAGTTGCCGCTGGACCGGCAGCAGCCGCATCGCCGTCACAGGCCAGCGCACCGCTATCGCAGGACAGCTATCAGATCATCATCAATCCGCCTGCAGGCGCAGACGCCAACGCCATTGCCAAGGAAGTCGACCGCAAGCTCAAGGAGCATGAACAACGAAAACAGTCGCGTAGGCGTTCATCACTGATTGACAGGACCAATTGATATGACGCCTATCATTCACTCTCTAAAAACCTCTGTCGTACTTTCCAGCGATATTGTCAGGGAAGTGCTCAAATGGTTTAGTGATGCCCACAAGATTTTCCATTTGCTTACAATGATCGAAAATTCCCGGCAAATCACCCGTAGCTCGGACAGGCCAGTCACTATAGTCCGTCGCATAAGGATTCTCATACCGCCCAAAGTCTTGTTGCGCCTGTTTCTCATCAAAAGACACCGACGAAATTCCTTCAAACCGTCCAGTTATTCGTTGAAACAGTGTGACAATTGGACCCATATTTATCGTCCACATAGATGTAGTACCTCCGTTATTAGAAGCAATACAGATATGGTGCTCCGCCAATTTCACAACCTCGTTCATTAACTTTTTTTAGACATCTCTATCTTTCGTTTGTAAATCGAGGTCGCCCTACCATGTTGCTTTCCCTTGGCCTGTTTGTTTTCAGGCTACAAACCATCCCTTATGAAACGCTGAAACGGACCACCGAATATCGATGGTCATCTGCCAACCGTTTGGGCAAGGCACCTGCCCATCAATTTCTTGGCCCGGGCGAGGACGAACTGACCATCGATGGCAAACTGATGCCCGAACTAACTGGCGGGCCGGTTCACCTCGAAAAGCTGCGCGAGATGGGCAGTTCTGGCAAGGCATGGATCCTCACAGCCGGGAATGGTGATGTCCTGGGCAAATGGTTTATCACCAAAATTGACGACAATCGGTCGCATTTTGTCTCGAACGGCCTTGCCCGAAAGATCGAATTCACCATCACGCTGAAGCGTTACGGCAATGACGACAACGCGCAGCTTGGCAACCTGATGGACAGCAAAGCATGATCCCCGCCTATCAGATTATTGCAGACAGCATTGATGTCACTGCCAGCATGGAGAAATACCAGACCACCCTGCGCGTGATAGACAAGCCCGGTGTCGAAGCAGACCAATGCGAAATTGAACTGTGCGACCCGGACGGATCATTGAACCTGCCCAAACGTGGCGTCCGGCTGCAGGTTTTCATGGGCTGGAAAGGTGACCTGACAGACAAAGGCACATTCATTGTTGATCAGGTTTCGGAATCCGGCCCACCTGACCGCATCACCGTTTCTGGCTGCAGTGCGGATTTCCAAGGGCCGTTCAAGATCCAGCGCGAGGAATCCTATAGCGGCAAAACACTTGGCGAAATCCTGACCACCATCGCCAAACGGTATGACCTGATCCCAGCGATTGAGGACGGGCTGGCCGGGATCCAGATCGAACATATTGACCAGACCAATGAAAGCGATCCCAATTTTCTAACACGGCTTGGTAAAGACTATGACGCCATTGCCACGGTAAAGGCGGGACGATTGCTGTTTACGCCGGTAGGCTTTGACAAGACCATAAGCGGGATTTTGCTGCCAACGGCATCAATCAGCCGGGGCGATGAAGTCAGCCATCGTTTTCAGATTGCCGACCGGGAAGGCAGCTTTACCGGCGTTCGCGCCAAATGGCGTGACCACAATGGCAACGCCACCCGACATTCCACAGCCGGTACCGGGGATAATTGGAAGACGCTGAAACGGGATTTCCCGAATGCGGCGACGGCCTATCACGCCGCACGTGCAGAATGGTCGCGCATGCAGCGTGGTCAAAAAACCATCAACTTGCAGCTGGCCAACAGCAACACGGCCATTCACGCTGGACAACCGTTGCGGTTATCTGGCTGGCGGTCGGAAATTGTCGATACGAAATGGGTGACCGGCGAAGTCACCCATGAAATAACAGATGGTGGATCGATCACATCATTCGATGCTGAAGAACGTATCTAACCAGCATATCCTTTCCGCCATCCCAAAGCCTTGGCGCAAATCGCAGCGAAGTTATTGGCCGTCTGCTGCAGCAAATCATCGTTTCCTTGGACGCTATGATCGACACAGACAACCATGTCCCGCGCATGAACACGCAATTGATCAAATCCGACTGCCTTGACGTAAGACGACCCAAGAATGGCCGTCGACCAATCCCCCGCCGTAGCCAGACGATTGCGATCCTCGGCATCGAGCCACTCCGCAACCGTGGCTTTATGCAAAGTCCCGCCAACGAACCATTCTGCAGGCTGCTCTGTCTGTGCAGTCTCAGCTTGATCAGGCCCGCCAAATACGCCCAGACCAATGAACAGAAGTAGTGTCGCAGGAACGAAAATCATTGCCACCTGCTTGCGCGACTTCGACCAAGCCCAATTAGGTTTGATCAGGCCAGCTAGCAGCAGCGCAATTGACATAAACAACAAAACAAAAATGACTGTATTCAACCCCATCTCCTGTATTCAAAACGAATAAAAAAAAGCTCTTTGTAATCAAATAACAGCCAAAAACACGACTACAATCAGCACACCCAACATTGTTAGGTGAGATAGATAACTTTTCTTGACGGGTTTGGATTGACTGATAAGAGACATTGCGCGATCCCAAGATTGCCGACCGCGAGGCGTTTCGAAAACGTTCGCACGACGCATTATGACTACCATATGTAAGACACCGGTCTCCGGCTGGAGGCGGGGCTAGACGGCTACGGGAAGAGCCATATGTCTGGTAGTGCAATGTCCGTTGCACGAAGCTGGTGGGTTGTCCCGCCCACCGGCGCCCGTGCATTTAGAAAACTGAAATATTCACGCCCCGTCAAGGTGTAAATCATTGTTTTTCAATCGACTACACCAAATAGGGACCACCCTATTCAAAGGGCTAGGCGCATTAGACCCATCAGCTCAGACAGGTCCAGACGACCCTTATCATCCCGGACTTTATCGGGCTCGGCTTCAAGCGCGTCATAGACCGCAAAGCAAAGCTGTGCCTTGATCTTAGGATCAACCTTGCGCCGGTTCGCCTGCATGAATTCTTCGACGGCGACCATAACCTCGGCCATCAAGGCACGGTTGAAATCCGGGAATGAAAACAAAGAGTTCGGGGTTTCACCCAACGTATTGCATAAACGAATGAGTGCGGAAAAGTCCGGTTCACGTCTGTCTTTTTCGTAACCGTACAGGGTTTGTGCGCTCGAAAGACCGGCAGAACTAGCAGCCGATTCCCCTGACATACCAAGGCGCTCACGCGCATCGCGCAGCTTTTTTCCTATTTTTGGTTCGCCTTGCAAATCACTGAAACCCTCTGTTTTTTCCCTCATAAACCCACCTCCATATGATCACCTACCAACAAAACGCACTTGCGTTTGTTATTCGTTTTGAATAAATGTGAAGGCATAGATTTACACCATCAGGGGGTGAAATGCCGTGTCTATCGACCAGAACATCGGACAGGAAAACTTCAAAGAGACGCACGGCGCCATCATGCGAAAGCATGTTGGGGATGCCCGACGCGGCGATAATGGCCTGCGTATTTCACTTACCGATCTGGCGGACCAAACACCTTTTATCGCTCGCACAGTGAAGTCATGGAGAACAGCCGCCACCTGTCCGAATTTGTCGGACTGGATGCACCTCGCACGCACCCTTGGTCCGCACTATGTCAACGATTGCTTGCGTCATGCGGGATACGGCAACGCCACCCCTTTGCAATTCTCGGCATCTGTTCAGGTCACAGGTAACCACGCGCAATACGAACTGGCACAGCGCATGGCGTCCCTATCTGAAGCTATGCTTGACGGTCACATCGACCGCATTGAACGCAGTCAGTTGATCCCTGAATTCCAACAGCTTGTCTCAAATCTCAACCTGTTTATCTGGGCACTTCAACAATCAGGAAGTTCCGCGCCGGGGGGCGCACCAGCAACAATCGCAAAGGATTGATACATGTCTGCCTCCGGCCACAACGCCATGAAATGCCCGCACTGCGGATCAAGCTGCAGTACCGCGAAAACCCGCCAGGTCACAGCCCTTTACCGGGAAATAACCTTGTCCTGCCGTAACCCCGACTGCCTCCACGTCTTTCTTGCCGAAATGAACGCCATCCGCACCTTACGGCCAAGCCTTATCCCGGCACCGGACGTCAACCTTCACATCGCGCAAACCACAACATAGCCAAACCCGGCCTGACCATTTGTCCATCAGGGGGACATGATGCAATCTTGCAATCACAACGAAAAAGCCCGTGCCGGTGGTGGCACGGGCTTCAATAAAACTCTCAACCTGAAATTAAGCAGGATGATGATCAGTCCGCTTTCGTATCTCTCTCTCCGCCAAGTCAGCAAAGAAAGCCGATCTGTTGGTCGTCAATCTGTCAACAGCTTCCAGCAGATAGGATTCCAGTGTGATGTTGGTTCTAACCATCTTGCCTGGCATCTTTGCCGAAACAATTTGCTTTCCAACAAACTCTCCATCTTCTGCGACAGACGACACATCTTCATACCGGGTGGGTTCCGGGATGTTTTTTTTGTTTTCGTACATTGCCTCAAGATACACCGGGAGCAATTCCCGTGCGCTCTCATAGGCACCCTCCAAACTTTCAGCGAACGTCATGCAGCCCTGAAGATCGGGAAAACTGACGATATACTGACCGCTGTCCTTCTCAATGATAGCTGTATAGTTTCGTTCCATCGATACTCCTCGAATGCCCCACACACACTTATTATAAGATTATATATGTGTATTGAGCACTCATACTCCTTCGTTGGGTTGGTTAGGTTACTAGTTATATATCTGATATTTGATTTACTTGATCTATTTATCCATTCGATTACTTCGATTTATCTACCGATCTCGTTTCTATGTATCAGTTTTGTTTTCAGTGGTTTCCCCCTCCCGAGGGAGGGGGGAAGCTGCTTAACGAAGCTTCAATCCACTTTGCCTTTCATATTTCTTAACCAATCCGATTGGGCTGTCTTTTCTCGGATGCACCACAACAATCGGGTCATTGTGGTCGGGATGCACGTAAATCATGTGGTCACCCTTTCCATATCGGTCAAACACCCAACCGGCCTCTTCAAGCTTTTGGATAATCTTTCTGCTGCTAATCATCAACACCACCTCCCTTCACGGCAGCAAGAATTGTGTGCAATATACACACCAGATCACTTCCCGTCAATCAAGAATGTGCATTATACACACCGATCTATCTTGACCTCCACCCGCAACAGGCGTAAGGTCCAACCTATCGGCGGAAACAACCCGCCGTGGGAGCGTCGAAACTCCCTGTTACAGACGGTCAGCCGTCACGTTAGTTGCGGCTATTTTTGTGCCCGGAATCCGGGTGCATCTCGCTTATGGCGGGAGGGCGGTGAATATAACACCCTTCG
>CEOE01045534.1_pt1 | contig 12437 bp, 13 predicted proteins | sample 530211 | NCBI WGS metagenome assembly CEOE01 (sample SAMEA2619779, study PRJEB7988) | marine metagenome | isolation source: saline water (ENVO:00002010), including
CTGGCTGGCTCCGAAGTGAAAAGCCTGCGTGACGGCAAGGCCAGCATCGGTGAGTCCTATGCTGGCCAGGACGGCGGCGAGCTGACTCTCTTCAATGTGCATATCCCGGAATACCCGGCTGCCGAACCCTTCAACCACGAGCCACGCCGGCCGCGGCGTCTGCTTGTGCATCGCAAGGAGCGGGACCGCTTGCTTGGTCGTGTGCAGCGGGAAGGCGCAACGCTCATTCCGTTGCGGCTTTATTTCAACGATCGCGGCATTGCCAAGATCTCCATCGGGATCGCGACGGGCAAGAAGAAGGTGGATAAGCGCGAGACCGAGAAGAAGCGGGACTGGCAGCGGGACAAGGCGCGTCTGATGCGGGACAAGAACTGACGCGTCAGCGTGCGTCCAGCAAGCCCCTGATCGTATCGAATACATCCTCGAACATGGCTTCGGTCAGCTTGCCGGTGTTCGTGTTGTAGCGTGAGCAGTGATAGGAATTCACGAGGGTGAATCCGGCGCCTGGCTCATGCACGGCGTTATGTCCGAACTTGAAGCGGTTCTTCGGAATACCGAGCCCTGATAGAACCGCGCCATGGGCGAGGCCGCCGAGCGCCAGAACAACCCGCCGGGGGCCGGCTAGTTCCATTTGGAGAAACGGTGCGCAGGCCTTCACTTCGGCCCCGATGGGCTTGTTCTCAGGTGGAACGCAACGAACGGCATTCGTGATACGGCAATCGACGAGTTTCAGGTCGTCCCGCCCCTCACTGTCATATGTACCCTTCGAGAAACCGAACCGGTCCAGCGTTTGGTAGAGCAAGTCGCCCGCATAATCCCCGGTAAACGGTCGGGCCGTGCGGTTTGCGCCACGCAGGCCCGGTGCTAATCCGACGATCAGGAAGGATGCGTCTTTCGGCCCGAACGAGACCACCGGTCCGTTATGCCAGTCCGGGAATTTCTCGCGGTTACCGTGACGGAACTCGACGAGCCGGGGGCAGAGCGGGCAATCGCGGCCCGGCTCTTCCAGGCTGGATATTGATAGAGTCATGAGGCCGCCCCGAGAGGGCTTAGTAATTCGGGCGACGCGGCGTTACCTGGGCCTCGTCGATATCGTCCTCGTAATCATCGTCATCGAGGTCGTCTTCGGCACCGTCTTCATACTCGTCCTGTTGCGGACGTACCGGGCGGGCCTGATGAGCACGGGCGATCTTTTCCTGGAAATCCTTGAGCTCAAGGAAATGATCAGCCTGACGGCGCAACTCGTCGGCGATCATCGGCGGCTGGGATTTGACGGTCGAGACGACGGTGACCCGCACGCCTCGGCGCTGCACGGCCTCGACCAGGCGGCGGAAATCGCCATCGCCGGAAAACAGCACGACATGGTCGAGATGTTCGGCCATTTCGAGGACATCAATGGCAAGCTCGATATCCATGTTGCCTTTGATTTTCCGGCGCCCGGAGGCATCGGTGAATTCCTTGGTCGGCTTGGTGACCATTGTGTAGCCGTTATAATCCAGCCAGTCGACAAGCGGCCGGATCGGCGAATATTCCTGATCCTCGATCAGTGCCGTATAGTAAAACGCACGAACGAGACGGCATTCGTCTGCAAAAACGGTCAACAATTTCCGGTAATCGATGTCAAACCCGAGCGAGCGTGCTGCGGAATACAAGTTGGCGCCGTCAATAAAGAGGCCAGTTTTTTCTTGAGGGTAGAAATACATCAAATAATTCCTTTATTTTTCTTCTTTTTCCAGCACGTGCAATAGAGCAACAGGCCGTCATTTGCACAAGTAATTTGCGGTTGTAGAATTGAAGCCTTGACTGTCAATCAATTGTAGATCTTTTTCAAATCTAGTCGGATGTGTTGAAAGTTCAAAGCCGTATTAATATCGGTGTCGTTAAAGCATCAACGGAATGGTGTCCATGATATATTTGGGGGTTGGGGCCAATCTCCCGAGTGCCCAGTTTTCCTCGCCGCGCGAGACCCTGGAAGCTGCCATGGCGGACCTTGCTAAGTGCGGTGTTGTGCCGGTCGGCGTGTCCGGCTGGTACGAAAGCGCGCCGGTGCCATTTTCCGACCAGCCCTGGTACGTGAACGCCGTCTACCGCGTTGAGACGGATCTTGATGCAACAACATTGCTGGCTAACCTGCATTCCATTGAGGCTGAATATGGAAGGGTTCGCGGCAAGGTCAATGCGGCACGGGTGATAGATTTGGATCTTCTGGATTGTCGCGGGGAAATTCATGACGGCAGTGACGGGCTCATCCTGCCGCATCCGCGAATGCATGAGAGGGCCTTTGTTCTCTATCCCCTGCGCGATCTCGCGCCTGACTGGCAGCATCCGGTGAGTGGCGCCAAGATAGATAGTCTGATCGAGGCGCTTGACCCCGGTCAGACGGTCCGGTTGCTCGGTTCAGTCAAGGAAGGGTGCAATTCCTGACCTATTTGACTTGCTCCGGAGAGGGCAAGCCCATATATATTCCTCTTTCCGGTATCTTTTTGAACGGGACGGACACCCATGGCACGGGTCACGGTTGAAGACTGCATTTTGGAAATTCCTAACCGGTTCGATCTTGTCATGATCGCCGGTCAGCGCGCGCGGGACATTTCCGCTGGCGGACAGCTGACGATTGATCGTGACAATGACAAGAACCCGGTTGTTGCTCTGCGTGAAATCGCAGACAAAACCGTCGATCTTGGCAACCTTCAGGAAGCGCTGGTGCGTGGCCTGCAGCGGGTTGTCGAAGATGACGGTCCGGAAGAAGACGATATGAGCGCGCTCGAAGCAGATGGCGGAGCTGCCGTCGAGGAAGCCGCGGACGCGTTGGGTATGCAGATCCAGTCTGCCAAGGAAGAAGGCGCAAGCGCCGGTTTCGAGGACATCGATGAAGAGGTCCTTGGACGCGAAGGCTAAGCCGAACAGGCTTTGCGCTTGCCTGAAACGGAGGTCCGGACCGGGGCCTTTATTCCTACCTGACGACGCCGTGTTTGCGGCCGTGCAGAGCGCGCGGGGGCATTCATGATCCGGCAGTACGAACTGGTCGAGCGGGTCAAGAATTACGATCCGGGCATGGACGAGGACGCGCTGAACCGCGCCTACGTCTATGCCATGAAGATGCATGGCTCGCAAAAACGGGCGTCGGGTGACCCGTATTTTTCCCACCCCCTCGAGGTCGCCGGCATCCTGACCGACATGCGGCTCGACACCAGCACCATCATCACGGCGCTGCTGCACGACACTATCGAAGATACCGACGCGACGGCGGAGGATATCAAGCGCCTGTTCGGCGATGATATCCTGCGGCTGGTCGATGGCGTGACCAAGCTGACGCGGATCGAATTGCAGTCGGACCGCACCAAACAGGCGGAAAATTTTCGCAAGCTCGTTCTGGCCATGAGCGAGGATATCCGGGTCCTGCTGGTGAAGCTGGCGGACCGGGTCCATAACATGCGGACCCTGCATTTCATTCAGTCGGAAGACAAACGCCGCCGCATTGCCGCGGAAACCATGGATATCTATGCGCCGCTGGCCGAGCGCATCGGAATCCAGGCGATGCGGGACGAGCTGGAAGATCTTGCTTTTGCCGAGCTTAATCCGGATGCGCGCACCTCGATCATGACGCGTCTCGACTACCTCTATGACGAGGGGAGCGATACGGTTGAGCGGGTGATGGACGAATTGCGGGAAACTGCGGCGGCCGTCGAAATCACTCCGGAGATTTCAGGCCGGCGGAAGTCGCCCTATTCGGTCTGGCTTAAGATGCAGCGTAAGGATGTCGGGTTCGAACAGCTCTCCGACATCATGGCATTCCGGCTCGTGGTCGAAACCGTGGGCGAATGCTACCAGTTGCTCGGGGCTCTGCACGGCAATTACCCGGTGATCCCGGGGCGCTTCAAGGATTACATCAGCACGTCGAAGCCGAACGGATATCAATCCCTGCATACGGGCATTATCGGCCCGATGAAGAAACGGATCGAGATCCAGATCCGGACCCGGGAGATGCATGAGGTCGCCGAGCTCGGCGTTGCCGCGCACTGGGTCTACAAGGAAGATCCGGCCTATAGCCGGGAAGGCAAGAAATACCGCTGGATACGGGAGCTTCTGGAAATTCTGGAGCATGCTTCCGGGCCGGAGGAGTTCCTCGAGCACACCAAGCTCGAGATGTATCAGGATCAGGTTTTCTGCTTTACGCCGAAGGGTGATCTGATCTCCCTGCCGCGCGGGGCGACGCCGGTCGATTTCGCTTACGCGGTGCATTCAGAGGTTGGTGACCGGTGCGTCGGGGCACGGATCAACGATCGTCTTATGCCGTTGACCACGCCCTTGAAGAATGGCGATCAGGTCGCGGTTTCGACGTCGAAAAACTCAACGCCGTCTCCGACATGGGAACAGTTCGTCGTCACCGGCAAAGCCAAGGCCCGGATCAGGCGCTTTGTCCGCTTGCAACGGCGCCAGCAGTTTGCCGATCTCGGTCGGGCCATCATGCAGAAGGCTTTCCGGCAGGAAGCCCAGAAATACTCCGAAAAAACATTGGAAGGCGTGCTCGGCAAGTTCCAGTCGGAAACCGTCGAGGATCTGCTGGCCGGTGTCGGCGAGGGCGTGCTGAGCGACCGGGAAGTGCTGCATACGGCGGTTCCGGAAACCCTGCCTGCACCTGATAAACAGAATGTCGTGCCGATCACCCGGGCACGGACCAAGGCCCGCAAAGGCAGTCCCGACGCGGTACCCCTTAAAGGCCTGATCCCTGGCATGGCGGTACATTATGCGCGTTGCTGTCATCCGCTTCCTGGAGAGCGTATTGTCGGTATTGTGACCACGGGCAAGGGCGTCACGATCCACACCATCGACTGTGATACGCTCGAGAACTTCCATGCAACGCCGGAACGCTGGCTCGATGTCTCCTGGGATCTGGACAGTGAAACCGACATGCATGTCGGCCGTCTGGATATCGTCCTGGCGAACGAGCCAGGCAGTCTGGGCAGTCTTTCGACCGTGATTGGCAAGAGTCGGGGCAATATAATCAATTTGAAGCTGGTCAATCGCTCGACCGACTTCTTCGAACTCTATATCGATGTAGAGGTAGCCGATGTTCGGCACCTGACGGAAATCATCGCCGCGTTGCGCGCCACACCCGTAATAAATTCGGTGGATCGGGCTCGCGGTTGAACCACATAAGTTAGAAGTGCCGGTATCCCGGTGGCACGGGGTTTCCAACGGCACGGTAAGCAAGAGCAGAGGAAAGGTTCGGCGTCCATGTTTAAACGCCGGCAGGCAGTGAGTACTGCCTCCAGGATTCGTCAATTAATCTGGCCGCGGATGGGCTTCGGCCGGTTGTGGCGCTATACGGGCCACCGGCTGGGACGCATGCCGGGGACGCCTTACAGCATTGCCGCGGGCTTTGCCTGCGGAGCCGCTGCGTCCTTCACGCCACTGATCGGTCTTCATTTCATTCTTGCGGGACTTTTCGCCTGGAGCATTAGGGCCAATATCCTGGCCTCGGCGATCGGTACCGCCATCGGCAATCCCTGGACGTTCCCGTTCATCTGGCTCTGGATCTTCAATGTTGGCAGCTGGATTATCGGTACTCCCGAAGGCACCGAGCCTCCGAAATTGACCTTGGACTTTTTCCTTGAGATCATTTCCGGAGAGTCTTTGGGGCAAAGCGTCGATCTGTTGATGACGATGGTCGTCGGCAGCGTGCCGACGGCGATTGCGGTCTGGTTTCTCCTCTATTTGCCGCTGCTTGGGTTGATAGAGGGGTACAGGAAACGGCGGACGGAACGGCGGGATGATGCAGTGGCCCGGAAAAGTGCGGTCGCAGAGAGTTTGCCTGTCGATGGCAGGGTTTCTGAGCAGGGAGCGGGAAGCCAATGAGTTATTTACGGCTTGGCGTTAATATCGATCATGTGGCGACGATCCGGAATGCGCGCGGCGGTGCTCATCCGGACCCGGTACGCGCGGCGCGCCTGGCGGCCGAAGCTGGCGCGGATGGCATTACGGCGCACCTGCGCGAAGACCGCCGGCATATTTCTGATGCCGATATCGAGCGTCTGACACGTGAGATCGACCTGCCGCTGAACTTCGAGATGGCGGCGACTGATGAAATGCTCGATATCGCGCTTCGCCACAAACCACATGCGGCCTGCATCGTTCCTGAAAAACGCGAGGAAGTGACCACTGAAGGTGGCTTGGATGCGGCCGGCTTGCACAATCATCTGACCCGCTATTGCAGCGCGCTGAAGGATGCGGGCATCCGGGTCTCGCTCTTTATCGAGGCCGACAAGCGGCAGATCGATGCGGCGGTGGCGCTCGGTGCGCCGGTCGTGGAGCTTCATACCGGTGCCTATTGCGAGGCGGAAGGCGAGGCGGCGCGGGCGGCCCAGCTGGAACGTCTGCGGGACGCTGCCTGCTACGGTGCCGAGCGCGGCCTGGAAATGCATGCCGGTCATGGTCTGTCTTTCGATACGGTCGCACCGGTCGCCGAAATGCCGGAATTCCACGAGCTCAATATCGGGCATTTCCTGATTGGCGAGGCGATCTTCAGCGGTCTCGACAGTTCCATCCGGCGCATGCGCTCCCTGATGGACAATGCCCGGGCCGGTGCGACGGGCCGGATCGGCGCCTGAGGTCCCGCGCATGATCCTTGGAATCGGCAGCGATCTGGTCGACATCACCCGGATCGAACGGTCGATCGACCGTTTCGGCGACCGGTTTCTGGCTCGTATCTTCACCGACAGGGAGCGTGACAGGGCGGATTCGAAGGCAAATCGCGCGGCCGTCTATGCCAAACGCTTCGCGGCGAAGGAAGCTGTCTGGAAAGCCCTTGGAGAAGAAGACCGTCCGGGTATCCAGTGGCGAGAGCTCGAAGTCGTCAACGATGCCTCGGGAAAGCCGTCTTTTGAGCTTAGCGGTATCGCCGCTGCACGGTTGCGGCAGATCACGCCGGACGGTCTGGTCGCGCGCGTCGATCTGTCGCTGACGGACGAGCCGCCGATGGCGCAGGCTTTTGTCGTGATTTCCGCCGAAGCGCCGGGTTTGAGGGAGACGCCGGGAGGATAGCCGTCGCTTGCCGTAGTCTTGGGAATCCGGCATACATCGCCGTGCCGTTCGCAATCGCGGGCAGCTGATGACGGTGCTCCGTCTCCGGACCTGTTCTGATAATATTGTCACCGCGCCCCCTGGAGTATCATGCGGGAATTCATAAAGACGCTCGTCTACGCAATCCTGATTGCCGTTGGCTTCCGAACCGTCGCTTACGAGCCGTTCAATATCCCGTCGGGGTCGATGTTCCCCACTTTGCTCGTCGGTGATTATCTGTTCGTCTCCAAGCCGTCCTACGGTTTCAGCCGGCACTCCCTGCCGTTCTCTCCGCCATTGTTCGAAGGCCGCGTCCTGTTTACCGCGCCCGAGCGGGGTGACGTCGCGGTCTTCAAGAAGCCGACGGATGAAGCCACGGACTACATCAAGCGTGTGATCGGTCTGCCGGGCGACCGGGTGCAGATGAAGCTGGGCCGGCTTTATATCAACGGGGAGATGGTCGAGCGGCGACGGATCGAGGATTATGTGATGACCGATCCGTACGGTCGGATGGCGTCCATTCCGCAATTCGTCGAAACCCTGCCGAACGGTGTCGAGCACCGGATACTGGAAGCCATGGGCAACCGGGCACAGCTCGACAACACCGAAGAATTCATGATCCCCGAAGGTTTTTACTTCATGATGGGGGACAACCGGGACAATTCGCTCGACAGCCGCGACAGCTCGGTTGGTATGGTTCCGGTTGATAATTTTGTTGGGCGTGCGGAAATCCTGTTCTTCTCGACGGATGGAAGCTCACGTTGGTACGAGGTGTGGAATTGGCCGTTTGCCACCAGATTCAGCAGGTTGTTCAAAGTCATTGAGTAACCAACAGATGGAAACCGATCTAGGACAGCTCGAGGAAATTCTTGGCCATACTTTTGGCCATACCGACGTTCTGCGCCGGGCCGTAACGCACGCAAGTGCGGAGCCGCGGGCCTGGAATGCCTATGAACGGCTGGAATTCCTCGGGGACAGGGTGTTGGCCCTGATCATGGCGGAGCATTTGCTGGACCGTTTCCCGCATGAGCGGGAAGGGGCCATTGCAAAGCGGCATGTCGGCCTTGTCCGGCGCGAGGCCTTATCGGAGATTGCCCGGCAGATCGGCCTCGGGCGCTTCCTGATTGTCTCCCGTGGGGAGACCGAAGCTGGCGTCAGAGAAAGCGAGACGATCCTTTCCGATGCCATGGAAGCGGTAATCGGCGCGCTCTATCTTGACGGCGGGCTGGAAGCTGCCCGGCGCTTTATCCTGCAGAGCTGGAACCCGCTCGTCGAAGCGGAGTTGCGGCCACCACAGGATGCGAAGACGACGCTGCAGGAATGGGTGCAGGCACGGAAGATTCCGCTCCCGGCATATGAAACCGTTGGCCGGGACGGTCCCGCTCACGCACCGGAATTTACGATCAGAGTCTCGGTCCAGGGACATGGCGACACGACCGGGACCGGTAAATCGAAGCGCATCGCCGAACAGGATGCTGCAGGCAAGATGATTGCGAAACTGAATGGCTGATACAGAGACAAACGGTACTGACATCCAGACACGGGCGGGGTTTGTCGCCGTTGTCGGCGCGCCAAATGCCGGTAAATCGACCCTGGTCAACCGGCTGGTTGGGTACAAGGTCTCCATTGTCACCCGCAAGGTGCAGACCACACGCACGCGTATTCGTGGTGTCTGCATGCACGGTGATACCCAGGTTGTGTTTGTCGACACGCCGGGCATTTTCGAGCCGAAACACCGGCTCGACCGGGCCATGGTGCATGCCGCCTGGGAAGGCGCAGGAGATGCGGATCTCGTCGTGCTCATGGTCGACGCTTCCCGCAAGAAGGTCGATGAAGACACGCGCCGTATCATCGAGGGTCTGCAGAAGACCAAACGCAAAGTCATTCTGGTTCTGAACAAGATCGACGATACGGCCCGTGAAACCCTGCTGCCCTTCGCGGCGGAGCTGGCGGAAACCGGTATTGCCGAAGAGACTTTCATGATCTCGGCCGAGAATGGCGATGGCTGTGATGATCTGCTGAAATATCTCGCGGACCGGATGCCGGCGGGGCCCTATCTTTATCCGCCGGACGAGGTGACGGACCTGCCGCTGCGTCTGCTGGCGGCCGAGATCACCCGTGAGGAAGTGTTCAACCGCCTGCATCAGGAACTGCCCTATTCGGCGACGGTGGAAACCGAGAGCTGGGTCGAGAAAGATGACGGCAGCGCGGTCGTCAATCAGGTGATCTTCGTGCAGCGCGACGGTCAGAAAAAGATCGTGCTCGGCAAAGGTGGAGCCATGGTGAAATCCATCGGTGCTGGCGCCCGCCGTCAGATGCAGGAAATATTCGACAAGCGCATTCATCTCTTCGTGTTCGTGAAAGTGCGCGAGAACTGGATTGACGATCCGGAACGCTATCGTGAATGGGGCCTGGACCCTAACGCCTGAGATTCTGTTGCGGCGTTGGGTGTTTTGCGGGCGTTTCCAGGGAAGATTTTCTCAATGCGCTTAGGTACGCCCTTTGGATAGCCTTCGACACCAGATTTGGCGGCAACTCGACATTGAAGCCCGGCCGGGTCATACGATGTCTTTCGTAAACAGGGCTCTGATCGTTGCGATCCTTGTTTCTGTTGCTGCGGTGGTGCTCGAAACGGAGCCGACAATTCGCTCCGGGGCCCCGATGCTGTTCATCTCTCTGGAGCAATTTTTCGGGTGGCTGTTCGTAACGGAGTACCTGGCGCGGCTCTGGTCTGCCGGGGAGCGTAAAGAGTATTCGGGCTTATTTGGGCGTCTCAAATATGTTGTGACGCCAGTCGCGTTGATCGACCTGCTGGCGATCACTCCGTTCCTGCTGGCTCCCTTCATTGACTCGGTTGACGGAACGGCATTCTACGTGTTGCGTCTGATGCGGTTGTTCCGCGTGCTCACACTGGCACGGACGGGGCCGTTCACCACGGCGGCACGTCAGATCTGGCATGGCATCGTTGACCGGCGGTACGAGCTGGCGTTCAGCAGCCTGGTCGCACTTGCCATGATGATCGTCGCCGCTACATTGCTGTATGTCGCTGAGCGGAACGTACAGCCCGAGGCATTCGGCAGTATCCCGCGCGCCATGTGGTGGGCAATTGCGACGCTGACGACTGTCGGGTATGGCGATGTCTATCCGGCGACGACAATTGGTAAAATCCTGGCAGGACTTGTTGCGCTTTCCGGTATCGGGCTCGTCGCCATGCCGGCCGGTATTCTTGCCTCCGCGCTTTCGACGGCCTATCAGGAGCGCAAGGCGCGCCGGACACGGGATGAGGCGGCGACCGGTCCGGGGCCAGAAAGCGAAAGACACCAGAGCGAAAGGCATCAGGGTGGAATGGACTGACGAAGGCATTGTTCTGTCGGTCCGGCCGCATGGTGAAAGCGCGGCCATTGTCACGCTGATGACCGAGGCGCATGGGCGCCATGCCGGCTTGATGCGCGGAGGCGCATCGGCGCGGCACAAGGGCATGCTGCAGCCGGGAAATGCGGTGCGCGCGGTATGGCAGGCGCGGTTGACGGAGCAGCTCGGGAGTTATTCCCTGGAGCTGGATGAAAGCCATGCCGCCGATCTGTTCGACGATCCGCTGAAACTATCCGGCCTCGCGGCAGCCTGCGCGGTTGCCGACCGGGCGCTGCCGGAGCGGGAGCCACACCCGGCGGTCCATGCCGGTCTTCAGGCCCTGATCCATGCCATGCGCAATGAAGACCTTGGCGATCTCTGGGTTGCTGTTCATGTCCGCTGGGAGCTTGGCGTGCTGGCGGAGCTTGGTTACGGGCTCGACCTTACGAGCTGTGCGGCGACCGGGACGAATGACGAGCTGGCCTATGTCAGCCCGCGTACCGGCCGCGCCGTCTCCCTCTCGGCGGGTGAGCCCTACCGGGATAAAATGCTGGCCATGCCCGATTTCCTGATCGGCCGGGGCGACGGAGCGATGGAGGATTTGCTCAAGGGGCTGGATCTCACCGGCCACTTTCTCGAAAAACATCTGTTCAATACGCAAGGTGAGCAGAGCCCGGCATCGCGTACCCGGTTCCGGGATCGGGTCGAGTCGCTCACTGGCCCCAAACCGATTGGTTGAAAATGCCCGGTTTTGGGCCTTGATCTCGTCAGTAGGCTTGGAACGGCAAGCGGGCTCGCATACAATATCTGGCGTCTAGATTCATGAAGGTCCACAAGATCCATGCTGCCTGACATTCGGGATACCGGCCTCGCCGAGGCGCTGAGCGAACGCTACCTCGCCTATGCCATGTCGACGATTATGTCCCGCTCGCTGCCGGATGTGCGCGACGGGCTGAAGCCTGTGCACAGGCGACTGCTGTTCGCCATGCGCCAGCTCAGGCTCTCTCCGAACGAGTCCTTCAAGAAGTCAGCCCGCGTGGTCGGCGATGTGATGGGTAAGTTCCATCCGCATGGCGATTCGGCGATCTATGATGCCATGGTCCGCCTGGCGCAGGATTTTGCCGTTCGGTATCCGCTGGTCGACGGACAGGGCAATTTCGGTAATATCGACGGCGATAACGCAGCGGCCATGCGCTACACGGAAGCGCGCATGACCGAGGTCGCGGAGCTGCTGTTGCGCGGCATCGATGAGGAAGCGGTTGATTTCCGCCAGACCTATGACGGCGAGGGCAGCGAGCCGTTGGTGCTTCCGGCTGCTTTTCCGAACCTGCTGGCGAACGGCTCCCAGGGTATCGCGGTCGGTATGGCGACCAACATCCCGCCGCACAATGTGGAAGAGCTCTGCGACGCCCTGCTGCACCTGATCAAGTATCCCGAAGCGCGCATCGAAACGCTGGTGGACATGATCCCGGGGCCGGACTTCCCGACCGGCGGTATGCTGGTGGAAGACCGGGCGGCGGTGGTCGAGGCTTATCGCACCGGTCGCGGCAGCTTCCGTCTCCGGGCCAAATACGAGGTCGAAAAGCTCAAGAACGGCACCTACCAGATCGTTATTACCGAGATCCCGTATCAGGTGCAGAAATCCCGCCTGATCGAGCGGATGGCGGAGCTGATGCAGGCCCGCAAACTGGCCTTGCTCGGCGATATTCTGGACGAGTCGGCGGCGGATGTGCGGATCGTGCTGGAGCCGAAGAACCGTAATGTCGATCCGGCTGTCCTGATGGAGAGCCTGTATAAATTCACAGACCTCGAGATCAAGTTCAGCTTGAACCTCAATGTGCTCGACGCGGAGCAGACGCCGCGCGTCATGTCCTTGCCGGAGACGCTGCGGGCGTTCCTCGATCATCGTCATGAGGTGCTGATCCGGCGATCGAAGTTCCGCCTCGGCAAGATCGAGGACCGGCTGGAAGTGCTGGCCGGCTACCTGATCGCTTTCCTCAATATCGACGAGGTGATCCGGATCA
>CEOE01006304.1_pt1 | contig 12391 bp, 17 predicted proteins | sample 530211 | NCBI WGS metagenome assembly CEOE01 (sample SAMEA2619779, study PRJEB7988) | marine metagenome | isolation source: saline water (ENVO:00002010), including
AATACAGAATGGGTTGGAGATAGTTATATTTTTGCTAAATTTGATGATTATAAAATAGTAGACTCTGCACAAAAGTTAGAGAAAGATCAATTTAAAAAGGAATGTAACGACAAAGACTTAATGATTTTCAGCTTTTATCCAACAAAACCTTTAGGTGGTGTAGATGGTTCTATAATTGTATCTAACGATAAAAATAAAATAGAATACATTAGAACACTAGCGTATAATGGTATGTCGCAAGAAAAAAATAGTTGGGATAGAAAACAAAGTTTACCTGGTTATAAATTCTATTTACCATCCATTAACGCTAATGTTATATATTCTGCTTTTTCACAATATGAAAGTAAACTTGCAAGGTTGAAAAATGTTAAGGAATATTACAATGAACAATTAAACTTAAACAATACTTCAAATCACTTATATAGAATTAGAGTAAAAAATAGAAAAGAATTAATTCAAAAGTTTGAAGACAATAATATAAGTTACGGTATTCATTATAATTGTCAGCATAAAACACAATGTTTTAAGAAAAATATTTCTTTAGAAAAAAGTGAAAAGGAAAGCGAAGAAACTATTTCAATACCATTTCATGAAGAACTTAAGTTAAAAGATCAAAAATTAATAATCAATTTAGTTCAAGATTATGTTAAAGTATAAACAAATTCATTATAAGGAAATATTAAAAAGATATCCAGATTTTTTAAAAAACATAGATTTAGATGAATATCTAAGTCATAGGCCAGATGTTTTGGAGAATATAGATTTGTTTGCACCTAATTGCCGTACCAGCCATTTAGAAAATAATTTTGATAAATTTAAAAAGGTAGAAAAAATTGATAAAGATACGGTTATATTAATAGGATTTTATTTAGAACTTTTTATTTATAATAATAAAGAAGAATATATGTTTGATTTAATAGATCATTATTGTAACCTTTATAAAGATAATATTATTGTATGTTCTTATAATCATGATCAAGATTTTAAAATTTATAATAATTTTGTTAAAAAATATAAAAATTTAAAAATAATAAATTTCAATACAAGTGAAAAAACAGATAATGATATTGTTATTCCTTTCTTTGCAATTAACTATGAACAATTCAAAGAAAAGAAGGCCTATAATTATGGTTTTGTCGGAAGTTTAAACTACCCTGTAAGAAATGATATTGTAAATAAATTTTCAAATAATCCATATTTCTTCTATTCAAATAACATACCTCAAGAAAAATTCTATAAAACCATTAGTAGTTTTGTTTTTAATTTATGCCCTAGAGGGTGTGGGTTAAGTTCGTATAGATTTTTTGAAAGTTTCTTTTGTAATACTATTCCAGTTCTTTTTACAGAAAAAATATGTTTACCATATGAAGAATTTTTAGATTATAGTTCTTTTATAAAATTTATAAAATGCGATAATCAGATAAACTATAATGAAGTATTGCAAACGTTACATAATACAGATGTTGAGTTAATGTATAAAAATCTCGACTTGAATAAAAAATATTTTACATTAAAATATATACAAGATTATGTCGAAAGAAAAATTAAACATACCGGTTGTATTAATACATAGAGGTAATCATGATTATGTGCAAACATGCATTAATCAAGCTAAGTTCTATAATAAGGATGTTATAGTTATTTCAGATACAGAATATAAAAATTGCGATAACGTAGATATAAAAAAATATTCTAACCACTCTGACGAATTTGCAAAACTTTACATCCCACTATCTACATTAGGTGATTATGAATTATTTTGTTTCCAGAGATGGTTTATATTATACGAATATATGAAAGAAACAAATAATGAAAACGTATTTTATATCGATTCAGATGTTTTATTATATCATAATGTTTCTGATGATTGGAAAATTTTTAAAAATTACATTTTCACATTAATATTAAGATCAGTAGGGTGTACGTCATTCTTTTCTTTATACGGGTTAAGAATGTTTTGTAAGTTTCTTTTTGAAATATATCAGAAAAAAGATAGTTATGAATTTGCTAAAATTGCTTCTCATTTTAGTGTTAGAAAGAAATTTAATTTACCAGGTGGTGTTTGTGATATGACATTATTTGAATATTTTGCAAGATATAAATGTTCTGTCGGTGTAGGTGAGTTATCAAATATATACAATAATACCACATACGATCACAATATAAATGACTCTGATAATATCTATGAATTTGATGGTATTAAAAAAATAGAATTTATAGATAAAAAGCCTTATTGTTATAGTCCTGTGTTAGATATGAAAGTGCAGTTTAAATCAATTCATTTCCAAGGCGGTGCAAAACATTTAATGGATACATATAAAACATATGCATAAAATTTTCAAAGATGATCGAGGGTGTCTTTTTCCTATTGAGATAAATTCTGTACCTTTTGACGTAAAAAGAGTTTTTACCGTATATGGGGTGCCTATGGGTACAATAAGAGGTGAACATGCACATTTTAAAACGAAGCAATATCTTTTTTGTGTTAAAGGTAAAATACAGGTATATTTAGACGACGGTATTAAGGTAAAATCGAGAGTTTTAAGTGAAGGTGAAAGTATTTTTATAGATAATTTAGTTTGGGATTCTCAAAAGTTTTTAACTGATAATGATATTATGATAGTATTTTCAAATACTAATTATGATGCAGATGATTATATAACAGATAAAGAAAAATTTTATAATATTGTTAATAATAAAAATTGAAATATACAGGAAACGTACTATAATTAAAGTATGATTATTAAGAATCTTAATTATGATGGTGATTTAATCCATAAACGTTTTGCGTATAATTTCTTTCGGAAGAAGACTCTACCTATTGGAAATATAATCGCATTTAGAGGTTATATGAATGTAGATATTGATGGTATGATCGATCAAGAAGATGTACTTCAAAATGACTATATTGCAAGTGATGATGCTATTAACTTTTGTTGGGAAATTCCTAATCTAGATAAGTTTGGTGCAGTTGCATATCAACGTTTACTTAATACACAAATTGCAAATATTCTTTCATCTAAGTATATTAAAAAGCCTATCGAAGTTGATGGTGATGATTTGATGGTACATGATGAGTTTGAAGGTAGCGATGGTTCGTTACAAAAAGTAGGTAAGTGTAGTGTAAGTATAACTTATTCTAAAGATAATGTAGCTATCGGTCATACAGGTATTAATGTAAATGCAGGTCCTAAAGCTCCTAATTTTGCTTATAGTACTAAACTAACGGATGAGCAATGTAATGAATTTATGCAAGATATTATTGATTTATTCTATGCTATTAATGATGATATGTTCATTGCTTGCTGCAAGATAAATATTTGGTAACCTTATAGATATATCATCAACAAACCCATAAATAATTATATTAGTGGTAATGTAGATGTTACTCGTAAAGATATTACCCAATATCTTCATGAAGCTGTCGGTATATCAAAAGGAAAAATCTCCACTACAATAACAAAGTTGATTAAAGAGAGTTATATTATACAATATAGAGGTTACAGGAAAAATTTTTATAAAATAAAAACATGATGACAATTTTTCAATACCTAAATAGTCTCTTATTTAGTAAGAAAAAAATAGATATGAACTGCGATGATGAGTCGCAGTTTAATCTTTTTATGATCAATAGATGGTCTAGTATGTATTCAAAAGAAATAAATGAATATATAAATGAAACATCTAACAAATATTGGAATTTATTTGACGATAAAATTAATCAGTATAATTATCTATACAATTTGTTACCTAGACTGAAATTTAAAAAAATAGCTTATCTAAAGAAAACAAAAAAAGAAAATAAAAAGAAAGAGGAAAAGCAATTAATTCCTGAATTTTTCAGTCAAAGAGAGTATAAAGAGTACATTGTATTGCAAAATTTAATAAGTAAATAATTTTTTATGAAAACAGCTGAATTCGTTTCCCCTAAACATCCTGATAAATTATGCGATAGAATATCTGATACTATTTTAGATTTATATCTTAAAAATGATAAAAATTCTAGATGTGCTATCGAAACCTGCGGTGGCCACGGCATTGTAATGGTTACCGGTGAAGTTACAAGTTCATATAATTATGATGTTAATGAAATTGAAACTATAGTTAAAAATATAACTGAAAATAGTAACATTGAGGTAATAGTTAATATAATTGAGCAATCACCGGAAATTGGTCGTGGTGTAGATGCTGGTGGAGCAGGAGATCAAGGTATTATGATTGGGTATGCTTGTAGAGATAATAATGAATATCTACCACAAGAATATTATTTAGCAAGAAAACTAAACAAATATATTTACCAAAAATATCCTTATGATGGGAAAACTCAAATTACCTTGAACGAATCTAAAGTGAGGGTTGTATGCTCTTTTCAAAATGCACCGAAAAATGATTTAGAAATTATGGTCAAGGAATTTTTTAATAATTATGATTATGAAATCGAATCAATGCATTGTAACCCAGCAGGTGATTGGAATATAGGTGGTTTAGAAGCTGATGCTGGTGTAACAGGAAGGAAGTTAGCAGTCGATAATTATGGTCCTAGAGTACCATTAGGTGGTGGAGCTTTTAGTGGTAAAGATTGTACTAAAGTAGATAGAGGTGCTGCGTATATGGCAAGATATATTGCTGTCGATATTTTAGATAAACACTTAGATGTTGATGAGGTTAAAGTGGAATTAGCTTATGCTATTGGTTACGATCAGCCTTTACAAGCTACTGCTTTATTGAATAATGACGAAAAAATAGTAATTGATGATTATGATTTATCTCCAAGAGGTATTATCAAATTTTTAGAATTAAATAAACCTATTTTTTCACAAACTGCTGAATGGGGTCACATGGCATCTAATTTCAATTGGCAGTAATTTGTTGATTCATAAAAAAATATAAGTAAATAGATATATGGCTCAAGCAAATATTGATGTACTAGCACCGAAAAAAAGTTTAATTGATTTAACTGATTCACATAATAATTCATTAGATGGTATTATTGATGAGGATTATGAATTAGGTTTTCTTTTTGATGATATTATACTTGTTGAATTTATTGATGAAGTTTCAGATGGTCAAGGCGATGCAGTTTTAAGAGGTGGTGTTTATATACCAACTAATGCAGTCCAGAGAGCATGGAGAAAAGGTAAAGTAATTCTAGCAGGTCCTGAATGTAAATATGTTGAGAAGGATCAAATAGTTATTTTCCCGAATAATTTAGGTGTCGGGATTGGTAATGCTGATATTGCTGGCTATGGTAATTTAAGAAAAGGTATCTTCTTAAATGAAAGTAGATTGTTTGGTATAGCTAAAAAGAAAGATGAGAGTAAATCTTCCAAGTCTTAGAAGTACATTACAAAGTAATGTTTGTGAAATAATTTTTGAGAAGAGGAGACCTAAGCCTGGAGACTCTTCTCAAAGAAGGATGCTTTGTACTCTAGATGAAAGTATACTTAATAGTGTAAATGGTAGAACAACATTAAACTATAAGCCACCAAGTGGTCCTCCAAAATATAACCCTGCAAGTAAAAACCTATTACCTGTTTGGGATATTATGATGCAAAGTTGGAGAATGGTAAGTATGGACAATTGTCAAATTGTTGAAACTATACCAGAAAATGAATTTTTTGATTATTTTAATAAAAATATATATCCTATGTCTGCGGATGAAAAGAGAGCTTATATGGGTACATGAATTTTCCAACTATAGAAGACGGTTTAAATAATTTACTTCAAAGAGATATTGTAATTTTCAATAACTTAAATAAACCTCTGAAAAAAGGTAAATTTCTTCTATATGTTGTTAAGGATTTTTATTATGTATTGACAATACAAAATGAAAAAGGCGATTTAAAAGAATATGAATTGCCTTTACCTTTTAATACATCGGCTAAAAATGATCATTTGAATTTTGATTACACGTTAGATACATTTGCAAAAAATAATACATTTGTATTCTATAAGTCAAAAGTATTAAATTTCAAGAAAAAAAGTAAATTATATAATACTGTAGTTGTTTTATCAGCACTTTCATAATATAATTATGATATATGCTGAGCCGATATCTTAATAAATTTCCTGATGGTTATAACCCAAGTACGCAGCAAATAAATCTTATTAAAAAGATTGAACAAGCGTATAATCAAGGTTATAAATACGTCATATGTAGTGCACCGACAGGCTCTGGAAAAAGTTTTATATCAAAAACATTAGCTAACGTATCAGGTCCTCCTACGAAAGAATTTAGAGACTTGATTGAATCGTACCAAGCTTATAAACAAGATCATGCTGGTAATTATTCGTATGAGTTAGAATGTAAAGATAATCCTCCTCACGGTGCATTTGCATTAACTATAACAAAATCATTGCAAGATCAATATCTAAAATTATTTGATGATAGTGCTCTTATGAAAGGTAAAGCAAACTACCAGTGTGTTGTTGATGATAACTTTGATGTTGAAACTGCTCCTTGTGTCTTCACTCCTAAGATTAGAGAAGATTGCTGGAGTAAAAATATATGCCCATATTACAACGCAAGGAATAATGCAATATTGGATAAGTTTGGTGTGCTAAATTATAAAATGTTTATGTCAATGCCATCACACGTTAAGCGTAGAAATTTTTTAATATGTGATGAAGCATCAGAGTTAGAAGATGAAATAGTTAAACAATTTTCTATTTTTGTAGATCCTGATAGATTTAAAAAATTAGGAGTGAGGATACCTAATTTATATTCAGATAAAAATGAAGCTGTAAGAAAATGGGTTTGTTCAATAATTATTGAATTGAGTGAACATATTAACAAACTAGTGAATAGACATAGTAATAAACAAGTTAATTTAAATCATGCAGATAAACTTAAATTATCGTATTTAAAAAATCAGCAACGTACTTTAAATCTTATTGAAGAGACTTGGGAAGAGTGCGAATATGTTACACAGAGAGATAAAGCAACAGTAAAGATCATGCCTTTGAAGGTTGATACATTATCAAAGTATATTTTTGATTATGGTGAGAATGTACTACTTATGTCAGCTACAATTATTGATCATAAACATTTTGCTAAAAATCTTGGCATCAAAGAATATAAATACATTGAAGTCGATAGTACTTTTGATAGTGATAAATCTCCAATATATGTTAACACGAGACAAAAAATTAATCATTACAATCTAAAGAAAACATTACCTAAGATAGTTAAACAGATTGAAAGTATTTGTATGGATCATGAATTTGATAAAGGTATTATCCATACTCATACAGGTTTCATTACTTCATATTTGAAAAATAATTTAAAGAGTAAGAGATTTTTATATAGAGACGATTTAACGAGAAATGAAGAAATATTATCACAGCATAGTAGAAGTGATAAGCCAACCGTTTTAGTTAGTCCATCTTTAGGTTTAGGGGTCGATTTGAGAGACGATCTAGCAAGATTTCAAATTATTATCAAAGCTCCATATCTACCGTTAGGTGACAATAGAATAAAAAGACTCTTTGAAGGTGATAAGCAATGGTATGCAAATAAAATGTTAAGTAATGTTGTACAGCAATGTGGTAGAGGAATTAGGAGTAAGCAAGATCACTGTAAAACATATATTTTAGATGCTGGCGTTTTTGAAGCTATTATTCGAAATAAAGATAAATTACCTAAATACTTTTTAGAGAGATTTGTATAATGCAGACATTTGAAGAATATATTATTGAAGAAGGTAAATTAAGTAAAGCTTTAGGTATTGGTGCAGTTGCAGCACAAAGTTTATTTGGCGATTTTGTGGATGATTGGTCCAAGTACTATCAAACATCACAAGACCCTGCAAAAGAAACAAGAGCTGAGCGTGTTCTTAATAAAGGTTTTAACTTACCTACCGACGCTAAACAAGCTATAAAAGTAGCTGCATATATTTTTGACGGTGATGATGGTCACAGTGCGAAAGAATTAACAGATTATTTAGAAAAAACTGGAGCAGTAGAATCCGGATATAGAGATAAAGTCCAAATTGGTGGAGGGCCTGCTAGGAGTTATTGGCAAGTTGAACCAAAAACTGCAATGGATTTAGTTAAAAATTCTTCTGCATATTTTGGTCCAAAATTTCATAAGGTATTCGGAGATAATGCTTTGAAAATACTTCAAAGTTATAGCGAACAACAAATGGCTAAAGCTTTGTTAGACAATGATGCATTAGCTGCTTCTTTTGCCGCGGCTAAGTGGATTGCTTCTGCTTGGTAATTATTCAGCTACACCTCTAGAGGACACTTTACATTTTGGACAAAAACCTGTTTTTTCCCAAGCTTTCTTAGTTGAAACTTCATCACATTCAATACATGCAATCTTTTGAAATTTTCTTTTTTCCTCATCACTCGGTAAAATAAATTTCAAAGTCTTCATTTTACCACCAGGTTGTCCTTTGAACCCACTTATTGATTTGGTATCATGAGCTTTATCTAATTGAGAATTTTGATTAGTAAACTTACCAGGTAATACTTTACTTTTTCTTCTTGAATCAAAAGGTGCTTTAAAATCTTCTAATATTTTATCTGCTAATTCATTGAATTTCATGTAAATATTTATATAATTAGTTATGGTAAAATCTCTAAAGGTTAAATGTATAGTTACTGGTAAAGAAAGTTTATTTTCAGGCGATTACTTGAAAAAGAAAATTGCAGAGTATAAAGATGTAGAAATATTACAAAAACTTTATATTAGCAGAGATGTAAAAACACTCTTTAAAAGAGGTTATGGGGTAAATGAAATACGTAATATTTTGAATGTTTCAGAAGAAATTAATCTACCAGACTCTGAAACTGTAAAAATGCTAGAAGAAAAATATAAAAGGAATAGTTTAAAATTACCAACTATTAATGAAAATTTATCTACATTTACTTATAATAAATCTGATCCTGAAGTGGAATCCTTCATAAATACATATATAATTAGAGTATGAATTTAGTACCAAGAGTAACAAATAATATGTTAGAAATTTTTAATGCTGATGATGGTTTATTGAAAAAAACATTGAGTTTACCATCTAATGCAAATTATGGTTCACCCGTAGTAAGTGGTGATACTGTGACTATTGGTATACAATTCAATAATGGTAGAAATATTTCTAGAGTATACAATATCAAAACTGGAAGCTTAGTAAGAGAAATTTTAATGTAATGATAGATGTGTCTTTAGTTGATGAACCAGTAAATGGTAATAGTTTTGAACTGTTAGATGTCGTTAAGCCAAGTTTATTTTTAGGGCATGTAATTAAAAACGAATATGATAATAGACGTTTTAAAATAAATGAAAAATATAAACCTCAAAAGTTTTATACACCATATTTTGAGGACAAAAAATGGAATATGCTACCATTATACGGTATAGTTTTACAACTAAATGAAACTGGTATTAAACTAGCAACACTCTTGAAAGAGCAGGAAGATAGAAGTAATATAAATTTAATAATTTATGAAAATCTTATCAATCAATTCGATATAACGTGCGATAATTGTTATGTTTATTTTAAAAATAAAATTTATCCTGTCGACTTTAATAAATTTAGATATCTAACTGATGATGGAATATCTAAAGATAAAAAGATTTTACAACACTTACTTAATCTAGATGAAAGTAAGTTTGATTTTCAAAAATTTGGCTCAATAACATGCCTATTATTAACTTAAATTTATTATATATATGAATATGAATATTGTGAAACGAAATGGTGAAACTGTCCCGTACGATGTAGATAAAATACATAAAGTGGTTAACTGGGCTGTTGAAGACATTAAAGGTGTGACAGCTTCTGATATAGAAATTAATGCAAAACTTCAAATGAAAGAAGGCATTACTACGACAGAGATTCACCACGTTTTAATTGATTCTGCAGTTAATTTAATTTCATTACAATCACCTAACTATCAGTACGTTGCTTCAAGATTATTATCTTACCAGCTTCGTAAAGATGTTTGGGGTGGTAAAAATCCTCCTAAATTAGTAGATTTTATTAATAAAAATGTTCATGAATATGATGTGTATGATGAAGATATTTTAATGTTATATACTGATAAAGAAATTAATAAACTTGATGAATATATCGATCATAATAGAGATAATAACTTTACATATGCTGGTATGCGTCAACTATGTGATAAATACCTGATTCAAGATAGGTCTGAAACTAAAATATATGAGACTCCTCAATTTGCATATATGATTATTGCAATGGTTTGTTTCGGTCAGTACGAAGGTGCAACTCGTATATCATATGTCAAGAAAGCTTACGATTATTTTTCGAAGTTTAAAATTAATTTACCAACACCATTAATGGCTGGTGTGCGTAGTAAAGTTAGGCAATATGCATCATGTTGTTTGATCGACGTAGATGATACTTTACCATCAATCTTTTCCTCGTCTACAGCAGCCGGGTACGCAACAGGCTCACGATATGGTATAGGTTTAAATATGGGTCGTTTACGTCCGTTAAACTCGCCTATCCGTAATGGTGAAGTTGTACATACTGGTGTAATTCCTTTTCTTAAGTTGATGGAATCGACTGTTAAGTCGTGTCATCAAAATGGTATTAGAGGTGGTTCTGCAACTGTCAATTTCCCTTTCTGGCATTATGAAGCGGAAGATATGATAGTTCTTAAAAATAATTCCGGTACAGATGATAATCGTGTTCGTAAGCTTGACTATTGTGTACAGTTTAGTGAATTATTTTACAAAAGATTTTTAAAGAACGAAAATATTACTCTCTTTTCTCCATACGAAGCAAAAGAGTTATACGATGCATTCGGTCATGAAAATTTTGACGAACTTTACGAACAATATGAACGTAAAACGAGTCTTAAGTTTAAAAAGACAATTAAAGCTAGAAAACTAATGTCGTTGTTCGTTAAAGAACGTGTTGAAACAGGTCGTATATATTTCATGAATATTGATCACTGTAATCAAAAATCATCATGGGACGATGATATTAAGATGACTAATCTTTGCGTTGAAGTACTTCACCCAACTAAACCATTACAACATCCAGATGATAAAAATGGAGAAATTGGTATATGTATTCTATCTGCTATTAATGTTCTTGAAATACAATCTGATGCAGAAATGGAGAAAGTTTGCGATATTACTGTTCGTATACTCGATCAATTGATTGACTATCAAGACTATTTCTTACCTGCAGCAGAAAATTTTACTAAGAATCGTAGATCTTTAGGTATAGGTATTACTAATTTTGCAGCATATCTTGCTAAGCAAGGTGTAAAATATACTGATGAAGAAGCTCCTAATGTAGCTGACGAACTAATGGAAAAGTTACAATATTACTTGCTTAGCTCTTCATGCGATCTTTCAAGTGAAAAAGGTAGATGTCCTAAATTCAATAAGACTAAGTATAGTCAAGGTTGGTTACCGATTGATACTTATAAGAAGGAAATCGATGAATTTGTGACGAGAAAAAATAGTATGGATTGGGAAGCATTGCGTGAAAGAATTAAAGAGCATGGGTTAAGACATAGCACCGTATCAGCTATAATGCCATGCGAGAGCTCTTCGGTAATTCAGTGCTCTACCAATGGCATAGAACCTATTAGATCCTATATTACCTATAAGAAATCTAAAGCTCGTACATTACCAGTTATTGTACCTAATTACTCTTCATATAAAAGTAGATATACACTTGCGTATGATATGGAAAATAATGAAGGTCTTATTAAAATAGTTGGAGCTTTGCAAAAATGGGTAGATATGAGTATCAGTGCTAATATGTATTATAATTATGCACATTATGAAAATGGAGCACTACCTGATTCTAAAGTTATTAAAGAAATTTTATTAGCTTATAAGTTGGGTTGGAGAACTGGATACTATAACAATACTGATGATGGTGATAAGCAAAGCTTAAATGATGGGGAAAAGAATAATACTGATGAAGGGTGTGAATCTGGTGCTTGTGCACTCTAAATATAATAACTATGGCTGATATAGAAGATAAATGGGCAGAAAATGTCAAGGGTAAATTTTATGTTGATGAGCAATGTATTGATTGCGATCTATGTAGAGAGGTCGCTCCGGATAATTTTACTCGATATGAAGATGGAGGTTACTCATATGTTTATAAACAACCTGAAAATGAAGAAGAACTAGAATTATGTGTCGAGGCAATGGAGGGTTGCCCTGTAGAAGCAATAGGAGATAATGGAGAATAAATTTATGGATACTGTACTAAATGTAAAAAATGTTGATACAACAAAACAACCTATGTTTCTTGGAGAGGATTTATCTCTTCAAAGATATGATAGGTTCAAATACCCTAAGTTTTTTGACCTGTGGAGAAAACAGGAAGAATTTCACTGGTTACCAGAAGAAGTATCATTAACAAAAGATCGTAATGATTATGAAAATTTA
>CEOE01002105.1_pt1 | contig 12349 bp, 10 predicted proteins | sample 530211 | NCBI WGS metagenome assembly CEOE01 (sample SAMEA2619779, study PRJEB7988) | marine metagenome | isolation source: saline water (ENVO:00002010), including
CGCACAAAAAATCTACGAATTAGGAGAGGATTACTATTATGCAGAATGATAATAAGTGGAAAGTCTGGTCTCTTCTCGCAATAACCTTTCTCATTCTCTTTACCTGGTGGAATATCGCATTTGGAAGTGAATTAAAAATTATACGTCAATATGATGTCACAACAAATGTAGAAGTGAAAATCCCTACAGGAACAGTAGAGACATGTCACCAATATGATAACACAGACAATGAGAGAATCAAGAATGGAATCATTGGAGGTATTTTGGGAAATGGTATAGACGGAGTAGGAGCGGCAGTAGGAGCGTTAGTGGGAGTTTTATTGACAGAGAATAAAATGACAAGTGCTTGTTTTGAGGAAAAGTCCTATCGTACTGAAGTCAAACCCATGTATCAATATACAGTGTTGATTCTATCCGATGGTGTCAGAGAATACGAACAAAGAATAATAAGAGAATAAATAAAAAGTAATTAAGCGAGCGAAAAGCGTTTCCGAGCGTTTTTTATACCGCTGATGTAATGCGTTGCGTTCAAAACGTATAAATACATAGGTAAAGGAATATAATGGCAGGTCATATTTTCATATCACATAATCATAACGACTTTGGTGGTTTCATGCGTTATCTTATAGCGAAATCATCTGGGTATGTGGACACTTCTAACGATAGTGCTATTAATCGTTATATAAAATGGAATAATAATATTACATCTCCTTACAAAGATCAAGATGCAGCATGTGAAGAATTATCGGCAACGTCTTGGACATCGTTGGCAAATAAAGTTTCTTATCTATCAACATGTGAAATAGATATCGATAATCAATACTCATCCCCTCCAACCGACACAGCGTTTACCAACGTTGATAATCTCGTCCATACATTGTTGGGAGATTCTTCTAACGCATTATACGGAGATTGTTTTACCAATAGTTTTTTAGACACTGTTGATACAACACTTTATGACAGTGTTATTGCCGCTAGTGGAAAAGTCATTCACGTGACATGGGATGATTTTACTCACACTTCATTTACAACCACTTACAAACAACGTATTATCGATGCAAATACAAGTGGAAACTATGGAAGTGTTTCAGATTGGGATGAAAGACTAAGTCATTACAAACGTAATTTAGAAGAGTTAAAAACTCAGTATCCTACAACCTCTAGTGATTTTACACTTTATCAAGATAAAATTTTAGACAAAGATGCAACTCACTATGGAGATCTTTGCACTTTTCTTGGTGTCACTGCATTATCAGATTCGACCTGGCATGGTTATGTCGATAATTTTAACACACATCTTTCTTCTTGACATTTTTTAATTTTTAATTTATATTCTTTATTATGAAACTCTTGGAACCCTGGCCACACTTAGTCATTGATGACTTCTTTCATGAAGGTCACTATGAAATGCTGGTCGAAGAACACATGGATGCATTTAACTCTGTTTCGAACAAAGGTCGAATAGACAACAATGATATCAACATGGCAACATTGTATAAAGAACGATTGGACGATCTTTATTATAATGTTTTCTCGCAGACGATAGAACCCAATTACATTCATGAGGAATGCCTTGTACTTGGTACGAACTATGAAGATGGTATTCACACTGATGTGAAAGAAAAACTCATGTCCGTAGTTGTGTATCTACATACAGAAAGTGCAGACAAAGGCGCATTAGGAACACTTATATACGATAAGAATAAAAACTTTGTCAAAGAGATCGAATGGAAACCAAATCGGTGTCTGGTATTTTGCAAACAACCAAACGTAACATGGCACAACTTCAAAGCGTCTGATGTGTCACCAAGAATGTCATATAATATATTCTATCAAAAAAGAGACAATGTTTAGAATATGAAACTCAAAGATTTAAATAAGCCTAAAGATTATATTGAAGTTGTTGAACAATATCCTTTTGCCATTCGTAATATTCTTAATGATACTGATGAATTATTAGTCAATCGAAAAACAGGACAACAAGTATCTCTACATCGTGATTGTGAATTAACAACACTCGAAAAGTGTGGGGAAATCTTTACATCCAATGTCGAAGCAAAAATGACTGGTTGGAAAATGCATTTAGAAAATGATAGTTACGCATACATCGCTCAACAAGCGTGTCGATTAGTTGAATCCTTAACACATAAACTTGCCAAAACAAAATTTGTTTGTAATGAAATGTGGGGTATTCACTATACTCAAGAAACAAAAACCAAACGACATTCGCATTGGCCGTATCAATTTGCGTTTGGATATTATATAAAAATGCCAGATTACGCTCCGATTGTTTTTCCCACAGCAAATTATGAATACAATCCTAAGGAAGGCGATCTTTTAGTTTTTCCTGGTCACATTCAACATGAAGTCAAACCTGTGTATGGTGAAAGAATAATGTTGGCAGGTAATTTATATAACACTCACTGGTCGTAATAAATACTTACATGTCAGAAAATTTTATGGGTCACGATGGTTTTCATTGGTTTGTCGGTGTTGTAGAATCACGAGAAGATCCAAGTCAATTAGGAAGAGTTCAAGTTCGTGTGTTAGGAATTCATACGGATAACAAAACATCTATTCCCACTGAAGATTTACCATGGGCAACTTGCATGGCTCCCACCACGAGTTCATCTAATTCAGGTATAGGAACATCCCCTAGTTTTATTGTCGAAGGAAGTTGGGTCGTTGGTTTCTTTATGGATATCGAAAAACAACAACCAATTATCATGGGAACATTGCCTGGTATTCCAAATCAAGAAATCGATACATCTAAAGGATTTAATGATCCTAATGGTGTTTATCCTAAAGAACTTAATCAATCAGATGTCAATAAACTTGCTAGAGGAACAAACACGATTACGAAAACACCTGATACAATAACAGGTGAACCTGACAGTCCTTACAATGCTGTTTATCCAAAAAATCATGTCTTTGAATCTGAATCAGGTCATATCATAGAGATTGATGATACTACAGATGCAGAAAGAATACACATATATCACAAGTCAGGTTCTTTTGTAGAGTTTCATCCTAACGGTGATGTAGTCACACAACATAAGAATGGATTTAAAACTGTAACAGGCAACGATAAAATTCACGTTACAGGTGATCTTACAATCAAAGCAGATGGCAATATTACAATAGATAGTGGAACAGGCAAAACAATTAATTTAAATTCTGGTACAAAGGGAGCTGCTCGTATTGGTGACACAGCAGATACAGGTGATGATCCACCTGGCATTTCTGGTAGTGATGGTTCTAATGTAATTGAAACTGGTTCAAGTTCTGTAATCATTGGTGATTAATGTTATAAATACTCTTATAGGAGAGTATTCATGGCACACATTTCAGGTGAAATTGGATTAGACGCACAATTAACCAACGTAAAAGATAAACTTCCTAGAATATATTCTGATTTAGATTTATTTTTTACAAAGAAAAATACCAATGCTGATGTTAATATTGTAGAAGATGTACAGGCAGTCAAGCGTTCTTTGATGAATCTTGTACAACTCAATCCTCATGAAAAACCTTTCCACCCAGAAATTTCTTCAGGTGTTCGTGAGTTATTATTTGAAAACATGACACCGATTACTGCAATTGTTCTTGCAAGAAAAGTAGAAGATGTAATTAATAATTATGAACCACGGGCAAGATTACAAGCAGTTCGTGCAACACCTGATTTTGACAACAACGCTTATACTGTTACTATTGATTTTTATGTACGAAATCATCCTACACAGTTAGTAAACATGGATATATTTTTAGAAAGACTAAGATAAGATGTCAACTACGATTAATAAAAAAAGATTAAGAGTAACAGAATTAGACTTTGATCAAATCAAAGAAAACTTAAAAGTATTTTTAAAAGAACAAGAAGATTTTAAAGATTATGATTTTGAAGGTGCTGGTATTAATATTCTCTTAGATACTCTTGCATATAATACTCACTATTTAGGTTATAATGCTAATATGGCAATCAATGAAATGTTTTTAGATTCAGCATCTTTACGTTCTTCTATTGTCTCTCATGCTAAACATTTAGGATATGAAGTTCAATCAGCACGTGCTGCGAAAGCAACAATTAGTGTTTCCATAAAAACAGATTCAACATCAATTACTATACCAGCTGGAACAGCATTCTCAACAACATTTGGTGGTGTTGATTATAACTTTGTAACTGTTAATGATGTAATGAATTACAAACTTGGAAACTCAGTAAACTTTGATAATATAAATGTTTATGAAGGAACTTATGTAACAACAAGATATACTGTTGACACCTCTGATATTGAACAACGATTTTTATTAAGAGATAATAGAGCAGATACAACAACACTTACAGTGCAAGTTCAAAATTCAACAACGGATTCTACAACAACTACTTATACCAAAGCGACTGATATCACACAACTCTCTTCTTCATCAACAGTTTATTTTTTACAAGAAACTGATGGTGGACGTTTTGAAATTGTTTTTGGTGATAATGTTGTTTCTAAAGCTCTTGAAGATGGTAACATTGTATTATTAAAATATGTTGTTACAAATAAATCAGAAGCAAATGGTGTTTCTATTTTTAATCCACCCAGTTCTATTGCTGGTGAAACAGACATTACAGTTACAACAATCGATAATGCAAGCGGTGGAAGCGAACCTGAAAGTTTAAAATCAATTAAATTAAATGCACCACTCGATTATGCTTCACAAGGAAGAGCAGTGACAACCTCAGATTATGAAGTACTTGTAAAAAGATTATTTGCAAACACTCAAGCCGTTTCAGTTTTTGGTGGGGAAGACGGAAGTTACAATTCTTCAACAGGTGTTACATCAACACCAGAATATGGTAAAGTTTTTATTTCAATCAAAACAACAACAGGAAGTAATTTAACATCAAATCAAAAATCACAATTGATTAATAATTTAAAAAATTATACAGTTGCATCAATTACACCTGTTATTGTTGACCCAGATACAACATTTATAACATTAACAATAAATTATAAATTTGATGCATCGTCCACAACTAAAACAGCATCTGACCTTAATGCTGCCATTAATACAACTTTACAAAATTATAATACAAACAATCTTTTAAATTTTAATTCTCAATATAGAGCATCAGCAGTTTCAAAATTAATTGATGAAACAAATAAATCGATTTTGAATAATACAACGACAGTAAGATTGTCAAAATTTTTCACACCAACCCAAGGTACAACAACATCCTATAACATCGCATTTAATAATTCTTTATTTCACCCAGAGGATGGTTATCTGGCTTCACAGGGTGGTATTCTAACTTCAACAGGATTTAAAGTTGGTACAGACACAACTACTGAATATTTTTTTGATGATGATGGTGAGGGAAATTTAAGAAGATATGCAATTGTAGGAACAGCACGTAACTATGCAGATTTACAAGCAGGATCGATAGATTACTCTTCTGGTTTAATAAGTGTTAATAATATTAATATAACAAGCGTATCTAATGTAGATGGCATTGCATCGTCAAGAATACGGATCAATGTAATACCAAGCACAAATGATATTGTGCCTGTACGAAATCAAATATTAGAAATTGACTTTGCTAATACATTAATTAATGGTAATTTAGATACTGAAACTACTTCAGGTACGACTTTTACCACAACAGGTTCTGGTTCAACTGCTTCAACAACTGTATCATCATCTGGTGGTTCCTCAAGTTATTAAGATGAGAAGTAATGAGTAATGAACTTAAACTTACAAATAAAGTATCACCTCTAGTAAAAGGTCAATTACCAGATTTTTTACAAGATGACACTCATAGTGTTTATTCAAATTTTTTAAAAGACTATTATCGATTCCTTGAATCAGCAAGGATGAAATTTAGTTTTACAACAAACTATCTTACTCAAGAAACAAATACTGTTAATTATATTTTAGAAGAAAATACTGATCGAATTGTTCTTGAAGATTCAACAGAGTTTCTTGTAAACGAGACAGTAAAAGGTTCGACTTCTGGTGCCGAAGCAACTGTTTTAGTTGAAGATGTTAGAAATTCTCAAATTTATATTACAAGCAATAAAGGTTTTGAACTTAATGAAACAATCACAGGATTAACAAGTGGAGCAACTGCTACATTAATTGAATTTAAAACTAATCCAATTCAAAACATTCAACAGATGTTGGATTATGGAAATATAGACAATGCAATATTTGAATATTTTGATCAATTTAGAAATGCTTTTTTAAATGTTATTCCCAATACACTTGCAAGTGGTATATCGAAAAGAAATTTAGTTAAACACATTAAAGATTTATATGCAGCCAAAGGAACAAAAGATGGTCATAAATTTTTTATGCGTTTGTTGTTTAATGAAAATGTAGATATTTTTTATCCCAATGAAAATATATTAAATGTTTCAGCAGGTGAATGGAAAAGAAAATTAAAATTACGTTGTGAATCTGTCGGTGGTGCTTCTGCAGCCGAAACTGTTGGACAACAAATAACAGGACAAACATCTGGTGCAATAGCTGTTGTTGATTCAGCCTCAGTATTTCAACAAAACACAGTTTCTGTTGCTGAATTAGACATTGAAAATATTGTCGGAGTATTTCAGACAGGTGAAACGATTACACTTATATCAAATGAATCAGATACGGAAGTTTCATTTATTATAAAATCTGTAATTACAAATGCAAATGTAATTAATGACGGTATATTAAATTCAGTGATTGATCCTTTGATCCTTGATAACAAAGGAAATAATTTTGCCGATGTAATTGTAGAAACAATCAAAGAGGGTTCTGTTTCAGAAATTTTAGTTGATGAAATCGGTAGTGGTTATAAGCCTAAAGAAAAATTAACTTTTTCTGGTGGAAACAATATTACTAGAGCTGCAGGTTTTATTACATCGGTTGGTGGTGCATTTTTGCTAGAGGACGGAAGTGGTAATATTGTTCGTGAAACAGGAACAAAAAATATTGAACAATCATTTAATATTGCTTTAGAATCCACTGAAGTTGTTGACGGTCCTTTTTATGTTTATGGAACTACAGAATACAATCAACGAAGTGCTGGTAAAACAGGATATTATTACCCGTTATTTTTGACAGAAGCAGGCGCTGGAGGAGCATCTAATTCTCATCCTCATACATTTATTGAATATCCAAATATTACGTTTTATATGCCATCAAGTGAAGTTAATCATGCAAGAGTTGATGCACCAACAGGAACATATGACAGTAATTCTTACGTAGAGTATCCACCAAAACCAAATGATTTATTAATATTAGACGGAACAGATTCATTAAGTTCACATACAGGTGATACTATTATTACAAACATCGTTCAAGTTTCTTATGACAATTTTGCAACAGAAAATGAAAAACTCATACTTGAAGAAGCGACTTTTTCTACTGTTGCAGAAGCAAGTTCTATTAGAGATATTGCTTTTACAAACAAGGGAAGTGGATATACATTTTTACCAACTATTACAGTAAATACAAACAATGGTAGCGGTGCAAAAATACTTGCATTGACAACAGACATTGGAGCTGCAAATTCATTAAGTGTTGAGGATAGTGGATTTGATTACAGTGAAACCGATATACCTGATGCAAAATTTAGAGCACACTTTATATTAAAAGATGTTAGCGGTACCTTTGCAAAAGATAATACATTAACCTCACATACAGGAACAATTACAGGTTGGAATGCTGATATTCAACAGTTAGATACAACATTTGAAAATGTAATTAGATTTGATATGGAACAAAGTGGTTCATCATTAAGTGTTCCTATGGTTTTAGAAGATAATACACCACTAAATGAAAGTTTTTTACTTACTGAAAATATACAAGATGTATCTTTAACTGATGAAGATAATATTATTTTAAATGGAACAAGTGCAGTTACAGAATCGACAAGATTAATTAATGTCAATGTTAAGCATAATTCATTAGGTTTTATTATTGATAATGTTTCAAGAAAAAATTTAAGATTAAAAGAAGGTAATACTTATAGATTTGATTTATCAGATTCATCTTTATACAATTCAGATGTAACTCTTAATCATAATTTTAAATTTTCAATAACACCAGACGGAACGCATGGCAGTGGAGTTGAATTTACAGATGGCGTTACAACTTCAGATATAACTGTACCAATTGGAACCGAAGGTGCATTTATTCAAATAACGATTCCAACAGGAACACCAACACTTTATTATTATTGTGCAAACCATTCGAATGAAGGTGGAACAATTTTAACTGAACAATTAAAAACTTTTATTATTGATAATGGTGATGATTTAATTTTAGACAGATCATATGTAAGTAAATTCAAATTATTAATAGAAACTCCTAATGGCGAAAATCCATTGCTTGGGTTTGCATTTGAAGATAACTCTGGTACGATTATTTTAGAATCAACAAATTTACAACAGGAAAGAGATGTTGGCGACAAAATTAAACTTGATGGTTTACGTGATACAGGAACAGCATTCTTATTAGATGAAACTGATGGCACAAGATTAAGAACTGAAGAGTTTGGTAACAAACTTCTTTTAGAAGATGGTAATATAATTTTATTTGAAACTGATGATACAAGTTCTGTCGGTGACAAAATAGTATTAGACGGAACGGATAGTTTATCAAATAATGCAGGTGAATTATTATTAAATGAAGATGAAATAGATTTTTCAGGTAATGATGTAGTTATAACTGATTCTAGTGGTGCAACAGGAACAGTAATATTGGCAGATATATCTACTGCCACTGTTAATGTCGGTGTTTTAAGAACTACTGAAGGTGAGTATATATCAATTAATTCATTACTTGATGAAGATTTAATAAGAATACAAGATTCATTTTATTATCAAAAGTTTTCTTATGAAGTGCAAGTCGGACAATCAACAGCTGCATATTTACAACAATTAAAGAAAGCAGTTCATCCAGCTGGATTTGCACCATTTGGAAAAGTTTCAATCGCAACATTTATTTCAGCAAAAGTTGAAAATGCTGGAAAGGATCAAGCAACACCTGTACCTTCAACAGAAACATTCTCACCAATTCTTGCTTCTACATTTGAATTATTGTTTGATGAAAAAATAAATAGAAGTCATGTAGCAGTGCCTGTTGCATCTAGAATTGGTACAAGAACAGATAAGATTGTATTTAATGGAACTGATGGTTCATCTACAGATGAGGGTGATAGTATTTTATTCGAAAGTGGAACCATAGACCAATACGGTGAAGGTGGAAGATTGATGTCAGAAACAGCACATTTTGAAGGTAATCAAAGTTTGGTATTTATACCAACATTTAAAATAACTGTTCAGTCAAAAGCGAGATCGAGATAATGGCACAACAAAATTTATTACTTCGTTTAGGAAAAAATTCTTTTGGACCTTCAGATGGTGATGGTATCTTACTTGAAGATAATATAACTTCAGTTATTATATTAGACGGAACAGACCCATTACCTGCGGTTAACTTTATTGTTCAAGAAGATACAGGTGATAATTTCATTCAAGAAACAGGAACAGTTGGAAGTGACACAGATAGAATACTTGCTGAAACATCAATTGTTACATTTACAGCATCACAAGTTCAGAACATTGGTGAAAAATTATTACAAGATAATCCGACTGATGTAGATTTAATAAGCATTTCTGATATGGATGATTTACGATTTGTTGATATTATCAAAACAAGTAAAATATTATTAGAACAACCATTTAATATTAATGATAAAGAATTTGTGAATAAATTAATTTTAGAACAAGATTCGGTTACTCCATTAAAATTAGAAAATGGATTTTTACTTTCTTTGGAAGATTCCGTAGTTAGTGATGAGTTATATCCATTTCGTTCTTTTAATAGTGGACAGGGTGACATTGATTCAGGTTTTGATGATGATGACGGAATAGCTTTAGAAGGTGGTGGATTTATAGTTTTAGATGATACAACAGGTGCATTTGCTGATGTAGGATCAAGATTGTTGACTGAAGATAATGAAAGCATTTTGCAAGAAGAAAATGGTATCTTAAATATAGAAGATTATTCACCAAATTCACATATCGTAAAAATAGAATTAGAAACAGCAACAAATGGTAAAAGATTATCTTTAGAGAGATCATTAGAACCAGAAATTCAAGATGGTGTACAGGATGAAAATGGTTTTGATAGAATAGTTTTAGACGGAACAGACGCAAGTTCAACAGACGCTGGGGGTAAAATATTATTTGAAATTGATGAATCTGATATTGACGCATTAACAGAACAATTTTTATTAGAAGAATCTGTCATATTTTTTGATAAAGGACAAATACCAAAAGAGAACTATTCATTAAGTGTATCGCAAGATAGACCTGTAGGTGTCATTACAAAAGGAATGCAACCTGTTACAATAAGTTCAGTAATTTCTACAAAGACATAAAATGAGTATAAATAATAATATAAATATAACAAAGGAAGAGTAAATCATGACCGCAATAATTACAGAAAAGTTTCGATTGCATAACGCAAATCAATTTGTAGAATCATTTACAGAAGCTGCAAAATCTACATATTATCTTTTTATTGGTAAAGCAACCCCATTCACTACAGGCACAAGTGGTGGATCAGATACATCACCACCAACCCCGGCAGATGCAGTTTCAAATGAGTTTTATCGTTGGGATTCTATGATTGGTGCTAAATTAATTTCAAGTTCAGATGTTTCTAATGCTCTTCCTAGAACTAATTGGACAAACAGTACAGTTTATGATAGATATGATGATACCATATCAGCATCAAATCCAACAACATCTGGCGCTTCTTCCTTATATCAAGGTACATTTTATTTTTTAACATCAAATAATGATGTATATAAAGTATTAAACAACAATGGTGGAACAGCATATTCAGGTGCTGAACCTACATCAACAAGTAATTCACCATTTGAATTAGGTGGATATGTTTTAAAATATATGTACACAATCACAGCTTCAGAAGCAACAAAGTTTTTAACAACTGATTACATGCCAGTTTCTACAGATTCAACAGTTTCAGCAGCTGCAACTGATGGTAAAATAGAGTCTCTTGTAATTACTGCTGGATCAGGTTATACAGACGGAACTTATTACGCACCTATTTTTGGTGATGGTACAAATCAAGGAACTGCTTCAGGTGGAATAGTTCGTATTACTATCAGTGGTGGTTCTATTCAAGATTTTGGATTAACTGCTGGAACAGATACAACAATCCACGCAGGTGGCACAAATTACACATTTGGAAATGTAAGTTTAACTAATGTGTTTTCAGATGCTGCGTTGACAAGTGCTTCATCTGTTGGATCAGGTACAGGTGGTGTTGTTCGTGTAATAATCTCACCAAAAGGCGGTCATGGATTTAATGCAATTAATGAATTAGGTGGACACTTTGTAATGACTAACACAACTCTAACATCAGCAGAAGGTGATGATTTCACAATCTCTAATGATTTTAGAAATGTTGGTATTGTCGTTGATCCATTTGATTTCGGAACAACAACTGTTGCGACTGCAACTACAAGAAGAATTACTTATGCTGTTAAGTTTACAAGTGTTACAGGAACATTTGATGTTGACGAACAAATAACTCAAGCATCAACAGGTGCTGTAGGAAGAGTTGTTGAATGGGATTCAACTAGAAATATTTTGTATTATCAACAAGAAAGATTTTCTACATACGGAACTGCAACAACAACACAATCATACGTTGCATTCAGTGGTGCGAACAACATAACAGGAACCACAAGTTCAGCAGTAGGAACACCAATATCAGATGTAAGTGACACTACAACTTTAGCGGGTGGACAAACTATTTCATTTGCTAATGGTTATGCAAACCCAGAACTACAACCTGATAGTGGTAACATTGTTTACACAGAAAATAGAAAGCCGATACAAAGAGTTTCAGATCAAACTGAAGATATAAAGATAATTATAGAGTTTTAATATGGCACAAAAAACAGATTTAAATGTTTCTCCATATTACGATGATTTTAGAGAAGATAAAAATTTTCATCGTATATTATTTCGACCTGGATTTTCAGTTCAGGCTCGTGAATTAACACAACTTCAATCAATTTTACAAAATCAAATAGAAAGATTTGGTAATCATATTTTTCAAGAAGGTACAGTTGTAATACCAGGTAGTATTTCTATTAACAGAGATTATGCTTCAGTTTTGTTATCAAGTACTTTTGCTGGTGAAACAATAAATGTATCACAATATTACAATGCTGATTCACCTGTTACTATTGTAGGTGCAACTACTGGCGTTAGAGCAAAAGTAATTGGATTTAAAGAAGCAACTGCAACAACTCAACCATTATTATATG
>CEOE01006324.1_pt1 | contig 12348 bp, 6 predicted proteins | sample 530211 | NCBI WGS metagenome assembly CEOE01 (sample SAMEA2619779, study PRJEB7988) | marine metagenome | isolation source: saline water (ENVO:00002010), including
GGTGATTTTTCCTTCAAGAATCAGGATCTTGGTGCTTACCTATTCAATCAATTTGCTGATTATGTTGGTTGGCATTGTGATGGCGTTTCAACAGCAAGAATTACTTTAGAGCATGCGGTTGGAAACGTTCCAATGTATATGCACAATGTAACTGAAACATATATTCAAGGGAATCTTAACATTACTGGATTAATCATTGCATCTAGTACTGTTTCTCTTCAGGGTTCATTAGCTCTTAATGGAAAAGATGTTGAATCTGAGATTCAGCTAGCTAAAACATTGCCTTCGAAAGGATTTGATGTAGAACACACTGAAAGAAAAGGAAAAAGAATTCGACACATCTGTGTTGAGGGTCCAGAATCTGGTCCAATTTATGTTCGTGGAAAAGGAGATTCTAATGTAATTAATCTTCCAGAATATTGGAAAGGATTTGTTGATCCAGATTCGATTACAGTTCACATAACTCCGATTGGAAGTCATCAAGAAATTTATGTGGATAGTATTGAGTGGGGACAAATGATTAAACTTAAAAGCGCTTCTGCGGGTGGTTTAAATTATTTCTATCAGGTATGGGCTAATAGATTAACCGAAGAAGATCTTATTGTAGAATATAGTGGAGATTCACCAGCAGATTATCCCGGAAATAATGAAGTATATTCTATTGCTGGTTATGATTATGATAGGAGGAAATAATGGCTGGAATTGAAACTATTGCACAACCACCAAATTATTCTGGTAATCCTGGTTTTGCTTATACTGAGTATGGCAGAAAGGGTGGTCCATCATCTGCTGTTGGGCTGATTGGTGCAAGAATTAATACTGTTGATCAAACATTTGAGCCTAATACTAATCGTGCTTATGAAGTAAATGTTGAAAGATATAATACTTTTAAAGCTCCTTCATCAAGTATTGATGGAGAAATTTTAGATCTTCAAGATGATATTAAGGATGAAAAAACTTGGATAACACAAAATGCCACTGTTGATAATATATGGTATGAATCCCCTGCTACTTTTTCTTCGATCGATGATGCTAAAAATGCCATCAGTCCAATATATGATGGTGGAGCAATATCAAATGGTGTGGAAACCAAGGGTATGGCTTTTGCGAGACTAGCTATAGAATTTGTTGGAGATGAAACATTTACCGCAGGTTCATTTCTCTCTCATGGAACTCCTGCACCTAGTCCCACCACTATTGCATATGGTCAGATTGCTTTCTCTTCAACCGGAAAGTATGTGATGTTAGATCTTAATACTGTTTTTGGAACATTTCCTACTGGATCAACTGAATTTCAGGTTGGTCTTACTACAACTTATGATTCTTCAACTGTTGTTAGTGCTTCATCATCAGTTGCATATGTAGGTTTCACAACTCTTTTAGAAGATCTCTCAATTATCACAAAATTACCTGCACTTGAACCTATTCCTGATGGAAGCAAATCAAATATTTTTGGTGATGTAGAATATAATGCTCTCAACTCATCAAATAAAGGTGAAGGTGTTCCTGGTCTATCAATTGTAGCAACTGCAAACACATTCTTTCCAAATGCAAACAATTATTTACAAAATGGTGATGGATATGAAGGATGGGGATCTGGTGATGTTTGGTCGAGACCCCCTGCAACAGAAATAGGTGAGGTTGTAGCTTTCAGCACCACTGGAACATCTAAAGCTGTTTCCATTGCTGGTTCAATTACCAGTAGAATTACTGTTATTAATCATAAGAGATTTGGAGATGCTAGTAACAATGGTATCACAACCTTTACTGATACAAGTAATGTAGTTAAAAAAATGAAGAAAGAATCTGCTGTTAACGCTTGGTCTTACAAGAGAACTGATGTGGATATGACTAATTTTAAAGCTGATCTAATTAATGCTTATGAAGTCTTGAACGATCCTCAATATGGGGGACCTTGGTGACAATGTATAAACTGGCATACCACTTTCCTATGGGGAGTGGTTTTGTTGTATAGTTTGTTTAGTACAATAAAACTCATGACTCAGTACAACCCCGAAGATTACCAAGTTCATGACGATAGTGAAGAATTTCTCACACGTCTTGTCGTTGATATTCAGGAACGCACTTTCTACATGTACTCAAGTAATGGTGAAGATCGTGTTGTTGAATGTGATACAGTTGATGAATTCATGAATGTTCTTGAACTTGTTCGATCAGTTGTTGGTGATGATATTGTTCATTACGCAGAACCAACAGCAGTAGAAGCATGATAAAATATACACCATCGTTTTATCAATCCATTTTAGAGTGTTATCAGTATGAAATCAAAAACTCAACAATCTATGGAAATGCTATTCTGTTCACGTTGGAACCTCCCAAAAGCGGCAAAAAACGCAAAATTAACTAATAAAGAAATGAAGATTATTTTTAATGAATATTGTAGAATGAATCCATCAACCTTTGAAATAGATTAACTTGTCAAATGAGTATTTTGGTTATAAGTAGTAGGTATTTTATTAATACTATATGCCTCTGACTCCAACCAAATACGATCAAATACTAATTAAAAGAAATCCATACAAAGAATACGAATTACCTAAACCTAAATATGAAAAAGAGGTACAACTTAGAATGTACTTTAGATGTGAGAGCCAATTTTACAACAAGAACATGAAAGTAAATCTTTGGTACTCAAAAAACTCAAACCAGTGGAGATGGACATTATCTTGTGATGAGGATGTGAGTGTTCAGGAAAGTGGTGGACAAGAAGATCTTAGGGTTGCAATGAATGATGTTGCTAACACGATTGAATATTTGATGGAGATTAAATTTCCTAATTGATTTATGTTATAATATGAGAGCCGTGTGAAGGATGCCTTGTGCTAATCAGAACCTCCCTCATTCTTGGGGGAGGTTTTTTTATGCAATAAATAAGTTATAATAGATATTGTGTGCTGGAAAGATGCCTTTATCCCGCCTAGATAATTTCCTAAAGAATGTTCGTGGAAATGTAATATATGTAAATCCGAATGATTTAGATGCAACTGATAGTGTTGAGAATCAAGGTAACTCTTTAGCCCGCCCGTTTCTTACCATTCAAAGAGCACTCATTGAATCTGCTCGTTTTTCATATCAATCTGGTCTTGATAATGATAGATTCAACAAAACTACTATTTTCTTATATCCTGGTGATCATTTAGTTGATAATAGACCTGGTTGGATTCCAGATGGTGAAAATAATTACAGACTTAGAAACGGTAGTGTATCTGATGATCTTGGTCAGTTTAATTCTTCAACAAATTTTGATCTTACCTCCGCAACCAACGTACTTTATAAACTGAATAGTGTTCGTGGTGGTGTAATTGTTCCCCGTGGCACATCTATTGTATCTCAAGATTTGAGAAAAACAAAGATTAGACCTCTATATGTTCCTGATTCTACCAACTCAAATATTGAAAGATCTGCCATCTTCAGACTAACTGGTGGTTGTTATATCTATGGTTTCACCATATTGGATGCAGATCCAAATGGATTCTGCTATAAAGATTACAATATTTCAACCTTTGTTCCTAACTTCTCCCATCACAAACTAACGGGTTTTGAGTTTGCTGATGGTGTTAATGCTACTAACATCAATGATAATTTCTTAGATTTTTACACATCCAGAACTGATCTGGATATGTATTATGAAAAGGTTGGTCTTGTATATGGTCCTGCATCTGGTAGAGAGATTCAACCTGATTATCCTTCATCAGGTTTAGATATTCAAACCAAAGTTGATGAATTTAGAATTGTTGGTCCAGTATCTGGTAGTGTTGGTGTTAGTAGTATTAAAGCTGGCGATGGCGTCAGCCCCACAACTCAAATCACAGTTACTCTTTCTGAAGCTCTGAAGGGTTTAGATGTTGATACTGCCTTCGAGATTAATGGTGTATCTGATGATGCGTATAATGGATCCTTCATTGTAAAGGAAGTAACAGGTAATAATTTAAATGGAACCACATCGTTTATATATTCAGTTCAATTTACACCAGGCAATGCTCTGCCAGGAGCAACTGGTGTAAACGTATCACTCGATCCTGACACTGTTTCGTCGGCATCTCCATATATCTTCAACATATCAATGAGATCAGTGTTTGGTATGTGTGGTTTGTTAGCTGATGGTGACAAAGCATTAGGATTTAAGAGTATGGTTTGTGCACAATTTACTGGTATTGGTATTCAGAAAGATGATAATGCATTTGTTGTTTTTGATGAATCTACTGGTGGATTTTTAGATAATACAACAATTAATAATATTAGTAGTAATCCAAACGCAATATACAAACCCTCATACGCAAACTTCCACATCAAAGCTTCGAATGATTCAATTTGTCAATTAGTTTCGATCTTTGCTATTGGTTATACTCATCATTTTATCACTGAAGATGGTGGTGATTTCTCTCTTTCCAATTCCAACTCTAACTTTGGTCAGAATGCCTTAACTTCAAGAGGTTTTAAGAGAAGTGCATTTAATCAGGATGATGTTGGATATATTTCTCACATTATTCCACCAAAAATAATTAAAAAAGATGAAATAAATCTTGAGTATGGTGCATTTGATGTATCTAGAACTGTTGGAGTTGGTTCTACTGGAAGACTTTATCTTTATCAAGAAACAAATAGAGATGCACCTCCTCCTTCCAGTCTACAGGGATATAGGATTGGTTCGAAGGAAAATGATACAATCAATGTTAATATCACACAAAATGAGGTTCCTCAGAATTACTCAGCTCGTATTATTATGCCTAATACTCAGGCAGATACGAATCAGGTTTCCTCTGTTAAGATACAAAAAGTTGGTAGAAATGTAACTACTGGTATTAATAGTATCACAAATAATACTATCACCTTTAAAGAAAATCATAATTTTCTAAATGGTGAAACCATTAGATTTGTTAGTGATGATGCAAGACTTCCTGATGGATTGGATAATAATAGAGTATATTATGCCATTACTGGGGGTTCATTGAGTGACGATCAAATAAAAGTTTCGTCAACATTAAATGAGGCTTTATCAGGATCTGAGATTTCATTCAACAATTTAGGTGGAACATTGATTGTTGAATCTAGGGTTAGTGATAAAATTGCTGGTGAGATTGGACACCCAATCCAATATGATAATGATCCAACCAGAAATCAGTGGTATATTAATGTAGGAACAGCATACACTGATAACTCAATTTATCCAACTATTATATCTAAGGGTGTTGCTGGTCTTGGAAGTGCAACATCAAGAACGTTTATCACTAGACAACCTGATACTAGAAGCACAGATGAAAGAATTTATCGTGCAAGATATGTTATTCCTGCAGGTAGTGGAATTACATCTGCTAGAGCTCCCATTTCATCATATGTTATTACTCCCTCTTCAACTGTAACTGGTAAGGATAATACTGAAGTTGCGCTTCAGTTCAATCCAAACTCTGTATCCATGTCAAATGTTAATGAAGTTAGAAACTTCAGTTTCATTCGTCATGCTGATTGGAACAGTCAGAGTAATGTTAGAATTACAACAGAACTACCTCATAATGTTAACGTCGGTGCTAAAGTTGAGATTAAAAATGTAACAAGCACTAACAATCCAACTGGTATTGCTAATTCGATGTTCAATGGAACATACAGTGTAACTGGCATTACAAGCACTAATCAATTTATACTTACAGGTTCACCCACAAATCCTGGTAATTTTACAAACAATACCTCTCTTAGAACCACATCACTTCCAACTTTCAGAATCGTTGAAAGCTCCAAAACTTGTTACAATTATGATACTTTAAGTGTTAAAGATTATGAGGTGGGTGAACAAGATGGTGTATATTATCTAACATTATTTGGTGCATCTGTAAGACCTGTTGTTGCACCATTTAATACTGAAGATTATGAATATTCACAATCATTAAAGGATCTTTACCCTCAATACGATAGAGATAATCCAAATTCTGATCCAGATCCTACAGTTTCACATGCCACAGTTTCTCCTCTTGGTAATGTTGTTGTTGATGAAGTAAAAAATAGTGTTACCAGAGAGAACTTTAATGATTTACAAAAAGCATATCAGTTAGGAATTGGTATAACTGATATTGTTTCTAATCCTACAGGAACAGCGCATACTATCTTTACTGATATTGATCATGGATTAGGTGGTATTCTTGCACTTAATATATCTAACGCTGGTGCTGGTTACGGATCAGGTGGTGCCGGTAACATATTTAATGCAACACTAAAACCAACAGGTTCTTCTAAAGGTATCAATGCAACTGCTAGAATTACAGTAAATGCAAGTGGCAACATAACTGATGTTGAAGTTATGACTAATGGCAGTACTTATGCTATTGGTGATAATGTTGAGGTTGTTGGTGTTGCTAAAACAACTGGTTTTTCAGTGGCTACTCTTACAATTACGAATGTTGCAGAGGATATTAACAGTACAATCAAAATCTCTGGTGTATCCTCAGATTCATATAAAGAGTATAATTCACTTTACAAAATCACTGGTATTAGTTCATCCAATCAGTTTGAAGTAACTTCAAGAAAGCCTATTGGTGGAAGATCTATTACAGGTGTTGGGGCAGTTCATACTAATGATGCATCATGTGATTTAACAGGTGCACGATTGGATGTAAATTCACTCACCTATAATAATGTAACTGGTAAGGCAACTCTAGACTTTGTTCAAAATCATGGTTTGATAGCAAATGATGTAATCATTCTTGGTGGAGCTGATTCAGATTTCTACAATGATTCCTTTGTTGTTTCCGAAATAGTTGGTCTTACTACAGCTATCGTTAATGTGGGTGTTAACACCATCACTCCCGGAACTGGTGGAACTATTAGTGGTTACTATCCTGGTATTTCTGCCAGAGATGGATTTATTGATGTGTTCAATGAAAGTGCAAATGCAAGAACAGTTAATTATTACGCTGGAATCACAACAACAATTTCTGATCCAATCGCTGATGGATCAACAACATCTATCAGAATAAGTAATGTTAATAACTTTAATTTTCAACTTGGTGATTATCTTAAAATCGGTGGAGAAATTGTAAGAGTAAAATCCACTGTTACTGGTAATCCTATCACAGTGTTCAGAGGTGTTCTTGGAACTCAGGCTTCTTCTCATGTATCTGGATCTGTCATTAGAAAGATTAAAGTTAATCCTATTGAACTGAGAAGACCATCACTTATTCGAGCAACAGGTCATACTTTTGAGTATCTTGGATTTGGTGCAGGTAATTACTCCACATCACTTCCCCCACTACAAACAACAGCACCATCTAACAGACAACAACTTCTTGCGCAAAGTGTCAAGATTTCTGGTGGTACTAATAACTTTAATGGTACTAACGATAGAGGTGATTTCTATATTGGTAATAGAAAAATTTCTTCTAATACAGGAAAACAAGAACTTTTCGAAGTTCCTATTCTTTCCATCACTGGACAGGATCCATTCTCTGTTAGTGGAGTGAATCCTATTGATATTTCTTCACCCGTTGAAGCAAATATTGCAAATTCATTGAAAGTTGAAGGTGGTCCGAATAATAATATCCTCTCAGAGTTCAATGGACCTACTGTATTCACTGAAAAACTCACTTCAACATCTGATGATGGTCTTGAAGCAGTATCATTATTCCTTCAGGGCAACACAACTATTTCTAGAAAATTTACAGTTGGATTAAACAAACCAACAACAGCTGGTAATCCTGGTGATGTTGTTTTTAACGCTAATCCCGGAGCAGGTGGAATTGTTGGTTGGGTATATTCAATAGCAAATGGTTGGTTCTCTTTTGGAAACCTGAGTTCATCACAAAATGATAATTCACCTGTTTTTGATAATGTAGGTATTGCTACAACTTCACATGGTGATTGTACTGTAAAAGTTGGATCTGGTTCATCTCTTGTTTGTATTGATGCCGATGGTGTTGGTATTGGTACTACAGCCAATGGTGCAAAACTTAGAGTAGATGGTGTTATCAGAGGCACCTTCATAGGTGATGGTTCTGGTTTATCCAATCTCGATAGTATTTGGACAGAAAACTCAGAAGTTGTATATGTAAGAGATAACGCAGATGCAAGTGTTGGTATTGGTACAAGTATTGGTACTTTTGCTCAACTTCATATTGCGGGAACTTCACAAACCTCAATATACGCAGGTAGCCAATCCAGATTTATTGGAACAGCAGATTTTAATGGTGATGTATCTATTGGTGCAACACTTTCCGTTGGAAATAATTTGATTATTGGTGCCGGAGCAACTAATATTTCACAAATCAATGTTGGTGTTGTAACATCTTCTACTATTCATGTAGGATTTGGAACAACAACATCAACTTTTGTGGCACAATCAGGTGTTGGAGTTGGTATTGGTACAACTACACCAAGCACTGATTTAGATGTTAATGGTGAAACTAGATTTAAAACTTATCATGAATTTACAAAAGATATATCTTCCTCTTCTGGGGTTGTTACCATTGATTTAAAAGATTCTATGTCTTTCAATCTTACTACTAGTGAGAATGTAACTCAATTTAATTTGGTAGGTGTAACAACAGGTTCTAGCACAGCTTTTACGTTAAAAATCAATCAAGGATCTACTGTTTACGGTGTTGGTATAGATACTTTTAGAACGAGTGGTGGTGGAGCTATTCCAGTTTATTGGCCAGGTGGAGTAACACCCATAGTTACTCCGGCGGCGAATGTAACTGATATTTACTCATTCATGACATTTGATGGAGGAAGTTCACTTTATGGAGTTATTGGAGGACAAAACTTCTCATGATAGGAATTCATAACTTTAGATCTTTTCCAACTCAACTTAAGTTGAATGGACCAATTTTATCATTTTCATCTAATCCAGAAAGCACCCGTGAAAGTCTTGTAGGTTTTGCAACGTTCACTGGTATCGCAACTGCTAATTTTCCTGCTGGTTCTGGTAATGTAGTAGGAGGTTCAATTACATTTAGTTGGTTCTTGGGTGGTATTGAAGTTTTTGATATTACTCAAGATCCAACTAGTAATGCAAGTATTCAGAGTTTTGGAAACATTTCCACTTGTACTTTCAACAATAGCACTTTTCTAGATAATGGTAAGGATGTGGTGTGTAGAGCTGATTACTTACCAGCTGATGGTGAAGCTAATGCCATTGTAGATCCATTTGATTCATCACCCGCCACTCTTAGCGTATTTCCAGAGATTGTTATTTCTAATCAACCTAAAGATGTTCTTACAGGTGCTGGTGTTAATGCAGTATTCGATGTTGATGCTTCTATTATACCAAGTAATAATGAAACCATATCCTACCAATGGCAGATGGATGGGATTGATATAGTAAATGGATCAAATACTTTCACAGAAACCACGGAATCAATCACGACAAAAATCGCAGTAACAAGTGATGAGGGTGATAATTTTACAATTGATTTTTCACGAACTGCATCTTTCAGTGGTTTTTTACCTGGTAGAATTTATACACTTACACCCGATACTTCTCTGACTATAAAAGCTTATGCTACTGGCGGCGGTGGTGGAGGTGGTACTGCACGCGTATCCGGTAGAACAGCTGGAAGAGGGGGTGCTGCACAAGGAAAAGTTACATTATTTGTTGGTGAACAATATAAACTTATTGTTGGTACAAGAGGCACTCCTAATGGTGTAACTGATGTAAGTGGAGGCGGAAGAGGATATTTTGGTGGAAACTCTGGTGGAGGATTCACCGGTCTATTTAAAACATCAGTTACCCAAGCAAATTCAATCCTTATTGCAGGTGGTGGTGGAGGAGCTGGTGAAATTAACAATCGTCCTGGTGGAGATGGTGGTGGATTAGTAGGCGGTTCGCCAAGTATAAATGGATTCAATTTCCCTGATTCCGGAGGAACTCAAACAGGCGGCGGAAGAGGATTTTACAGTGATCTTCCTGGATATGAATTTATGAATGGAACTGCACTCCGAGGTGGAACTGCTGGAACTAACACTGGCACAAATGCTGGTGGTGGAGGAGGTGGTGGATATTTCGGAGGTGGTGCTGGAAGAGGAGATAGTAATTTTGCACCCGGACCTTATGGCGGTGGTGGCGGATCAGGATACATTCATCCAACTCTTGTTACTGAGGGTGCATTTTCTAGGGCAAATTCAGCAGATCAAAATAGTCGTTATCCCACTAGTGGGACATTTAAGATTGATAGAGTTTCACAAATCAAACAATCTTTTGTAACTGCATCTGGTGTTAATACACCCACTCTAATTCTTAATACTAACGAAACTAATTTTGGTGGTGTTGTTCAATCTAAACTCTCAGCTCCAAATGTACAAACAAGTCCTATAATCACAGCCCCCGCAAGTTATTCTGTTGTTGTTCCAAGATCATTGATTAGATTTGAAGCATATGATAATAATTTAAATTTCAAAACAACAGAAAATATTTTTGATCAAACAAATAGTTCATTCGTTCTCAACTCTGACACATTTGGTAGTGGATATAACATTACTCAATTTTATTCATCGGAAAAGCAAATTAAAGTTCGCATGGATATGAAGGCGTCGAGAGGTAATGGTAATGGTGGACCTGGTGGATCATCTATCATTGAATTTATCATGAATCAAGGTGTTGAATATACAATTATTGGTATTCAAGATTCATCTGTTGATAAATCATCAACTGGTATATTCCTCTATAGAGGTAGTAAACTTATTTCTGTTGTTGGAGGCGGTGGAAATGGTGGAGTTGATGGAAAAGTTGGTGGTTCCGGTGGTGGCGTAAATGTAGATGGTTCAGATGGTGCAGGACAAAACGGAGGAAGAGGTGGAGTTTCACCAGGAAGAGGAGGTTTAAGCCTGAGTGGTATTTTTGGTTCATCTGTTGGAACAACAACTCCCACATTACAAAGTGGAGATACATCATTTACTGCACCCGATTCAAGAGGTGGTAGAACAATTTCTTGCACTAAAGGTTCTTATTGGATTAATCTAGGTATTTCACCCTGTTCAAATAATAGTGAACAACTCATTCAGTATTTTAATTCAGATGGATCAGTTCAAGATCAGAGTTCATTTTTAATAAGAGGATTCAAACCTGGTTATACGATAACTCAAACTGGTGGTGCTGGTTCTTTAGAGAATGAAAGAAGTGGGCAAGGTGGAAGTGGTGCTACTGGTGGTTCAGGTGGTATCAATAATGCTCCCGGTGGTGGGGGTTCTGGATATACTGATGGATCTGTTAATGTTATTCAAACTCGTCTTGGTGGAGGAAATGATCGAAAATCATCTATTACTTTCACAGTTGTAGAATAAAAAAATATAAATAATATCATGTAGAGGGGATAGTGAACCTCGGAGGAATAAATGGCAATTAATAAGAATTTTGTCATTAAAAATGGGCTTGAAGTTGCAACAGACCTTATAGTAACTGGTGCAGATAATACCGCTGTTGGTATTGGTTCAACTATTCCAAAGAGAAGACTTGATGTTATTGGTGATGTTGCCGCCACTGGTGGTGATTTCACTGGAATTATTACCTCTCAGAGTGGTATCCTCGTTGGAAGTGGTTCCACCATTCTCAAAGTCCAATCGGATGGAAACATCGGGGTTGGTCAAACAGATCCGGACTACAGACTTGATATTCAAGGTGTAGGAGCTGGACTTACTGCTGTGCAAGTTGTTGGTGACTTGCGAGTTGTAGGTACTTTAAATGCTGACAACATTGGTCTTGGCTTAACATCTAATGCTGAGTTTGGTGATTTGAATATCACCGGCATAGCAACAATTAATAATGCCAATGTAACTGGTATTATTACAGCACCAACAGATGGAATTTACACTAGATTTGGTGTTACCAACTCTGGAAGTGCTTATTATGTTTTTTCTGGTTCAGTTGGTATTGGTTTTACAGTAGATACTTTAATTCCTACACTTTATCTGTGGAGGGGTGTAAAGTATAGATTTGAAGTGAATGCTGGAGGACACCCATTCTGGATTAAAACAGATCCAGTAACTGGAACTGGCAGTTCTTATAATGGTGGAGTAACCAATAATGGTGTTCAAATTGGTAACTTAGATTGGGAAGTTCCACAGAACGCACCAGCTACACTTTATTATCAGTGCCAGAATCATTCTGCAATGAAGGGCACCATTTACATTTTAGATGAAACAGGTGCTGGTGGTGCTTCAAGAATTGGTATACAAACCAATGGTTCTTATGTTGGTCAGGCTACCGTATTTAATTATGTTGGCACTGATAACGAAATTATTCTGAATGGTGATATCGCAGATGTTCGAATTGATGGATTAGGACCTGAATCAGGTATTAGTTCAATAAGTATAACATCGGAAAATCTCAACATTACAGGTGTTTCT
>CEOE01057203.1_pt1 | contig 12312 bp, 11 predicted proteins | sample 530211 | NCBI WGS metagenome assembly CEOE01 (sample SAMEA2619779, study PRJEB7988) | marine metagenome | isolation source: saline water (ENVO:00002010), including
GGAGGGCTCGGCGGACTTGGAGGGCTTGGTGGACTTGGCCAGTCCGGGCTCGGCGCATTTCTCGGCGCCGGCGCAGTGCCTGTCTATAACACCGTTCTGACCGAAGGGATGCTGGTCAGTGAAAGAGGTATCCATGAGGCTGCCCAGCATCCGGGACCGGGACCGGGCGGGGGCACGCAGCTACAGTTTGATTCTACGGAAAACCTGAAGCTGTGGGCGACCTGGGTGCGCGCGTCGCTCTACCTGACCGAGTTCATGCGCGGAATTGACTGGCACGTTCAGGGCACCAAAATCGGGCTCACTCTGAAAGACCAGCCGTTCTTCGAGGTGGTCCGGCCCGACATCGAAACGTTCGCGGGACAGTTGGCGGATATCAAGGGTCACAAGGGCGAGCAACGCGAAGAACGCGCCGCCGAGGTGCTGTCCCAGCTTGGCCTTCCGACCGAGTATTTCGCGATGCTCCTTGGCCTGACACCAGCAATGAATCCTTATACCTTTGAACTCATCTCGATCACGCAGGTCATCTCCGCGCATTTGGCGATGGTCGTAAAACATACCATGGCCTGTGCCCGGCCCGATCGTCTCGACGGCACCGTGATGCCGATGATTCCGACGCCCGGGCACGGCAGTTTCCCGAGCGCGCACGCCACCGAGGCCTACTCGGTTGCCGGAATCCTCTCCGCGCTGATCGACGGAAGCAAGTATCCCGATCACGAGAACCGGAAGGCGCTGGTCTACCAACAGGCGAGGCGCATCGCGGAAAACCGGCATGTGGCGGGCGTTCACTATCCGATCGACAGCTGGGCTGGGGCGGCTCTCGGAACGAGTATTGCGAAACTCCTGCTCAAGCGATGTGGACATCCAATTGACGCGCGCGGCTACAGCTTCGCGCCACACGACGGTTTCAACGAGCAATTCAAATGGGTCGGGAAAGACGGACTGAACGGCCCCGAGGACGAACAACTGTTCGGGCTCTCCAAACTTGATCCGGTCACGCCTGTGCGCAGCGAAAAACTGGCCTGGCTCTGGAACAAGGCACGTTCGGAAGCTGACGGGACCGCCTAGGCCCGTTTCCATTCGTCATGCCGACAGATACCTCAAACCGTCCGCCGCTCGAATATCAGGGGCCCTACGAACGCTGGGTCTTCGATATCGGGCAGGCCTACACGTTCCCCAATGCCCTGCCGAAACCGTTCCGCTACATGGGCGCCTTGCTCGAAGCCAAACCGGGCTCCGGCAATCCTGAAGCTGTCTTGCTGTCCTATGGCGGCGAGACGCTGAAAGCGCCCGCCCGTGTGCCGACACTCTGGCGGCCGAAAGATATCGATCCGGTCTACCGTCCAGTGATAGTCGACACTAAAGGTGCCAAACCGCTGGCCGCGGGGGATCTTCAAGAATCCCCCGACCGGTTCCGGATAGACCTGCCGCTGACCGAGCGAACGGTCCGCTCGATGGATGACATTCCGCTTCCAGAGGTCGGCTGGGTTCCCGCCCAGGGAGTCGGCCCGGACACGGATCAGGCCCTTGTCATCATCGCCGTTATCGATGACGGCATGCCTTTCGCCCATGGGAATTTCCGCGATCCGCACGATCAGGCACAGTCCAGGGTGGAGTTCTGCTGGCTACAGTCCGCGGAGTCTTCCGGGGACCAGCCCGTGTCTTTTGGAAGCGAGCTGACACGAGGCGATATCGAGCGCCTGATCTCGGAGCATGACGGAGACGAAAAATCTATTTATCGGAGCGTCGGCGAAACTGGCGGCTTCGTGAAACCGTCTCGTCCGCTGGAAAAAGACATCACACACGGCAGCATCGTCACCGATATTGCGGCAGGCTACGAAGCCGGCGACGAGGGGTTCGAGACCGCCGACCGGAAACGCATCATCGCCGTCCAGCTTCCGGATGCCGCCGGATGGGACACCTCCGGTTTCGGCAAAGACATGTTCGTCGTCAGTGCGTTTCACTATATTTTCGAGCGCGCCGACCGGATCGCGGAAGGGTACGGTGTTGCCAATCCGCATCTCCTGATCAATTTCAGCCACGGTATTTCCGGAGGCCCCCATGACGGCTCTCTGGCGATAGAAAGGGCGATGAGCGAACTGGTTATGGCGCGGCGCTGGCTGGTTCCCGGCGCCCGCACGGAACTCGTGCTTCCGTCGGGCAACATGTTCGAAGAAAAGCTGCATGGCGTGATCACCGAGCAGCATTTGTCGGATGCGGGCGGCGCCTATCCAATCGTCTGGCAGCTCAGTTCTAACGACCGGACACCGAGTTATCTCGAACTCTGGTTCGAACCGGGTGTGGCGGACCCTGGGAATTTCTCGATCGACATTCAAGCGCAGAGCGGGGGAGTCAGCCTGACATCGGATCCGCTTCTGGCCAATGAACCGGCGGAACCGGACGGAGGACCGCACATCGCGCGGATTATCCGGCACGACCGGACCATCGGCCTTGTAGGGGCCGATCTTCAGGACGACGGGAAGCGCCGCCTCGTCATTGCTCTCGCCCCTACAGAAACCTTTGACCCGAGCCTGTCGGATGCCCCGCCAGGTGACTGGACGATCACAGTGCGGCAAATCAATCCGGACTCCTCGGTTGGCGACGGAATCTTCTGCCATGTTCAACGCGACGAGGACCTCGGTGACCGCAACACCGGGGCCCGTCAGAGCCATCTGAAGGAAGCGCCTTTCGCCCCCCCTGCGCCGGAAAACCCGTTTGTTCGCACGTTCGGATCCATCAACGGGATCGCGACCGGCCCGGAAACGATCATGGTCGCTGGGCACGTGGAATCCGACGGGACTCCCGTCCCCTACGGATCGGCCGGCCGCAAGGACGGTAAAGGAAAACAGGTCGCAACGTCGGCCGTGAGCGACCGCGGCCACGGCAAATCGAAGGAGGGTGTGGTCGCCGCGGGAACCAGAACCGGAACCTCCGGCAAGCTCGTCGGTACAAGTGCAGCGGCTCCGGAACTGGTCCGGACCCTCTCCAATCTGCTCCTCGAAACGCCGGCAACGCAACTCCACAATGACGTGACGCCGGACATTCTCAATCTGTTCGAGGCGGACCCGTCGGTCAGCACGGAGCCGATCCGCCTCGGCCGACGCTTCAAGGAACTGAGGCGGCGGCGCTCCCGGCGGATCCACGACCACGGCAAGTGAGCAAAGGCCGCGCCAGAGAATGCAGAGCTCAGCAAGATCAGAGAATTTCCGACGCCGCCCGCTCTTTTCACACTTGGTTCACGTTCACCTCACCGGCCGCTCACGCATCGCGCGATAAACAGGTCCTTCATTCCTTCCATCTGAAAACAAGGGGATTGAGGATGAACGTGCAAATGAAAGGGCTCACGGCAGAATTGATGCCAGCCTCACTTCGGGCCAAGACGCGCGGGAGTGTCGTCCGGTCGGTCTGCCTCGCGGCAGTAGCCGCCATCCTCGGCGGCAGCCTGTCCGGCTGCGCCGGGGTCCATCTCTATAATGCCGAAAACGACGCGACCGCAGCGGCCGTCCTTGAGGCGGGTACCGGTCTCGATCTCGGTGCGGTGATCAAGCAGGAGCGCCAGAACAAGGCCAAGCTGCTGAGTCACGAGATATCGGCCGCATCGGACTTCTCCATCGCGCGACGGGACCTCGCACTGACCGCGATGCTGGAGGATACGGGGACCCTCAGTGAGGTTCTGGAAAACCGGGTCGAATACAGGCTCTTAAAGCTGCTCGGTGTGGAGCACGTAGGACAATTTCCAGCAGGACACATCTGGGCTGCAACCGAGAACCTCAAGGCAAGAAGCAAGGCGTTCCAAGACTTCTTCAAGGTCCCGGCGCCCAGTTGCGAGATCGCGGACCCGCCCTACAAGGCCACGGAATCGTCGATCAATGACTATACCAAGCGAGCTGCCGCGAAATTGGGAAAAACTCCAGAAAGTGTCAGGCCTCTCGTCGAAGAGGCGCTCAGGGGCGGCAAGTCAACGCCTGGACTTCAGCAGCGATGCGCGGAATTTCTTGAGGCTGTGAATGCACGCGCATGCAAGGAAGACAGCCTGCTTGGGAAGGCCTGTAGTGATTGGAAGGCGGCTCAAGAGGAAACAACCAAACAAGAGGCAAAGAAAAAACAAACGCTAGCGGATCTGGAAAAGCGGTTGAATGAGCTGAAAGAGCTCCTGAAAAAGCCGACAAACGACTCTGCGGAAGAGCCCCAAAAGAAGATCGAAGAAGGTGTCGGCAAAGTTCGTGATGCCCTGGGCGCCATCAAGAAAGTTCCCCTCGCACAGGTTGAAGCCGCTTCCGACCTGATTGACGGAATTGATTCGGTCCTTTCATCCGCCGCCAGGGCCTCGGATGAGGCAGACGGAACCGCGGCGCCGGATACCATGCTGAAGATCGCCGCCCAACTGCCGAGCCTCGCCGGCCGTCTCGCGACGATCGACAGCCTGAGCAAGACGCCGCCGGTCGCGGCCCTGGTGCTTGAAAAGCAGCGACTCTTGTACGCGAAACTGGACGCCGAACGCCGGGTGCAAAGTGAACAGCACCGCGTTTCACTCCGCAAAGCCCGCTGGGAAGCGCGTATCGGGGAGATCAAGACACTGATCCGGGCAAGGCAGCTCGTCACGGAAGCCGTCAGCGGCAATGGCAACAAGCCCATCAAAGCCTCTGATCTGCTGTCCATCTCAACGAAAGAGGCGCCCCGGCGGTATCTCGTCGAGGCAGTTGCCGCCTACCTCAGCACTTTCACTGGGCCACGGCGAGACGATTTCGAGATCGAGTATCGGCTGATCGATCTGGATCATTCCGACTCCCTAGACCGTTCCCAGACCGCTCTGGCGCTCTGGGAAACTTCGATCCAGCAACCCGTGACAGTCCTAGCCGCCTATCACGCTGCCGGCATCAAGCCCGAGGACATCATTGAAATCCTCAAGGCCGCCGGCCTGTTCACCATCGGTGCGGGAGTAAACGACTGATGCGATATCCGATCAAAAGACTCCTTCCGGCTCTGCTGGTCACTTCCCTGACGGCCGCTTGTGCCGTCACGCCGGAAGTCCAGGAGCTGGCCAAGACCACGGCGTCGAACGCCTCGGTCGTCAATACGCAGCTGGCCGATTTCGCAAAGTTCGGCAAGCAGACTGCGGAACGCCGGGCGGAAGCCGCGGCGAACCTCCTGACAGCGGTCGAGCGCGAACGCGCAAGCTTCGACACCTACATGGAAAGCGCACGCTCGGCCGCAGTGATCTCGGGAACCGACAAGAAGCCGAATTTCGGAACTCTGGTGCTTGAGCTGCGTCGGGTCGCGGACGTGATCGACAGGCGGAGGCGAGAAATCGATGCCCGGAAGGGCGCTGTCCGGGAAGAGATCCTCGCGTCACAGTCCGCCTTGACCATTCCCAAGGAAAATCTGGCCATCGTCGCGCAGAAAGCCGCGGCCCTGTCCACACCGGCAAGTCGCGGGGAGCAGCTCGCGTTCTACCGGAAGTTCCTGGCCGAAGTTGTCTCCTCGATCAAGGAAGCCAAGAAGGCCGCCAAAGAGTCGGCGGACATCGCCGGCACCGCCAGTGAAAAAGCCGCCGACAGCGCCGCGAAGAGTCCTGAACAGGACGGCAACCCGACACCTGATTCCTAAGGAGGAACCTGATCATGAAAAAGAGCGAACTCAGTTTGAAACAGCGATTTGACTACCAGCAAGCTTATCTCCTGACGCGCGAAGCGATTGTCGACTCGATCGGCAAACTGACCGACCGCAATCTCGAAGACACCACACCTCGAGCGGAACGCCTAAAGAACCGCGAGAAGATTCTGGATCACGAGAAGCAAAAAGCGCTGTTGGACGCACGCCGCGCCGCCTTCGATGCCAATCAGGCAGAGATCACCCCGCCGACGGACGCTCAACTCGACCGCCTGCAGGCGCTCGTTGCCGCAGTCGAGCAACTCAACATCAACCAGAAAATCTTCGACGAGGTCCTAGCTCTCACGAAAGAGAGTCTCGGAACCTTCAACGAAATCCATCCGGTGAGCGATCTGCAGCCGGCATGACAACGCCCCGCGGCGTCGGCGCTTTTGCCGAAACAAGGAAACATAAACGATGACTGACACGACGATGAACACGAACGCTACCACTGCCATGACCGCGACAACCGGTACAACAGCGCCCCCTGTGAAACCCGGGACCCGCAAGGTGACCGTTGGTGCCCTTTCAGGGGCGCTTGTCACGGTTGTTCTCTATCTGCTCGGTGAGAACGGAATGACCGTATCCGGTGAGGTCACCGGTGCGATGTCCACCATAGTCACGACGTTCCTCGTCTACATGACGACGGAAACCTTCACCTGACTTCCCCCCTGCCTCCCCAGCCTCGGAGGAGGGAGCACAATACTCCCGGGACTCGGCGGAACCCACGCGGGCTCCGCCGTTTTTTTGATTAATTCACGCGTGGTTCACGGCGCCCTCACAGCGCGCTCACATCCCCCTCGCTAATTGTCGGTCATAGCGTTCAAACCAAGACGAAGGATCCACAATGGACAGCAAACCCAGCACACCGACTGCTTCCCGCAACGCCGGTCACGGCAGCAAGGAAGAAGTCGTCATCCAAGGTGAGGGGACCGCCTCCGCGACACCCAAGGCGTTCCGCTTCGGCCGCATGTTCCCGAACCAGACGAATCAGCCAATGAGTCTCAAACTGGACACCTGTTCGCGGATCGGCGCCCGGATGACGGCGCTGCCGGAACAGGCACGCCGCGACAGCGCGATCCCGGCCGGATACACATATTTCGGCCAGTTCGTCGACCACGATATCTCATTCGACGAGACGGAAGCCCTCAAGCGGGAGGCGGACAATCCAGCAACCCCAGAAGTCGAACCCACTCCGCTCGGCGACCTGGTGCAGAAGCGCTCTCCCTCCCTTGATCTCGACAGCCTTTACGGGACCTCGAGCGGGCGGGACGACCGGCTTCTCGACGGTCCGCGCTTCAAGATCGGCCAGACTACGCCGAGCCCCGGCATCGGTCCAACGGACCAACATTTGCCCTATGACCTGCCTCGCGCCTGGGCGCCCGACAGTGGTAAGACCGCGCAGCGCGCAGTCATCGGCGATCCGCGTAACGATGAAAATCTCGCGGTCGCTCAGACCCACCTGATGTGGCTAAAATTCCACAATGCCGTGGTTGATCAGCTCACTGCGAACGACCCGGGTGCCTCTCAGATGCGGCTGTTTGAACAATCCCGAGAACTCGTGACCAAACATTACCAGTTCGTGGTACTGCACGATTTTGTCCGACGCTTCATCGACCCGGAGGTCTTCCAGTCAGTCATCAAGGAACAGAAGCGGCAGTTCCTGAAAGCGGTGGCAGGAGAAATCGCCTTCATGCCGCTCGAGTTTTCCGTCGCGGCTTACCGCCACGGACACAGCCAAGTACGGAACACCTACGATTGGAACATCAATTTCCCAGCCGGTACGTCCTTCCGCCTGCTCTTCGACTTTTCTGAAGTCTCGGGAACCTTCTTTGGTAACCCGACTTTGCCAACCAACTGGATAGCGGATTTCTCCCGGCTGTACGATTTTACCGGCTTCCAGTTTCCAAATCTCGAGGGGCGGACACCGGGCGAGATGAATCTCGCAAAGAAGATCGATCCCTTTCTGGCCCTACCGCTCGGCAACCTCCCGGAGATCCAACCTCTTGTCGCAGCCGGCCTGCGTCCATTCGCCAATCTCGCGGCGCTGAACCTGCGCAGGGGCTCAATGCGCAACCTCCCATCAGGGCAGGATCTCGTCGCCCAGATTCCCGGCGCGGAGCCAATCGGCCGAACCGAGATGCGGACCGTTCTAGACCTGCAATTCGATGCTGAAATGGAGGCCCTCGGACTCTACGACCGGACCCCATTGTGGCTCTATACCCTGCTGGAAGCCGCCGTCAACGGAGATGGCGAGCATCTAGGGAAGGTCGGTTCGACCATCGTCGCTGAGACCTTCCTGTCTCTGGTGCTGACCTCCCGGATATCGATCCTGACACCGGGCGCAAAATGGACACCTACGGACGCGCAACCGGATCTCGGCGCCGAGGCGCCCCTCGACACCATCCCTGCAATTCTGGCATGGATCGACCTGCGCGATCCGATCATCGATCCGTTGCAGGACATTCGGCTGCGAGGCACCTGATCAGGAGCACCAGTCGCGCAGACAAAAGCGCGCAATGTTTCTGAAACGATGAAGAGACCTTGACGCTAAGTGGGCCAAGGTCTCTTTCTAATCCACATCCGGGACGTGTGATCCGCCCCACCTTAGTGGACCACCGATATGTCTAGGAAAACGAAGGATCAAACTAGGCAGATTATGTGTTCCACAATGTATCTTATGAACAAGAAAGATGTTTTTATTGAATATTTTCAATGCACTAATGTGCAAAAGCGAATAGTGATCATAGAAATAAGAGCGCCCCCGAAGGGCCGGGATCTACTCCGCGCCCTTCGGTCGCTCCTCGGAGCTCCCAGGCGTGTTTTCGCCCATACGGGTGACGATCCCTATCGCGCGACCACTGCCGGTTTCGGGTGGTGAGCGGTCATTCGCAGGTCTCGGCCACGATTTCCACTGTGCGCCAAAGGCAGAAATGTGAAAGACGCGTATCCACCCTCTTGTTATGGCAAGTCCATTCTATGGAAATGCATCGAAGGTTCAAATCTTGCCCCTCCCTATTCACCTACGCGCCCTAGACAAAAGGAGAATTGTGAGCAACAATTGCAACCGGGGATGTGCATATCATGGGGGCACAATATCGTGAAAAATAGACTGATATGGTGTGCCGGACTACTGCTTATAGTCTCTGGGTGCGCGGGATTGAATGTAAAGCCTGCGGAACAATCGGACGACGGATTCCGTTATTATGGGACCGCGCCGTTTCTTCTTGTCTATACCGACAATAAAGGCGGGTTGGAATCCGAAGTCCACTATCTACCGGATTTGACCAAGGAGATGTCGATTAAGCCCTACAATTATTTGGCAAGTAACAAATCGACGCTTAAGTTTGAGAAAGGGCGCCTCACCAGCGCGAAGGCGGTCGTAGACGAAACCGCTATCCCAACGTCAGTGATCAAGGGCTTGGAGAAAGTCGCAACGGCGCTGATTAAGGCCGCTAATGCTTCGGCACCGCAATACGAGGTCCCTGCTCCCTATCTATTCCGCATTGTTTACAAGGATGATATATGGCAACTCGCTGGTCGCGACGGCGTGGGCACTCAAGGTCAGGGAACGGACGCCGCCGGGAGTCCCGTCTCCATTCGTGTGACGCGGACGCCAGGATCGTAGGTGACAGCCATGAAAACCAAAAAACTCATCCCCGCCGTTGCAGCCGCCATCCTCGTTACAGGGTGTGTTTCCTTTATAGATGTCGAGAAAGCCCAAAAGGACTCAAAGGGAGTCAGGTACGTTCTACCGAAGCCTTTTCTAAAGGTCACACCCCGCAACGATGGTGGTGTCGATGTCGCGTTTGTGTATTTGCCGGACCCCAATAAGGAGTACGCCGTCAGCGCGAAATCGTTGCTCGGAAACTACACGATCCAAATCGACAAGTCGGAGGAAGGATTTTTAGAGCTGGTTACCTTTGACGCCGATAGCACAGGTGTTGCCAAACAGCTCATTGATAGCGGTGCCAATCTTCGCGCTGCGGAAATCGACGCTAGAGCGGCAAAACAGTTGGAGGAAGAAAAATCAGCCAAGGCGGAGCGAGAGGCCGCGGATGCAGTGGCGGAGGCGGCCCAGAAGGCCGTAGACGACGCAAATCTCAAACTCGAAATCGCCAGCAGTAAGCTGGCGCTGTTGGTGGATCTAAAACCCTCGGGCGACGTGCCGGCTAATATAGATGATCAAATTTTCGCAGCAAAGATTGCGGTTGATGAAGCGCGGGTGCGGCTGGATGCAGCACTCAGTTCACAAGAAACAGTCGAAGCGTCTTTGAACGCAGCAAACGCCGCGAACACCGGCAACGTACTAACGGCGCCGGAACCGGTGTTCTTTGAGGTAAAAATGCCGACCGCCGACAGCGTGCAATTGGTCACGGCCTTTGGGGAGCAGGAAGATCTTGAAACATCCCGGCTGCCCAAGGATCCGAAAACGCCGGTGAAATTCGATGTCGAGTTCGCGGCGGGATATACCTCGGTCGTCCGCCCGGACGCGACGACAGGCGCGTTACAGTTCCGCGTCATATCTACAAAAAGGTATGAATCGGTAGTCGCCGGTTCGATCGTGAATGCGGACAGCGGTGCAACCGTCGACGGCTTGATTGTAACGCCGTGGCCGGACGGACGGACCGTCGCAGTCGACCTGCCCGACGACATTCCGGCTGGGGATTACGAAGTTACCCTCATTTATAAGGAAGCGGCGACCACACCGGATGATCCTAGAGATTTCCCAATCTCGGTACGGCGATGACGACACGGCTTGACCTCTGTGTCTGCAAAATTGCCGAAAGCCGCATCTCTGGAGAGGCTGTATCGAAGATAATGTCGCGCGCAGCGTCGGTTTTCCACGAATCGTCGGGCGGAGACATCGAACTCCAAATCGTTCCGAGGAACGACCCATTTAACGGAGATTACTCCGGCAACATCTCCGATGGTCATTTGCACGGTGCCTTATACGCGATGACCGGCCGGCAAAATCCGCAGGCGGGTATCAAGAAGATCGGGTTAGTGATCGCTGACCGATACGAAAGCCTACCAGGCGCTTTCGGCATCATGTTCGACCAACGGTTTGTCCCCAACAGTTCAAGTCGCTATCTGCGCGTACCCCGCGAGGGCTGCGCCGTGTTCCTGAATGCGATCGCATCAAAAAGGCAGAGCGATGAGCGGCGGCGTGAACTGGCATTTACTGTCATTCACGAACTCGGGCATGTGTTCAATTTGCAGCATACGAACGCAACGTCCTTCATGCGCCAGAGCGCCGGACGCCCTCATGCATTCAAATACGATGCGTTCGAGTTCACACAGGACGACCAGTATCGGTTGTCACAGTGTACGGCCTCTCGACATATCAGGCCGGGCGGGTCGGCTTTTGAAGACTTGGGCGACATGGCCAACGCCAATACCCAGAAACAGTCACAACTGTCGACCGCACTGGACCTAAGGATCGACCTTTCGTCGAGAGAGTTTTGGCGTTTCGAACCTGTTGAGCTCGACGTTCAACTCTTCGCTAACGGCTCCAGGAAGAAGTCCGTCAAAATTCCAAATGTCATGGATCCCGGCCATCCGCAGTTTTGCATTTGGATTGATGAACCGGACGGCGAACGGCGGCGGTACCGGCCTGAGCGGCGCTTTTGCGGCGGGGAAGGTACCCTCACGTTGAAACCGGGAGAAACTTGGTGGCGGGATCTGCCGTTCTTCGGACAGGCCGGCGGCTATACATTTTCGAAGCCCGGTATTCACGCGATTCAAGTGACGTTGGAAAGCCTCGCTCTTGGACGTGTGGAGTCCAACAAGTTAGCGGTAAACGTCTTAGCGGCGCGCCAAGACGATCCATTATATGCATCCGCGAAATCATGTTTCGAAGCTGAAGCGATCGGAATGCTGATGCATTACCGGAGTTTTATCAATCGGCTGCCGCCGGGAACCAACAAGCTTCGCGATTATTGCGATGCGTTTTCCGATCATGCGTCGGCGGGAATGGGCCGATACAAATTGGGCCGCGCTCTTGTGCGGCGGCTCAAACAAGACGGGAAAGAAAGTATCATCGGCCGGTATCGCCGTTTGGCATCTGCAGACCTAAAACAAGCCATTGCCGATCGATCGCTCGGCGATGGACGCCGAAGCAAAGCCGAGAAAGACCTCCTCTCACTTTGATCACAACGCAGCATCATCAGCCCCGGTCAACCAAGTCACATCCTCCGCCGCCGGTCTCTCGCAGACGATGCTCACGAGGACTGCTAGAGCCGCTATCGTTGATCGGGGCCTTCTGACACGCACCGTCGGCCAGACTGCCTCGAGTGATCCGTAGACGCTCGATTGGCGAACATCAAACAATTTCGGTAAGAAGCGGGAAAGACCGATCCGTACCCTCTCCGGACGAAGAACGCTTTCCGCCATTTCAATAGCTCACCTGAGGAGAGCCGACAGACGGACGTTCTTGGCGATCGCTATTTCAGCTATGTCCGCCTTGGGTCGGCTGCCGACCGAAATGGCCATCAGGCTCTGTAGGGTCGCTGCCAGCCGAATATGCCATCTGGCTCTTAAGGGTGGATAATTGTCATCGATCATTTGAAATAGGAAATCCTAAATCCCCACAGACTCTAGTACTGCAGCTTTTCACGCCGCCGTGGCCTGTCCGGCGCACTTCCCTGTCATGCGCCTGTAGAA
>CEOE01029978.1_pt1 | contig 12207 bp, 5 predicted proteins | sample 530211 | NCBI WGS metagenome assembly CEOE01 (sample SAMEA2619779, study PRJEB7988) | marine metagenome | isolation source: saline water (ENVO:00002010), including
GGATGTATCGCCTGCTCTACCCTTTAAACGGTTGTTAGCAATAACCGCTGAGGGATATGACCATGTTTGACCAGCTGCTGTATCTGAATATACGTTATTATTGTGTCCGCCGCTATATGCAGACTGAGTAGATGCTGTATTAATTGCTTTGTATCTTGGTTCCCAGTAGACACCACACTTACCAAATCCAGTAAACTCATTGTCTGTACATGTTAACTCAAATCCATAGTATCTTAATCCTGAATGAATTGCACCAGTTTTATCGCTGATTAAGATAGGAGAATTTTCTACTTTATTATTTACAAACGTTAATGAGTTAACAATGTAAACATAAGCTGCTGCATCTCTAATACCAGAAAAATAATTTCCCTTAATGTAAATATCTTTAGGAAGACCAGCTGGATCATAGGCATATACACCATAGTTATGATTACCTAAGAATTTATTTTCTTCGATAAACACAGTGGTTACTGCCTGTCTAATGTAGATCCCTCGACCAATAGGTCCATTAAATCCAACAAACTTATTGTTTTTAATTTCTAAGTTATGCGTATAATATGCTTCAATATCATTCTGTAACTTTTTAAATGTACAATCCTTAATGATTACATTAGCACATCCATTTAATTTAATGCCTTCATTTCCGCCATAGTATGCTTTACTTGTTGCATCGCCACCACTAGCATTAGAAGAAGCATTAGAACCTACAAAAGTTGCGTTAACCGTAGTATTACCACCGCCCTCTGATGATCCTGTAACTGCTAATTCTGATCCAGATAATGTTGCTGCGGCTACACCACCAATTGCTGTAGATCCAATATCACCTAAGAATAATACAGAACCTGAAATACCTAATCCAGTTCCGGGTAACACTACATTAATAGTTGTATTACCAGAGTTAGTGGTGATTGCAGAAGCACCGATTTCATATTCAGTTACACCTTTACCTTCAAAGGTAACATTTTCAAAGGTAATATTTTCTCTAGGAGTAAGAATGTGAACATCTACTTCAGTTGTTTTGTAGTTACCTTTTAATGGACTATATAAAAATAACTTTGTATTTGTTGTATCAACCTTTCTTACTTTAACAATCTCAGCCTGTTTAGTTGTGGTTGAGTGTACAGTTCCATCGTAGATTTCAACAGTACCTTGAATAACAAGATAAGTATCTACACTAAAGGCACTCATTACTGTGCCTCCGGGTAAATCAATCTCATTAGATCCTACTTTAAGATCTGCACTTGGAGTATAATTAGTAGCTCCAACACTACCATTAACGCTAACCAAATCAAATTCACCAGCATTAGTACCAGTAAATTTTAAAGTACCGTTTTTAATAGTTAAGTTGCTTCTTGTAATTGTTAATGCAGATTCAAAAGCATATGTTTTTCCTGCTAAATCTAAAACAGAGTTAGAGGTAGAGTCTAAAGCAAGTTGTAAAGTGGCTGCATCATTAGATGTACCATCACCATTGGCTCCAAAGTCTAAAGGAGTAATTGTGCCAATGTCAATCATCCGTAAATTAGTTTTTGTTTGTGACATATTTTCTCCTTAAAAATGAATTTGACATGGAATAGATCTTTGTTTATTTGTCCAGAATAAAGTACCACCCATATATCCGTGAGGGTGATTACCTCCAAGTTCATCGGCAACGCTATCACCAATACTTCTACCACCTAAATACTGATCTCGATCAGGACCACCCGGAAAAGTATATCCTGTTCCTTGTAAATTACCTAACATATTAAAGTTACCATTACCAACACCATAAGCAGTTCCATTTCCAATAGTCCATAAAATAGTTGGAGATGCATAGAGTATGCCGTTATCTTGAGGGTTTGAACTACTTTGAAAACCATATTGAGGATTAGCAGAAACCATAAAAGAGTTTTCAACAATATCATCTGAGGTTGTAGGTGGTTCCCAGTGCATACGTAAGAAACCTCTTGCACCATCTCTAGAATGAACTGTAATTAATTCAGGAGTATTTGTACCTAAGGCTGAACCTAACACACCATGATTTTCATTATGATTATTAACAAACCCAGAACTATTTGCATAAGCATATGAAGAGTGTACATTACCTCCCCTAGAATAAATATGCCTTGCTCCTGTAGCATCTTCTGCTAAAATCCAAACAAAGTTACAAGTACTTCTATAGGTAGAAGATGATTGCCCATTTGTTGTAAATTCTCCTAAAATACTACTCCAAATGTTTATAATTTTTCTATTACTTGTTCCACCTTGTTCTCCTTCAAGCATAACAGCTTTAGGTGTATTAATGTTTCTTGCGTCACTGTTAACTCCTAGAAGACCCATACCTCCGCCATTATATCCACATGCATATAACAAATCATCAGATGATCCGCTTTGTCTTTCGGTAAAGAACAGGGAACCATATACACCATTGCCACAAATATAAATATCTTTAACATCATTTACCGATAGAGTAGCACCAGAAGAACCTGTCATTTGTGAAACTCTTGAAGGAGTTGAACTTCCAGAACCATTTGATCCATTGCCAAGCTGTCCAAATTCATTAAATCCCCAAGTGTATAAATACCTAAGAGAACTACCTGCTGGAGATGCAATAGCTGCCATCCATACAGGATTTTGATTAGAATCAAAAGCGGGTTCCGCATTTACATCTGCACCGTTTGCATCAACATAATGAGTAGTATTACCAGATCTAGTTTCAAAAGGATCAGAAACACCATAAGCTTTAACATTAGTATCAGATGCACCAATAGTTAGTTTGGTAAACACAGAAGCAAGAGCTGGAGTAACTCTTGAATTAGGTCCAGCATAATACAAATCTTCTGAAGCAGAAAGAATAAAACTCAATCCTACACTATCTTGTAAATAATCATCAGGATTGTTAGAAGTTGGATCTGGTAATCCAGCTGAGAATTGATGAGTAGAGAACTCTGTTGCAGCACCGGGAGATTCAGCATGATTCCATACTTTTTCAAACGTGTCTACAAATCCAGTAGCTGAAATACCTAATTGATTTACGTGATTACTTCCAGCTGCGTATACACTACCTGATAAATCCTTTAACAAGATTCCGGATAGATTAGTTGTATCTGCGTGACCTCCTAATCGTATGTAATTAGAAAATCTAATGTCGGAAACGTTAACATTATTTAAACCTGAGTGATTTGTAGAATCATATTTAATCCACTGATATGTATTATACTTTGAACCGATATTATGATCAGCATCACTTGCAATTGTTCCTCTAAGAGTAGCATCAAAATCAGTCGTGTCTGTAGTAATGTTACTATAGCCCTTAAAGAATACATCGTCATTATTATCAATAATAAATTCTGCGTGTCCTTCTACAAAATATTTTTTAATAGGCTTTGCGATAGTAACTTGACTTCCATTTTTTGAAGTATCTTTGCAGTTGTATAAAAAACTTGAACTCATTGGAATAGTAGAAGGAGGGAAAACACAAATGTGATTTTCACCATCAATTCCACCACGGGTTGTAACATCATCTTGCCAAGTAAATGCAGTTACTTGTTGCATTCCTGTTCCGCTGCCGTTACCTTGAAGACCCCATCGTTTCCAAGTACCATCATTAAACTTAGCAGTAAATCCTTTATTAAATGTATGAATATAGTTTCTGTTCGTAGAAGGAACAACTCTACTGGCATAATCAACAATCTTGTCACCGTATGTTCCACTAGCATATTCATATGATGGAACAGAGTTAGGACCATTAGATGTTAATACTTGGCTTACAGCACCGTTGTTTAAAAGCTCTGAAGGATTACCACTGGCATCCCACATGAAAATACTACCCGCATTAGCAGAAGCAATCTTAGCTAAGCTAACTGCATTGTCTGAAATCTGACTAGTATTAACAACATTTGTTCCAAGAGAATCTACACTTCGATTGATTCCAAAATTTAACACGTGAATTTGTGCTTGATTAGGAGGGGCTGCATTAAATGTAATTGTATCTACATTTGTAATTACATAATCTGTAGCAGGTGTTTGCAAGATACCATCAATAGATACAATAAAAGTATTAACTTCAGTAGAGCTTGCTGCCGGACTCATAGTAAATGCGGTTTGTGAGCCTGTTCCGGTAAAGGCATATCGTTGTGGATTACCAATATTACCATCGTTTACAAATGCTGAGCCATTCCATTTTAAGATTTGGTTTTCTGCTAAAGAAGTTAAAGTAACATTCGACAAGTCACCAAGTGCTAAACTTGCTCCTTCCCAAACTGATCCACTATACTTTAATAGATCTCCTGTACTAGGTGAGCCAACACTTACATCACTCAATAAGTTTAAAGTTCTGCTTGTTGATGTGTCTACATAATTTTTTGTAGCAGCATCATTAGAATTTACAGGAGTGCTTAAATTAAAAATACTATTAGAATTAAGATCCAATGAACCAGTCATAGCTCTTGTGCCATCAACACGCAAGAAGTCTGTTAATGCAAGAGTAACTGTTTCAGGAATAGTATACCAAACAGTAGAACTGTTGTATCTAATATCATCACCAATATTTACTTGATGTTTGGTACTATTGCTGTCAGTAACTGTTCCTTGTAAAGTAGGACTAGTAGAGTTTCTAATGATATCGTAAGTATCACCGACTAAATAAGAACCACCAGAGGCAGGGGTTGCAGGAAAACTTGTCCCTGCTGCTCCGCCTTCAAATACAGTTGGTAATGTTCCAGAAGTTGAAGATCCCCAGTTGCTAGAGTCACTATAACTAATTGAAGTATTACCAGCAGTACCGCCAGTAAGCTGTCTTAACTTAATGACACCAGCACTAGGGTTGGTAGCTTCAATATCCAGTGTTCCTTGTGCATTTACCTTTGCAGTTAAATCTGCTGCTGTACCAGTTAAACCACCACCAGCAGCTGCAATACCATTAAGAGCAATGTTTCCACCTGTTACACCATTGTTTTCGTTATCAACTTCAAAGATTACGGATGTACCATCACTATCAATTAAAGTAATAGTAGTAGTTTCATTTGGTTTATCAGTAAAGGTAATAGTTGCTTCAGCGGTAGATGCTAACTCTAAAGATCCAAGATAACGAACACCACTACCAAGTAAATCAAGAGAAGTCTTAAGAGCTTTACCTTGAGCAGCAGATAAAGGAAGTTCAGTAGAATCGCTAGTTAAAGTATTATTAACATTTACCTTTAAACCGCTTGCGCTTTTAGTTAGACTGCTACCATTTAAATTAAAACCTAAAGATCCTGCGGTTGTAAATAAATCTGTATCAACAGAAAGTGATAAACCACTAGAAGAAACTGATAATGGAGTAGTTCCGTCAAGTAAAATACTTAAGGTTCTATCAACAGATAACGCACCACCGCCAGTAAGACCATTACCCGAAAGAACAGATCTGCCATCAAGGAGAGTGTTAACAGAAGCTACATTAATATATTTATTATCAATAGTGCCTGAAGAATTTAAAGGACAAATACCATCAGCTCTACCAATGTAAGGGTTTAAATCTCCAAAGTTATCAAACCTATTTAAAAATTCTTGTGAGGTGTTAAGGAGTTGTTCAACCTCGTGGTTTAATTGCGAAGAAGTAAACCGTGAACCTGATTGCCAAGTTACAAACGGTTGAGTAATGTAAGTTTTTCTTAAAATGTAAATAGTATCCGACGAAGAAAAGACTGGAAGATTGATATCAGTCATAGATCCATCAGAGTTAGTTCTTGAATATACATAATTACTAGAAGAAGAACTCATTGTAATAGTCTTAGCTACAGTATCAATTGTATACATAGAACTACCTGATGTAGATGCATTAGGCAAAGTCCAAGTATCCCAAGTTTCGTTACCCTTTAATGCTACCCCTCCTAAACCGTTTGGAGTTGCAGCCGCAGTAAAGTCATCGCTAGGCGTAAACTTTCTGACTACTAAAATTTGATCTTGATCAGAAACACTACTATTAAGATTAAGAGTAGCATAGGAAAAAGATGTTTGCCCTGATGTAGGCGTAATCTTAATGTATGATCCAAACTGATCATCAGTATTGTTGTAAGTAGTCATTGTCTCTCCTTATTTATCCAACGAACTAAACACGGGTTTAAATTTACCCTTAAGCTCCACATTAGTAATATTACATGGAGTAGGCGAATCACTTTGAATTTTAATATTTGCGTCGTGACTAAACGACATAATCTTAGCAACAGTTTCTCCAGAACTAGTAATAACATCTGTAGGAAATACAGAATCTCTAGCACCTGTTTGTGCATTATTGAACTCAGTAATCATAGGTGTTCTACCTTTACGAGCTGTAACAATTTTATAGTTTCCAGTTTTACTGTGACGTAAGTGAATTGTTCTTAACGATAAGATGCCATCAACAACATTGTTCTGTTGATCCCTATAGAATATTTCTGAAAGCTCAACATTCATTGTATACTTATTACCAAAGTATAAAACACTACCAGAATTAGAATAGTCTCCAGATAAAACCAACGAAAGTGTATTGCTATTAATAGTTTGAGAAACAATATTTACAATTGTAAAATTCTCATCATCAAATCCATCAAACAAAACACATTGATCAAATGAATTGTATTTTAATTCCATAGTAAAGGTAGTTGTATTAGATATAGAATCGTAAGTTGTATTGTCTTCAGTAACTGTAAACTTAACCCTGTTATCTAATCTAGGGATAAACTCACTTTCATCGTTTGCTGCAACTTTTTGCAAGTAAAGCCTAGTAACTCCATCTGTCTCAATACCTATAACAGCATATAAGAAATCATCATAGAAAGATAAAGACATTACCTTTGCATTGTCTTGTAAGATCCATCTATGGAATGCGTTTTGAGTAACTTGATCTGCCGCAAATCTATTGGTATATACATAAATATAATTTAAATTATCATCGTCTAAAATAAAGATAGAGTTTCTAGATCCCGCAACAGTTAATGGTCCCATGTTTTTAGGAAGATAATCGGGACAGTGTTGACTTACCTCAATAGCGTTATTTAAACTAGCGGTTTCTCTAGAAAAATAAATATACATCTTTGATGGTGCAGGGAAATAGATTTGCGTTCCCATGAGAACTGGATCAATCACTGGGCTTGTAGCATAGAATGCAGTAGGTGCAAGCTCAGCGGTAAGCGGAGTAATTCTATTCTCAGATCCTAATAATTCAAACTGAGTGTCGCTATCTGTATTAATAAACAGAGAGTTAGCAAACGGAAGCATTGCATTGATCTTCGCATATCTATTAGAGGATGCTTGCAAATCAATTGGATCAGTATCCGTAATGTTTGTTGGATCTACTAACCATAAGTCTTGGAACTTATTAACACGAGAAGAGAACACTGTATCTGCCGCTGATAAAAATAATCTACCGCGATAGAATGCAATAGAGTTTAATTCAATGTTTCTAAGTTTACGATCTTCACCTTTTGTTTTAAAGATTACAGGACCCGGATTGTTATTGTTATTGCCTGTAGTACGAGAAGACCAATCAATAGTATCTAATGAGAATTCATTTTGATTTTCTAAGGTTAATCGAATAGGCATTCTTTTTTTATCAAATACACTATGCTCATCTGGTGTTCTAACCTTTTGAGTATATGGTTTACCTTCGCCACCTGACTCAGGGTTTTGAGAAATAATTCTATAAAATCCCGGAGTAGTTCCTGCAAAAGCAATAGCACTAAAGTAAATCTTACCTCTACCATTAGGATCACCTTTATTAGGATAGTATGCAGCAAGCGTTTGTTCCGTTCTATCATTAGCATTAGCCGTAGCAAAACCATTGTTAGCAAACATATCTGTATCTAAAGGAGGAAACTTAATCTTACTAAAGTCAGGAACAGCTTGTCCCAGTTCAGGCTTTTCTGGATCGGGATAAAAGAAGTCATCTACAAGAAGTAAAGTACAATTTCTTTTTTCAATCCAATATTCACTATTAAGATTACCGTTATTTGATAAAGGTCTTTGTGGACCAGTACCGCCTAAATTTACAGAATTGGGATCGTCTTCATCTGTAAGATCTGGGGGTGTTGGATCAATGTCTTTAATACATTCATAGACTTTTCTTTCTGCTCCTACATCTGGAAGAGAATAGATAACTTCGTCCCCTGTTAAGTTATCAGCATACTGAGAATATTCTTTTGCTTTGTTCTCAGGATCTTGAGTAAGTGTGGTAAAATAATCAATCTTCCTACCAATTAAATCTTTCTCATTAGAAAGTTCTCCAGATAAAGTGTACCCAAAGTTTACTGTATCAACCAATCTAAATTTTGCACTAGCACCTACTTGATTAATAATTGTAATAACATCATTAAGTTTATAGCCAGATCCATTTTGTTCTACGCTTTTAAGGCTTGCGACACCGCCCGTCTGATTAATATTAACGGTAACTTTTAATGGATCACCTGATCCGCCCTCTGTATCGTAGATTGTAAAATCATTAAATGTATCACCGGTTTGGAAAATTTGTGCTTGAGAATCTAAATCTTTAGTTAAATCAAAAGCATCTCCTACGTCTTCTGAAGTAAATCCTGCTTTAACAAATCTATTTAAGATAACAATGCTTTGTCCAATTGACACAGCTTTCAAAGCATCTCTTGCTTTTACGCTAGTGTTTGGTCTGTATGTAAGATACTCTCTAACTTCTGTAGGAATAGCTCCAACTAAGGATGTAATATCTTGCCATGTATTGTTTGTAATTTTAAATACTCTAAGCAAATCCGTAGCTTCTACTGAGTAATCAATGATAATTAGATATCTAATCTCATCACTAATATCAAACCAATAGTACCAAAGATCTTGAGATCCATCGGCTTCTACCCCTAATTCAAAAACTCCATCTACTTGAGAAGAGAGAAATTCAAATCCAGATCGTTTACTAATAGATTTTTCAAGAGTAACAAAACAGTTGTCAATATTCTCAGCTTCAGTGGGAAGACGTTTGGTTGGAGCCTGCCTGCCTACACCAGAAGAAAAGGTAAAGATGGGTAGTCTAGTTGTAAGCTGTCTTCTTTTAGCCATGAGAGTGTCTCCAGAATCTAAATCTAGATGGATCATTAGTAGCATAGCCTCTGTTTCTAAATGATCTTCTAGCTAAATCGCCTTGGAAAATAGTTCTTCCTTTGTGTTTGATATCAGCACCTTTACCTTTAGCACCCAACAAACCTTCTTTTAAAGAAAGGAATGCATCAGCGGAGTCATCTCCTTGGGTGAGCATTTGATACATACGACTTGCACTAGCAATGATAGACTTTTGAATGGGAGTGTCCATGTCTTCCCATTTCATGTACTGAATAAACTCAATAGTATATTCAATATCTTTATCAAACTTGTCAGTTTGCTCTGTTACATTAAAAAGATAACCATTTGGTTCTCCTCTAATACCGGTTTCAACCTCGTAGCCATCATATCCATTTGTAGTATCATCGCTTGTATGTCCACTTACTAAACGAGCTGACATAATATCATTAGGCAAATCAATTCTACATGTAATTTGATCCGGTTTTAATTTTCTAATATAAGTATTAGCGGCGGTTCCTCGTAATAAAAATTCTTCTGCTGATCTATCTAAAATAAACTCAGCAATGCTGGTATCAATACCAGAGTTCTCGTCAAGATCAGAAACAAGATCTTCACCAGAAGCCAAAAGCATTTCGTTAATAGCTTGTAATCTAGAAATATAACCCATGAAGAACCTCCTTAAAGAAAACTGCAAGTCCCCTTTCGGGGACAAGCAGCGTAATATTAAATTTTATTTAGGCAGGATGATATTCAGCAGTCATGCCGAGAGCCTTTTGCAGACCAGCGCGACCGTCCGTATTGTTACCATCAGTAAGCTCACCCATGTCAGAGTGAACAGTAGCACACTCAGGCTTGAGCACACCAGTACCAGCCATCATAGAAGCAACCGTAAAGACGGTGTTACGACGAACATCATCAACGGTATCCACCTTCAGACCCTGAAGCTTCAGAGCAGCGACAGCACCAGATTGGAAGGTCACAGCCTTAATCTCGTGAGCTGTACCACCACCGCCGGTGTCGCCTGCATTTTCCTTGAGTTGATAATCAAGGTTATAACGAGCTTCACCAATCGTGGTAGTTCCACCAAGGTCAGCAGTAAGTCTGTGGTTAGACTTACAAATGGTAACACCCATGTATTCAAGGGTATCTTCTTGACCGTACATGCCTTGCTTGAATCCAGCACCTAAGCCACCAGCTTCTGCAACACCACCGAACATCGGTTGAGCGTTAATAACATCACCAGCTGCACGAGCAACACCAAGAGCACGAATGTCTTGGAAAGCCTGAGGTGAAACAACAGAGTAAACACCTTCGGTTGCTTGATTTTGCTCTTGCAAGTGAACCATAAAGTTTTCCAAATCTTGCAAGTAACGAAGAGCACCTAAGGTTCTGTTGGCAGCACTACTAGGTGAGGTGTTACCGAAGTCTGGATATTCACCACTGGCTCCACCATAGAAACCTTCGTGATACGAAAGTGAAGAACGAGGATCGTTCGTCAACTTAGTTTCAGCAGCAGCACGAACAAGGAAAGCATAAATTTGCTTATCTCTCGTGTTAGCCAAGGTCAAACCAGCTTGACGAGCAAGCTCAGCTCTGTATTCCCATTGCGTTAGCATGAGGTCAATATTATCCAGCTCGAAGTGAGCAGCCATAGGACGGGCATCAAGCTTCACTTTGAAGGAGGTAGTGGTCTGATCAGTACCACCGATGAGTTCTTCACCGGAGTTCCAAGCAGCCTTAAGATCCACAGTACCAGTGATCGGGAAGATCATCTCAGTTCCTGAGGAAATGGTTTTGGAAGTAACCATTGATTCAAATTTATTATATTCATCATACGCATGAATAACTTCACCTGACCAAATAGGAAGCCAAAGAGTATTGGCACTATCTGCGGTATAACCAAAACCAGAAGTTGCAGCCGAATCGCTTGCACGATAAGGCACGTTAGTATGATCTACATTATGTCCAGTAACAGCCATTGTATAAATTCCTTATGTTTAATTACTGTTTTACATTAAGGGGGAAATACACATAGCATATAATTTGATTGTTCTTTCGAGTCTCTTTATATGTAATTCGTTTAATTTAAAAGCTATCCATTGCCATTAAGGGGGATTTGCTTTAGGGTAAAACAAATTAAAGTCAGCGTGTCCCCAAAGTCACGCCTGTAAATTATTGAAATCAGTTCGCATAATTCGCTGATCAACTGCCTGTCTAAAGGCAGGTTCCATTTGATACCTTGGATTAGAACGATCTGATTTAAATTCTCTCATAGTTCTATACCCTTCAAAAGTAGGGGCAGTAGAAGCTACATTAGCCGGATTGATATTTCTTTCCGGCTCTTGATTAATAGGTCTTTGTGATTGTGCTTTATCATATCTAGCTTTAAGACCTAATAAAGTAGTCTCTTGCATCTCAGGAGTAGCTAACCCTACGTTTAAGGTAGCAACTTCTGCGGGGCTAAGTGACTGGGTAGCCCAAGCAAACATAGAATTTAAGCTGTTCTCACCACCGACTACATCAGCAGCTTGAACTCTAGCTTCTTTCATCTTTGCTTTTTGACCAGTAATAAAATCATTTACCATCTCACCAGTTAATCCAGTTTGTTTTGAAATTAACTCTTTGGTTTCTTGTGGTAAATCACCCCTCTCAGCAACTTCATAGCTCCACATTTTCCATTGATCAGGAGTAATGGTATCAGGCACAGGATTTTCTACCTGTTCTGATGGAGTATCAATTTGCAAAGATTCACTATTTGCTGGTACAACTTCTTCTTGTGTTACAGGTTGTTGTAGTTCCTCAACCTGCTGACGCAAAGTAGAAATTTCTTGTTGACCTTGAGTGTAATTCTTTTGCGCTTCTTTCAAAGAAGCAAACCAAGCATCAGCATTCTCAAAGTTTTCGGGTACTTGTCCACCCGTAGATTCTACATATTTTTCAAAAGCTTGTCTTTCTTTTGCTGCGTTAACATCGTCTGCTGTTGACGTAATAGATTGCTCCGCATTGTTAATAGCATCTTGCAATACATTAGGAGTCTCTGCTTGATAGGCAGGAGATTGTTCCTGTTGCGGAATCTGTTCATTTTCAGACATTATTTATCCTTTTCTAAATCTCTAATTCTTGTTTCATGATCCGTTAATACTGCGGAAAAGTTTTTAATCTGCTCGGTTAAAGAACCAAGTTGATTGTTCA
>CEOE01016259.1_pt1 | contig 12016 bp, 9 predicted proteins | sample 530211 | NCBI WGS metagenome assembly CEOE01 (sample SAMEA2619779, study PRJEB7988) | marine metagenome | isolation source: saline water (ENVO:00002010), including
CCCGTCTGCTGACGGGTGGTCCGCGTTTCAGTCACTTTTCTTGAGATCGCTGCACTTTGCTCGGATCAGATCGAGCTGGTTGCGGATCTGGCGGCGGGAAACACCGAGGATGTCCTCGAGGCGGCGCTCGCTGTGCACCTCGAGCAGGCGCATCAAGGCTCGCTCGGAAGGGTCGAGCCGTTCAAGGCACCGCTCAAGCAGATCCCGGGCGTCGAGCTGTGTTTCGACATCACGCCATTGGCGTGAGCACAGCTCGGTTTCCGGGACCGATCCAAGGGGACGCGATAGGTGTTGCCCCTTCCGCTTGAGGCGATTCGCATCGCGGATCTGCTGCGACTCCCATGTGCTCAGCACCGCCTCGGTGAACATCTGCTCGCTGCCACGGTTGGGATCGAAGCGTGGCCATCGCTGGATCAGGTGCAGACGCATGCCCTGCTCCAGATCCGCACGGTCCTCGGATCGAAACGGCCAGCATCTGGACAACCGTGAGGCACGGCAGGTGATAATGTGGTTGATGGACGGGACGAGAACGAAGTGGCGCGGAATACCCATCGGGGCCTTTCCGCCGGGAGGGATCCCCGAGGACTAATCGCAATGGACAACCGCTCCGCGTCACGCGACGCAGATTCATCGATCGGTGGCCATGAGTGACCCCAGGGTTATGTGCCTTCCGGCACAACTGGAGCGTGGCTCGAGGCGCTACATCGTGACGCGAAGCGCTCCATTTGCAACGCTCACATCACAAAACCCACAGGATCGGCTCGTCGGGTTCATAGACGCAGTCATGCCCTTTTCTGATGGATGCCTTCAAATGCTGTCCGAGTTCTTTATGCTCCTTCGAGATCGATGCGATCGCCCTGCCAATCGTGCTTGAAACACTCGTTCGAGCAGTTTCTTTGTCTGTGAGTTTTCGTAACTGCCCTCGCATATCAACAGCACCTCTCCGCTCGTCACCAATCGCCTGAACTCCCTCCTCAAGAGCCATCACCAATGCACTATCTCCTTCTACTCGTGCATCTCTAAGCTTCTCAACGAGATCGTCCTGGAGCATGCTGTACTCCTCAAGAGCCTGCTTATCCAACTTTTCACCTCTTGAGCCGCTCAGTACATTTGGATCAAGGCCGCTTACACCGAGATGAAGAGTAACAGCAGAAACAGGTCTAGACGGGAACTCAAGGAGCCGAGCGATATACCTCATGCCCTTTGTGTGCTTAATGCTCACCGGCTCAGAACCTCGAAAACAAATGCTCCACACATCTCCGTCCTTGACAAACTTGTGCTCGGGATGGGTCCTGCTCAAGACAAGCTCACGCACCGTGGAATCGAAGACACCACGAAAAACCTCGAGTCCAGCAGGTTCCAGCAGCGCCATGCCGTCCAAAGCCATCACGGCGGGCGGCTTCATCGCATCCAACGATCCTTCCAATGGACGAACTTGGGGTACACATAGCAACTGAGGCAAAGGTGACTGAGGAATCGCCGCGGCGATGCGCTGCCCGTCGCTGCGCCCCAGTCCACGCCCAAGGTAGATCTCAACTCGCTGTCCATGATGCCAAGCGTGACCACAGAACACGAGGCGATCTCCCGCGACCAGCTTGACATGTCCTTCAAGGTCGAGCGAGTTCGCGATTGACTCTGCCACTCGAACCACCTCGACTGATCGTGTGAGCCGATCTTCTTGCCTCAGATCGACCTGCCCTTCGAACGGACAGGCGATGACATAGCGTGGGTTACCGTCTGGAGAATCAACCTCCATTACAGGGCTGCGATGATGCAGGTCGCATGCTGGGCAGATGATCTCACTACATAGGAATGGCGCGACGAGTCCGCTCTGGTCCAGTCGGGATTGGGATGATACAGAAAGACGGTTCCATGATGACAATGCGATCACCGGATCGGGTGTCTCAAGCACGGCCAAGAGAAGTGCGAGTGGATCGGTCACTGCTCGAATCCCCATGCCTGCACACACCGCTCGCACATCACGCGGCGTGCTTGATCATCGTCGCTCTTGATGCTGCAGGTATTGGGAGTTACTCGGATCGTGAGCTGCTTATGCTGATGTCCAAGGAACTGCAACCGCAAGTGAATAGACTCGATCTTGATCTGTGAGCGTTGGTGTTCATAGGCCGCAAGCATTCGATCAAGGATCTCAACATTCTGAGGCCAAGTGGTGCCTTCCTTGAATCGAGTGCAGATCCATGAGGGATCCGCATGTTCAGAGAGGGAGGACCACGAGAGCGAGGATACCTCTACGGATTTCACACCCGGCACATTGTGTCGATCGAACCGAAACTCACCCTCGAGGATGTGATCGAGCTTGAATGCCGATCTATTGGGAGGAAGGTCTTCCACCTTTGTGTCCGTCGTGGTCTCGTAGAAGAGCCGTCGCATGTCGGCCTGCTTCTTTTTGCCTCCTGAGCAGATCATGGCGTACTGCCCGTTGCACGGGGTGTATACGAACAGAATGCTGAAGGCCATCGGCAGCTTGAGCGACTCGAGTTCACCCGCCTCGGAAAACACCATCTGGTTGTCGGGCCAGTCTGGGAGATACGCAAAGATGTAGTGAGCGTCGTTACCGCGGTGAAAATGATTGATCTCGCAGACATCCCCTCGGAGCTCACCACTGTGATACTCAACAAGCCGCAAGCGAAGCTGATCAAGCGTCTCCTCGTCAGATCTGAAATCTCCGCACGCGACCGATGGCCATGTATTCCAACCGCGTTTCTTCTCAAAGCTATCGGCCTGAGCGACGACCAATGCGTTCTCAAACGCCTTCTGGGCATGGAGATAAGCGTAGATAACTTTGTCGAGCTTTCCAGTTGCACCATCCCAGCCCGGCCGGGCCTCAGGGCACCACCGATCGATCTCGTCAGAAAGGATTCGAAGTCCCCGCTCCGATTTCAGTTTAACGAAGAACGCGAGTAACTGAGCGATCTCTCGCTGTTTGAGCGAATCAAGCTCAGACAGCGCAACTAGGAGCAATTCTATGTTGCGTTTCTTGTCCAGCTGGGTCCAATCGAGGGATTGGAGTTGAGGCCAATGACAGAAAAACTCACGGCGCTGGACTGGGTCCATTTGCCTCATGACCACGGTGGGATCAGTACTTGACATGGGGGACTGCTTTCTCTGCATCCATGCAGGAAACTACAGCACGCACATATTTGCATGCTGAGAACTCATGCGCCTCTCCCTTGGTTCACAAGTATAGAATCCCCAACACATCCAATCATGAAAAACCAATATAGGTATGATCTTGCGATGATCAAGGATCCCCGCGCTAGCTGATGAACTCGAGACAAGCAGCAGGGAGCGTGATGCCATATACTGTTGCTCTCAAATACCATGGAACAGGGACACAGAATTGGCAAAGAAGCGATCAAAGAAGTCGGCGTCAAAGCCCAAAGACAACGGAGCCTCTCTCGGTTTCGAGGAGAAGCTATGGGCGTCTGCCGATAAGCTCCGAGGCTCCATTGATGCCGCTGAGTACAAGCATGTCGTACTCGGCCTGCTGTTCCTGAAATACATCTCCGACGCCTTCCAGGCTCGCAGAGAAGAGCTCCAGACACTCTGCGAAGATCCCGACTCGGACTACTTCACAGACGGCGATGCGGACTGGAAAGAGCAGACGCTCGAGGATCGGGACGAGTACGCCTCTAAGAATGTCTTCTGGGTGCCCAAGCCCTCCCGCTGGAGCGAGCTACAGGCCAAGGCCAAGACGCCGGACATCGCCAAGCGGCTCGACGATGCGATGTTCGAGGTCGAGAAGGCGAACCCCCGACTCAAGAACGTCCTCCCCCGTGACTACGCCCGCCGTGGCATCCCCGCCGAACGCCTCGGCGAACTCATCGACCTGATCTCCGGGATTGGCCTTGGTGACAAGGAATCTCGCGCCAAGGACATCCTCGGGCGGGTCTACGAGTACTTCCTCGGCAAGTTCGCCGCCGCCGAAGGCAAGCTGGGCGGTGAGTTCTACACGCCCCGCAGCATCGTCAAGCTGCTGGTCGAGATGATCGAGCCCTTTAAGGGCCGGGTCTACGACCCCGCTTGCGGCTCGGGTGGCATGTTCGTGCAGGCCGAGCGGTTCGTCGAGGCCCACGAGGGTAAGGCCACCGACATCTCCATCTACGGGCAAGAGTCGAACCCGACGACATGGAAGCTCGCCAACATGAACCTCGCCCTCCGGGGCATCGAGGCCCACCTCGGCGAGAAGCACGCCGACACCTTCCACAACGATCTGCACAAAGATCTGAAGGCCGACTTCATCCTCGCCAACCCGCCGTTCAATGTCTCCGACTGGGGCGGTGATCGACGGCGTGAGGACGCCCGTTGGAAGTACGGCACGCCGCCGGTTGGCAATGCGAACTACGCCTGGATCCAGCACTTCATCCATCACCTCGCCCCCAACGGCATCGCCGGGTTCGTCATGGCGAACGGCTCGATGTCCTCCAACTCGGGCGGCGAGGGCGACATCCGCAAGGCCCTCGTCGAGAACGATCTCGTCGATTGCATGATCGCCCTGCCCGGCCAGTTGTTCTTCACGACCGGCATCCCCGTCTGCCTCTGGTTCGTGACCCGCAGCAAGGCGGGCGGCACGCTTGGGGGCAAGAAGCTGCGGGATCGCCGCAATCAGACGCTCTTCATCGACGCCCGCAAGCTCGGCTCGCTCGTCACCCGGACCCTTCGAGACTTCTCCAACGAGGAGATCGCCCGTATCGCCGAGGCCTACCACGCCTGGCGGGGTGAGGGCGGCGAGTACGAGGACATAGCCGGTTTCTGCAAGTCGGCATCGACTGAGGAGGTCGAGGCCCATGGCTTCGTGCTGACCCCCGGTCGGTATGTCGGGGCCGAGGATGTCGAGGACGACGGCGAGCCGTTCGAGGAGAAAATGGCTCGGCTCACAGCAACACTTCAGGAGCAGTTCGCCGAGTCTGGCCGATTGCAGGAACAGATCAAGCAGAATCTTGCCGCTGTCTCCGGCGGGAAATGAGTTCACTCTGAGGATGGCGACCATTGGTGCGTGTACCAGTCAAACCCCAGCTTCTTGAATGGGCCTGCGAGCGGGCGGGCTATACCGTGGATTCGTTCGTTGAGAAGCATCCCAATGTACGGCTGAAGGAATGGGTCGCCGAAGACACGCAGCCAACGCTCAAGCAGCTTGAGGCCTTTGCAAAAACCACGAGGGCATCCATTGGCTACTTCTTCTTGCCCGAGCCACCAAATGAGACGGTTCCAATCCCCGACTTCCGGACCATCGCTGGTCAGGGCATCGCCCGCCCCTCGCCTGATCTGCTCGATACCATCTACATCTGTCAGCAACGCCAGGAATGGTTCAGGGAGTACGCTCTTGCTGCGCAGGAGCCGCCCGCCGCTTTCATCGATTCGGTGGATCGACGCCGCAAGCCGCAAGCCGTCGCAACCATCATCCGCGATGCGCTCGGGTTCAGCATTGAGGAGCGACGCACGCTGCGGACCTGGACCGATGCCCTCCGGCGTTTCACCGAACAGACAGAAGACATCGGCGTGCTCGTGATGGTCAGCGGCGTTGTCGGCAGCAACAACAACCGCAAGCTCGACCCCGACGAGTTCCGGGGGTTCGCCCTCAGCGATCCGATTGCGCCGCTGATCTTCATTAACGGGTCCGACACCAAGTCGGCGCAGATGTTCACACTCGCTCACGAACTCGCCCATCTCTGGCTCGGTGAAACGGCCCTCTCCGACGCGACGATGCGGGTCGAGCCGAACAACGAGATCGAGAAGTGGTGCAATCAGGTCGCCGCCGAGCTGCTCGTTCCGCTCGATGCCATCATGGAGCATTACCGAGACATAGACGATCTTACAGCGGAACTCAACCGGCTCGCTCGAATCTTCAAGGTCAGCACCCTTGTGATCCTTCGCAGGATCTACGATGCCGGACGGATGCCCCGCAACATTTTCTGGGCGGCGTACGACGCAGAGATCGATCGATTGAGGAGCATCGCTGCGACAAGGTCGGGCGGTGGCAACTTCTACCATACCACGGCTGCCAGGGTTGGCAAGCGATTCGCCCGGGCCATCATTGGCAACGCCCTCGAAGGGCGTGCCTCGTTTAGCGAAGCCCTGCATCTGCTTGGCTTCAAACAGATGACGACATTCAAGGATCTGGGACGGGCCGTGGGGGTCGATGTCTGATGGCCTATCTGCTCGATGCCAATGTCTTCATGAGCGCGAAGCAGCTTCACTACGGCTTCGACTTCTGCCCCGCATTCTGGGATTGGCTCATCAGGGAACACAAGACCGGCAAGATCTTCAGCATCGAGAAGGTTTCGGACGAGATCCAGGCGGGCAACGATGAACTCTCGCAGTGGGCATCCGGCCTTGAAGACGGCTTCTTTCAGGAGCCCGACCAGAACACGCTCGGCGCGCTGGGGACGGTCAGCCAGTGGGCAAACAGCCATACGTTCCCCAATGGTCAACGATACACACCCGCCGCCGTGAGCACCTATCTGCAAGTCGGTGACTACTACCTCGTCGCACAGGCGCTCGCAGGCAAGCATGTCGTCGTGACTCACGAAGTCCCAGCGAACACCATCAACAAGATCAAGATCCCCAACGCTTGTCTAGCCCTTAAGGTTAAGTACATGACGCCTTACGAGATGCTCCGCAAGGAGAAGGCCAGGTTCGTGCTTGGGGGTCGTGATGGATGATTGGTCCAACTGCACGCTTGGCGATGTTCTCGAACTCAAGAGGGGGTACGACCTTCCTCATCGAGATCGCCGAGAGGGTCAGTATCCGATTGTGTCATCTTCCGGGGTAAGTGGAACGCATAAAGCATTCAAAGCCGACGCCCCGGGCGTTGTGACCGGTCGATATGGAACGATCGGCGAGGTTTACTTCATCGAAAAGCCGTTCTGGCCACTGAATACCTCGCTCTATGTGCGAGATTTCAAGGGAAATGATCCTCGTTTCATCAGCTATTTCCTACGAACAATCGACTACTACGCATACTCGGATAAAGCTGCTGTTCCCGGCGTGAACCGGAACCATCTCCATTTGGCATCGGTCGTCGTCCCACCTATCGAAGAACAACGAGCAATCGCCTCGGTCCTCGGCTCGCTCGACGACAAGATCGAGTTGAACCGGCGGATGAACCGCACGCTGGAGCAGATGGCGGCGGCGATCTTCAAGGCGTGGTTCGTGGATTTCGAGCCCGTCCGAGCCAAGGCCAGCGGGGCCGCCTCCTTCCCCGGCATGCCCCAGCCCGTCTTCGACGCCCTCCCCGCCACCTTCGCCGACTCCGAACTTGGGCCGATTCCGGAGGGGTGGGAGGCTTCTCGTTTGGGCAATGCAATCGAGATACACGACAGCAAGCGGATCCCACTATCTCGAAAGCAACGTGAAGAGCGGCAAGGGACATTTCCCTACTACGGGGCGACTGGAATTTTCGACTATGTCGATGACTACCTTTTTGATGGCAAGTTTGTGCTGATCGGAGAAGATGGCTCAGTCATTCAAGAAGACGGAACGCCTTTCTCTCAGTACATCTGGGGCAAGATTTGGGTGAATAACCATGCTCACGTGCTTACTGGGAAGGAGCATTGGACGACAGAGTTGATCTACCTGCTATTGCGAGATCTCTACATCGCCCCGTTCGTCACTGGTGCTGTGCAGGCGAAGCTCAATCAGGGCAACATGAAGGCGATTCCAGTGGTGCTTCCCTCGGGGGATGCTCTTGAGGCTTGCCAGGAGCAGATTGGCCCGTTGTTCGATTTGATTCGCTCGACTACGGACGAGATCCAGACTCTTGCCGAGACCAGAGATGCACTGTTGCCGAAGCTGCTGTCGGGAACTGTTCGCTTGAGGGAACAGGAGAAATGAACGACTCAAGGGCTCCGCATTCAGGATTCGAGATGCGTGCAATTCGGGAGGTGCTGCGACAAGTCAGCGCTACCCCGGCGATCGATGCCCAGATCGAAGCTCTGGAAGAGTCTGTTTCCACCAATCATTCATTCGCATGTGATTTGTCGAAGGCGATTATTGAAAGCACCTGCAAGATCATTTTGGAAGACAGAGGAGTGGCACCTGATCCAAAATGGGACGCCCCCAAGTTGTTGAAAGAGGCCATGGCGACACTCCCCCTTGGGAGCGGGTCTGGCAATGATGCAAAGAAAGCGACTGAGGCGATCAAGAAAACAGTGAGCGGCCAACTCCAGACAATTCAGGGTATCTGTGAGATACGGAATACCTTTGGCTTGGCTTCACACGGTAAGGGAAGAGACCTGCCCCGGCTGGGTGATCACCAGGTGATCTATGCGGCCCAAGCTGCTGATGCCATAATTGCACTTCTGTTTCGTATTCACCGGACCAGCCTTGAGACTGCACCCGCCCAACACATTTACTACGAAGATCACGAGGACTTCAATGATTCGCTAGACAGCCTGTGTGATGAGCAGTACGGAGAGATTCGGATCGCATCGTTTGTGGTCACCCCAAGTCGCATACTGCACGAGTTAGACATCATCGGATACCGGATCGCCTTGTCGGAATACCTCGAAAATCAGTCGGATGACGAGACAGATCAGACAAGTAATCCAGGGCCCGAGGCAATCAATCCCAAAGCAGAAGCGGATCTGGAGCGTGCTGAATGATTGGTGGTTTCAACGAGGATGTTGTTGAACAGGCGTCCCTTGCATGGTTTGAAGGGCTTGGGTATTCCATCGCTCATGGTCCAGAGATCGCTCCCCAGAGTGCTGGCTCGGAACGAGCCGACTACTCCGAAGTCCTGCTGGTGGATCGACTTCGGAATGCTCTGTTCACGCTCAACCCCGATGTTCCTGCGGAGTGTTTGGAAGGCGTCATTCGCCAGCTTCAACGCCCTGACCAGCCGACACTTATCGAGAACAACCGAACGTTTCACTCACTGCTTCGAGATGGAGTGGATGTCGAGTACCGTCTCCCCGATGGCTCCTCCAAGGGCGACAAAATCTGGCTATTTGACTTCGAGAACCCTGATCGGAACGACTGGCTCGTGGTCAATCAGTTCACCGTTGTCGAGAAGATCGGGGCCAACCAGCACGACCGCCGCCCTGATGTCGTCGTCTTCGTGAACGGCATTCCGCTGGCCGTCATCGAGTTGAAGAACGCCGCCGATGAGGATGCGGACATCTGGACTGCCTACAAGCAACTTCAGACCTACAAAGCAGAGATCCCGAGCCTATTCGTCACGAACTCAGTGCTGCTTGTCAGCGACGGCCTCGATGCCCGCATCGGCTCATTGACAGCGGGCAAAGACCGATTCACGCCTTGGCGGACGGCGGACGGAGAAGAGGCAGCCCCAAAGACACAGCCTCAGCTTGATGTGGCCATCAAGGGCATCTTTGATCGCCGCTGGTTCCTTGACTACGTCCGCAACTTCACCGTCTTCGAGACGAACGATGAGAAGATCATCAAGAAGATCGCCGCATACCACCAGTTCCATGCAGTGCGGAAGGCGATTGGAGCGACGGTCACTGCGACAGAACCGAGCGGCGACAAGCGGGCCGGTGTCATTTGGCATACGCAGGGATCGGGCAAGAGCCTGACGATGCTGTTCTACGCCGGGCGACTTATCGAGCAATCCGAGCTTGAGAACCCGACTGTGGTTGTCCTGACTGACCGCAATGATCTAGATGGGCAGTTGTTCTCAACCTTCGCCGAGGGGAAGGCGATCCTCCGACAGACTCCGGATCAAGCGGCTGATCGGACAAGCCTCCGAGATCTGCTGAAGCGAGCGAGCGGTGGTGTCATCTTCACGACGATCCAGAAGTTCCTCCCTGACGAACGAGCAAGCGAGCATCCACTACTTTCTGATCGTCGAAACATTATCGTCATCGCTGACGAGGCGCACCGCAGCCAATATGGATTCAAGGCGAAGATTGACAAAGAGACCGGGCAGATTGGCTACGGCTTCGCCAAGTATTGCCGAGACGCCCTTCCCAACGCCACCTTCATCGCATTCACGGGCACCCCTGTTGAACGCACCGATGTCAGCACACGAGGGGTCTTCGGTAACGAGATCGATGTCTACGACATCGAGCAGGCTATCGAGGACAACGCCACTGTCCCCATCTACTACGAGGGTCGCCTGGTCAAGCTCGGGCTCGACGCAGCCGCTGCGGATTCTCTCGATGAGGAACTTGAGGAGCTGACCGAGGGTGAAGAGGACACCTCCAAAGAGAAGCTCAAGACCAGGTGGGCGGCGTTGGAGGCGATCGTCGGCTCGGATGAGCGGATCAAGCAGGTGGCCGAGGACATCGTGGCGCACTTCGAGGATCGACAGTCCGCGATGGAGGGCAAGGCAATGGTCGTTGCCATGTCTCGCCGGATATGTATGGCCCTTCACGATGCCATCGTCGAACTCCGCCCGGACTGGTACCACGACGATGACGACAAAGGAGTCATCAAGGTTGTGATGACTGGTAATGCGAGCGAAGGCCCAGAGATCGCCAAGCATGCCCGTAACAAGTCCCGACGCGAGGATCTCGCCAAGAGGTTCAAAGACCCCAACGACCCGCTTAAGCTCGTGATCGTTCGAGACATGTGGCTAACTGGTTTCGACTGTCCGTGCATGCACACGCTCTACATCGACAAGCCGATGCGCGGCCACGGCCTGATGCAGGCGATTGCGAGAGTCAACCGGGTGTTCCGAGACAAGCCCGGCGGCCTCGTGGTGGATTACATCGGAATCGCCGACCAGCTGAAGAAAGCGCTGGCGACCTACACAGAGAGCGGCGGTCAGGGCCGCACCACGGTTGATCAAGATGAAGCTGTGGCCATCATGCAGGAGAAGTACGAGGTCGTGGTTTCCATGTACCACGGCTTCGACCATAGCCGGTTCTTCTCTGACAAGGCCTCAGAACGGATGGCGGTTATTCCGGAAGCCATTGAACACATCTTGGCCTTGGAAGACGGTAAGTCACGCTACCTTCAGGCTGTTCTTGAACTCTCGAAGGCGTTTGCCCTCGCAGTCCCGCACGAAAAGGCGCTCGCCATTCGTGACGATGTCGGATTCTTCCAAGCCGTGCGAGCAGGCATAGTGAAAGCAACCGTTCCAGGCAGTAAATCACCAGAAGATCTGGATACAGCCGTGCGGCAGATCGTATCGAAGGCTGTAGCTTCGCAAGGGGTTGTGGACATCTTCGCCTCTGCGGGGCTAAAGAACCCTGACATCTCGATCTTGTCAGATGAGTTCTTGGCTGATGTCCAGAACATGCCCCAGAAGAACCTCGCATTGGAGATGCTTCGCAAGCTCATCAATGACGAGATCAAAGTCCGAAGCCGCAAGAACATCGTCCAAGCTCGTTCTTTCAGAGAGATGCTCGAAGGCTCAATCAAGAAGTACCAGAATCGCGGAATCGAAACTGCAGAAGTTCTTCAAGAACTCATCGATCTTGCTCAACGAATGCAGGAAGCGAAGCAAAGAGGCGAGCAGCTTGGGCTCAATGAGTCAGAAGAGGCCTTCTACGATGCCCTTGCAAACAACAAGAGTGCCGTCGAAGACCTTGGCGATGAGACGCTTAAGACAATCGCAAGAGAGCTTGCGGACCGTATCCGGAAGAGCGCCACTATCGATTGGACCATCAAGGATACAGTGCGCGCTGAGATGCGTGCAATGGTGCGTCGCCTGCTTCGTAAGTACAAGTACCCACCCGATCAGCAAGAAGCTGCAACCGATCTCATACTCTCGCAAGCTGAGACACTGGCAGAGTCATACTCAAATGGGGCATAATCACGGATGGATCTTCAGCCACAGCTTTGTCTGAGCAACCCACAACAACTCATGGGTAGTACGCCTAATGCCTCGCTCATTGCATAACGATGTCCCATCTTCGTTTAGCATCAGAATCTCCTCCTGAATCTCCGGCGACAGATGCAGCAAATTCATAATCTGTGTCATCCGCGGCTGCGACACATGCAGCAGTTCCGCCAGCTCCGTCTGGCTCTGCACCACTCCATCATTGAGCATCCGGTCGTACCGAATCGCCAGCGCCATGAGCTTTGA
>CEOE01046306.1_pt1 | contig 12002 bp, 9 predicted proteins | sample 530211 | NCBI WGS metagenome assembly CEOE01 (sample SAMEA2619779, study PRJEB7988) | marine metagenome | isolation source: saline water (ENVO:00002010), including
AACAAACCGTCAAACACTTATTTGCAAAAAAATGACGTTCTTGGAAATTTCTCGAGAAAACCCAGGAAAACCGCCAAACAGGTCAGCCAGAAACCCGAGCGCCCACCGCACCGCTTCCCCGACGCCCCCTTCATCAACGGATAATCGGATCAGCGAGTCCGGTGATGAGGCGGTCGTGCCATTCAAATTCGGATGTAAAAAGGTGCGGGCGCCAGGAAACCCTCCTGACGCCCGCACATATCACTTCATGTCCAGCTCTGCTGGAGCCAGGCCAGACGCTACTGGCCGGCCTTGAGCTTCGTCCAGCTGCGCTTCAGCAGGCGGTCGTACCGGGCCGAGCGGGCCAGGGTCGGGAACAGGTTCTCCTTGATCGCGTCCGTCGGATAGATCGACGGGTCAGTCCGGACCTCTTCGTCGACCATCGGCAGCGACGCCTTGTTCGCATTGGCATAGAGCACATAGTTCGAGATATCCGCCGCGATCTGGGGCCGCATCACGAAATCAATGAAGGCATGGGCATTTTCCGGATGCGGTGCATCGGCCGGGATGGCCAGCATGTCGAACCAGACCACTGCGCCTTCCTTCGGGATCACATACTGGATTTCCACGCCCTGGCCGGCTTCAGCCGCCCGGTCCGCCGCCTGCAGGATATCTCCCGAATACCCCATGGCCAGACAGACCTCTCCATTCGCCAGATCGTCGATATATTGCGAGGAATGGAAATAGCGGATGTCCGGACGGACCGAGCCAAGCAGCTCCTCCGCCTTGGCCAGGTCATCCGGGGATTCGCTGTTCGGATCGAGACCAAGATATTTCAGTGCGGTCGCCATCACGTCATTGGGCGCATCCAGCAGGCTGACACCGCAATCGGCCAGCTTCGAGACCACGGCCGGGTCGAAGAACAGCGCCCAGCTATTTGTCGGCATCTCGCCAAGCCGTTCGGTAATGGCCTTCACATTGTAGCCAAAGCCCGTAGTGCCCCACATATAGGTCACGGAATGCTCATTGCCCGGATCGTGCAGCGCGACCCGCTGACTGATCACCGGATCCATGTTCTTCAGGTTCGGCAATTTCGCTGGATCCAGTTTCTGGAACACGCCGGCCTTGATCTGGCGCTCCAGGAAGTTGGCGGTCGGCACCACCACGTCATATCCGGTCGAGCCGGTCAGCAATTTCGCTTCGACGATCTCGTTGCTGTCGAAGACATCGTAATTAACCTTGATACCGGTCTCCGCCTCGAACTTCTGGATCGTGTCCTCGGCGATATAATCGCTCCAGTTATAGACGTTCAGAACCTTTTCCTCGGCGTTGGCCATACCGCCAAACACCGTAACGGCGACGGTAACCGCCGCGAATAACCCTCGTGACACCATAACGGCTGCTCCTCTCACGGTTCTGCAGATCCCTGATATTTCTATTGCCATAGCTCCGTGTGCCGGTCACGCGGAATGCAAAGCACAGCGTAACGGATGAGGGGAATTTAGTATTGAATACTCGCCCGCATACGTTATGATGACATACTCCAAATGCCTTCAGGGCAAGAACAAGCCTCCGCCCTGTTCGACTTGGCCCGGGCGCGTCAATACGCGACCCGGTCCACTTTTATCGAGCTTTGGTATCCCCGTTCTCACGGCAACCAGACTCAATCGCCAATCAGCTCCAGCAATGTACGCGACAGGCTCTCCTGAACACGGATTCCGTCCCGCGCGGTTACCTCACGCGCCTTGCGCCGCCGGTCCCCCGGCAACCGCACACCGTCATCCGACAACATCCGCTCGAACAGCAGATCCGCGTGGGCCGCGAACCCTTCGCCGTCTCCGAACCGGGCCGGATCGAGAGCGATGATCAGCTCCCCGCCGGCCGGAGGGCCGCCATCGCCATTATCCACCGCTTCGGACTCGAAACTCAGCTTGTCGCCGATCAGAGCCCCCACCAGCAGCTCGACCATCATAGCCAGCGCCGCGCCCTTGTAGCCGCCGAAGGCGAGCTGCGCGCCGCCGTCGAGGATTGCCTTGGGATCGGTCGTATCCTTGCCGTTGCTGTCTATCCCCGCGCCATAGGGCACGGAATGACCGTCCCGCGCGGCGATCATGATCTCCCCCCGCGCCATGGTCGAGGAGGCCTGATCGAAAACCATCGGGTGCTTGCCCGGCCGCGGCCAGGCAAACGCCATCGGATTGGTTCCGAAGATGGGCGTCCGGCCGCCCGGCGCGACGACGTATGGGAAAGCCGCAGTGAAAGCGAAGGCCGCGAGCCCCTGCTCGGCCAACGCTTCGGTCTCCGGCCAGAGAGCCGCGAAATGATAGATATCGTTCAGAGCCAGCGCCGCGATGCCATTGCTCCTCGCCCGCTCCACCAGCGCCGCCCGGCCGACCTCCAGCGCCAGCGGCGCAAAGCCGCCATCGCCCGCCACCCGAACCACGGAGGGCGCAAGGTCGCTCACCGCCGGCCGTGCCTTGCCGTTCGCCTTGCCGCTTTTCAGCGAGGCGACATAGCCGGGAATCCGGAACAATCCGTGGGAATGGCAAAGATCACGCTCCGCCGCCGTGACGATATCGGCGACCGCGCGCGCATTCTCCTCATCCGCTCCGTGCTGCGTGAGGCACCGCACCGCAAGGGCGTGGGCTTCTTCCAGACTCATAGTGACTGATTGCATTGGCTCCCTCCATCCGTCTTTCCTTACAAAAGCACGGATGGAGAGATCGTGGAATCCGGTTCGCTTCAATTTACCGATGGCCCGAATTCCTGGCCCAAATTCCCAGTCTTCAGATTTCCCGGCTCAGGAAAACCCGTCGGCAAGCGCGAACATAAAGGCGATGAGAGCAAGGCCTATCAGAACACCGGCCACGGTCGGCGAGACTCCGTAGGACCCGGCGATCGCGTTTTCGTCATCTTCGTGCTCGTCATACATCGACATAAGCGGTCTCCGATCAATTCAGCAATTGTGGCATCCACAGAGCGATCTGCGGGAAGAACATGACCAGGAGCATGCCGACGATCTGCAAGCAGATGAACGGAATGACACTGACGAATATTTCCTGCAGCGTGACGTCACGCGGAGCAACGGATTTCAGCCAGAAACAAGCCGGCCCAAAGGGCGGGCTGAGGAAATAGATCTGGATGTTCATCACGAACAGGATCCCGAACCAGACCGCGGCCCATTCCGGCTCCATGCCAAGCTCGGGCGCCAGGTCCCGAACCACCGGCGCGAAGACCGGCACGGTGATGAAGATGATCGCAATCCATTCCATGAAGGTGCCGAGGATGACCAGGATCGCCATCATCACGAAGATCGTGCCGAGTGCGCCCAGACCAGCCCCCTTGATCAGATCCCGCATGAAGTCCGCACCGCCGATCAAATTGTAAAGACCGACAAACGCGACCGCACCGAGGATCAGCCAGATGATTGTCCCGACCACCGACATGGTGTTGGCAAGGCAATCCCGGATCAGGGCGTAATTGAACTGGAACCGAACCGCGGCGACGACGATCGCTCCGAAGACACCAACCGCGGCCGCCTCCGTCACACTGGTGATGCCGCCATAGATCGAGCCCATGACACAGACGATCAGCAGAATGCACAGGACAACCGCCCAGACCTGATGGCGCCCGAGCTTTGTCTCCTCACCGGTCCGCGCGGCAATTTCGGCGGCCGTTGGGGCCAGGTCGTGATTGAGATTGCAGCGGATCAGGACGTAGGACACGTAGAACGCGGCAAGCATGAGGCCGGGAACAAAGCCGGCGGAGAACAGGTCGCCAATCCCGACATTGGCACTCAGGCCGTAAACGATCATGACGATCGACGGCGGTATCAGAGTCGCCAGAGCCCCGGCCGCGCAGATCAGGCCAATCGTCAGCTTGCGGTCATAGCCGAGCCGCAACATCTGCGGTAAGGCGACCAGACCGAGCATCACGATCTCACCGCCCATCACACCGGACATGGCGGCCAGAATCACAGCCACAATTGTGGTCTGGAGAGCAACACCGCCGCGCAGGCCGCCGGCGAAGATCGACATGGCATCGAACAGATCCTGCGCAATGCCGGCCCGCTCCAGGATGGAAGCCATCAGAACGAAGAACGGCACGGCCACCAACGGATACTTTTCCAGCAAGTCCATCGCGTTGGTCGAAACCAGATACATGCCGGTGGTGCCGTAAAACATCAGCGCGCAAATGACTGAGATGATCAGGGTTACGATGCCCAGCGGCATTCCCGTCATCATCAGCGCAAGCAGCGCGGCGACAATCAGCAGCGAGATCGTCGCGATCCCGACCTCATCGCGGTCGACACTGAAGTGATCAACGAAAGCACTGCCGTTCTCGGCAAGCGTCTCCTCGAAGCCATACCAGAGACTCTCGGTCCCGCCGTAATGACCGAAGATCTGCAGCAGCAGCCGGAGGCAGATCAGCGCCATGACGGCCAGGACGGCCACCTGAAGCGGGCGGGTCCTGAAATGGCGTGTCAGATTGATCAGCAACTGCATGAGGTAGAGGAACAGGCCGCTGACCAGCACGGTCTTCAGAACCATTGGCAGTGGAGAATTCCAGGCTGTCCCGCCGCGCTCCGTCAGATCGATACTCTCGAGCGCACGGATCAGGGTGTCCGACACCAGCATGTAGAGAGCGAATACACCGACCACCATTGCGAACAAATCGAGCCACCACCGGACCCGGTCGGACGCCATCAGGTAGAAAACCGTGATTCCGATATGCCGTTTGCGGAGCGTCACGAAGCCGGCCGACAGCATCCATGCGGAAGCGCACAGGACCATGACGACTTCAAAGACCCACTGGGTGGGGCTGTTGAAAACGTAGCGGGCAATCACTTCCCACAAGGTACAGGCAGCCGCCAGCAGATAGAGATTGCTTACCGCCAGCCCCAGGAACCTGCTGACATGGTCCACAGAGCGGCTGAAGGCCGCGGCAACGGGTGCCCCGACCATTTTTTCGGTATGTCCGGCCATCGCGCGTGCGCTCCGTATGGTCGTCAAAGAAAAACGGGAAAAGAAAGAGGCCGCCGCGCCCGTCAAGAGCGCGGCGGTTTCGAAGAGCGCTTTATTCCTTCAGAAGACCGACGCTACGCATGTAAGCGATATGCGCATCGAGAGCTTCCTTGGCCAACGGAGACTTGCCGGCGAAATCGTTCCAGGCGCCGACTGCGATCTCGCGGAACTTGGCACGTTCTTCTGTCGACCAATCGATCACCGTGATGTCGCCCCCTGCCCGCTGCTCGGCCGCAATGGCACGGTCCTGCAGGTCGGCTTCACGCCGCATGGCGTCGTAAGCGGCCGAATACCAGACCTCGACCGCTGTCTGACCTTCCTTGCCGAGCTTGTCCCAGACCTTCTTGTTCACAATGAACTGGAGGACAGCCATGGAGTGAATCCCCGGATAGATCGGGAACTTCGCCACCTTGTACATACCGGAGGCGTTGTTGTTGACGTGGGCCGACGCGTCTGCCGCGTCGATCACACCTTTTTCAAGCGCCGTATAGACTTCGGAGAATGGCAGCGACACTGGAGCCGCGCCTGCACGCTTGAACACTTCGGCAGCAAGGCCTTCCGGTGAGCGAACCTTCACGCCTTTCATATCGGCAACGGTCTTGATCGGAACGGTGGAGACGAAGGCTTCCTTGGCATAGGGGCCACAGCCGACGACGTGGACTTTGCCCTTGGTGTATTTGTCATACAGCTTCTGAAGGATTTCCTTGCCGCCGCCATGCATGCAGAAGGTGCGGACCTGGTCCACGGTATCGTATCCGGCAATCAGATCGCCGATCACCGCGAAGGCCGGGTCGCGACCGGAGAAATAGCTGACTGCGTTCAGGTCGCCATCGAGGATCCCGTTCGCCACCGCATCGATCGTCTCGCGGTGAGGAACAACCGCCTTCGTCGGCAGCACTTCTATCTTCACCGAACCGCTGGTCATATCACCGAGCTTCGGCGCCCAAGTATCCGTCATGAAGCGGTGAGCCCAATCTCCCGCTTTCGAACTTGCTTGCACTTTGAGTGTTTTCGCATCGGCTGCGCCCGTCAAAGCGACAAGCATGGCAGCGCTCAGAATCGCGATTCCGCGTTTCATTCTAGTCCTCCCTGTTTTAGCCGGCCCGATTTGATTGGGCCGTTCTTTGGAGCCCTATCCGCGACAAACGCCATTTCGCGTCAGCCGAAGTAAAAGCTCATTGCACGGGCAACCGTAAGGGAGGAGCACCGGAGAGCCAAGAAACAACGTATACATAAATGCGCCCGGGGCCGCATACATGCTGTTATGCGAGCCTCAAGCCGAGTTCAAATGCAGCGCAAACCCAACGATTTCCGCGCCCGGTCATAACCGGACTCCACGATATGGAAAAATTCGGGTCCACCTCAAATCGGCCCCATTCGCGGCCGCCGGATAAAAGCCTTCAGCTCACGCCGAGCTTCTCGGCCACGAAATCAAGCCGGTCCTGCCCCCAGAACAGTTCCTCGTCGATGATAAAGGACGGGGCACCGAAGACACCGCGATGGAGGGCCAGTTCGGTATCCTCCTCGAACGCGGCCTTGATCTCTTCGCTCTTGGCTGACTGGATCAGAGATGCGCCGTCGAGACCCGCCTTCTTACAACACGCCGCCAGCACGCCTTCATCATCGATCGAACGGTCCTGTTCCCATAGGGCTTCCAGAATCAGCGTCGACAACAACAGGGCATCGCCTCCGGCGAGGCGGGCGGCGGTCACCAGGTAAGCCGACAGAGGTGTTTTTGCCGGGAAATTTTCCGGCTCGATGACAATCGGCAGACCCAGATGCAGCTTCCAGCGGGCAAGCTCAACCAGCCGATAAGCGCGCCGTTGCGGCGCTCTCTTCGGCAGCGGCAAACCGCCAGACTGGGAGAATATCTGGCCAAAATTGACCGCATAGACATTCACCTCGGCACCGACCTTCTGAGTCATCGCCATGAACCGCCGGGCGCCGAGATAGCTCCACGGGCTGGAAGTGGTCATAAAATAATCGACGGTCACGGTCATGATCCGGTTTCCCTGTTGAAACGTTTATTCTGGCTATCAGGAACGCGCATTCTAAGCAGCTTTGGGCCACGCCGCGAAGCAGATAGAGTCAGTATCCTGGACAAAAACCGTTTCAAACACCGGCGATACTCATTATGGCCCGCGCGGTCATCAGATCGAGATGTGCGCCGCCGCCATTCTTGAACAGGGTTATCTCCGCATCGCCCGTCCGTCCATTCGCGCCGGCAGCCAGATCATACAGATCGGCCCGAACATCTCCCGGCCCGATCAGCCTGGCCGCAATAGGGATGGCAAGATCCCCCACATCCGCCAGCGTGGTCTCCCGGCAATCGACAAACAAGCGCGCCTTGACGATCAGCGCATCGTCGGCTTCACGCATCTCCGGCGTAAAACCGCCGACCAGATCGACATGAGTCCCGGGAGATACCCACTCCCCCATCAGAACCGGAGCACGGGCCATGGTCGCCGTGGCGACGATATCGGCATCGCCGACGGCAGCAGGCAGACTGTCGACCCGGATGACAGGCAAGCCGTCCCGGCGTAGTTGCTCGCAGAGATCTTCGGCACGTTGCTGGGAGCGATTGTGGATCTCGATCCTCTCAAGGCCGGGAAACAGTTCCGCATAGGCCCGGGCCAGCGTACCCGCGACCTTGCCCGCCCCGATAATGACCAGCTTGCGGCTGTCCGGCCGGGCGAGATAACGGGCACCGAGAACGGAATCCGCCGCCGTCTTCCAGTCCGTCACCATGGTGCCGTCGAGCACTGCTTCCGGTGTTCCGGTGCCGTCCGCGAAGACCAGCATCGCCGCCTGCACGGTCGGCAGACCTGCCGCCTCGTTGCCCGGCATCACACTGGCGGATTTCACCCCCATGCCGAGCCCGTCGATCCAGGCACAGCGGGTGAGCAGCGCTTCGCTGTCCCTTTCGAGTAACTGATCGCCGATCCGGGCGCGCGGCAAGCGGTGCCCGGCCTCCAGGGCATCGACGATTGCCCGCCAGGACAAGCGTCCGGCGACATCCTCGGGATCGATAGAGCGGAGCGTCATGCCATCTCCTCCCGTCTGATCCGGTAAAGCACGTGTTGCCGGAGCGGGTCTCCGGGCTCCAGCATCGGATGGTCGAAATCATCCGCCGGATCGTGATGCAGGCCGATCTTTTTCATCACGCCGCGTGAACGCAGATTCGCCGGAACGGTAAAGGAGACAATTTCTTCCAGCCCGAGCGGCCCGAAAGCGTGGGCCAATGCCGCCCTTGCTGCTTCGGTGGCGAATCCCGCCCCCCAATGGGCGTGCCCCAACCGCCAGCCGATCTCGACCGCGGGCATGAAGGGCGCTTCGAAGCGCGGCACGGAGAGTCCTGTGAAGCCGATGAAAGCACCGCTGTCTTTCCGCTCGACCGCAAAAAGCCCGAACCCGCGCTCCTCGAAATGAGCATCGATTCGATCCGCGAAGGCGTCCGACTCTTCCCGGGTGAGCTGCTTCGGCAGGAATTCGCAGACTTCCGCCGAGGCGTTCAGCGCGGCGAAGGGCTCCCGGTCCGTCTCCCTCCACCGTCTCAGGGTCAGCCGTTCCGTCTCGATCATTTTCCGGCCAGCTCCGCATCATGCAGAGCGCGCAGATCTTTACGCACGATCTTGCCTGTCGTGGTCATCGGCAGAGACGCAACAAACGCGACATGGCGGGGATATTCATGCGCCGCCAGCCGGATCTTCACATACTCCTGGATATCCTTCGCCAGTGCATCGTCGTCTGAGACGCCATCTTTCACAACGATGAACGCCTTCACCGCCTGGGTGCGTAACGGGTCCGGCACACCGATGACAGCCGCCATCGCCACCGCCGGATGGCCAACCAGGCAATCCTCGATTTCGCCCGGGCCGATCCGGTAGCCGGCCGAGGTGATCACATCATCGTCGCGGCCGACATACCAGAAATAGCCATCCTCATCGCGCACCGCCTGATCGCCGGTCAGCAGCCAGTCGCCAGCGAACTTCTTCTCCGTGGCCTCCGGGTTGTCCCAATATTGCAGGAACATCACGGGGTCGCCTTTCGCGATACCGACATTGCCCTGTGTGCCGTCCGGCAGCGGGTTCCCCGCATCGTCGACAATGGCAACGCGATGCCCCGGAATGGCCCGGCCCATCGCCCCCGGACGCACCTCCATCGCATCGGCGCAATTGCCGACCACGACATTGCATTCGGTCTGTCCGTAGAACTCGTTGATGGTGAGCCCGAAAGTCTCCCGCCCCCAGTCCAGCAGCTCCGCTCCAAGGGTCTCCCCACCGGACACAACCGAACGCACATCATAGCTGTAGCGTTCGCGCGGCTTCTCCACCTGGCGCATCAGTTTCAGCGCCGTCGGCGGCAGAAAGCTGTTCCGCACGCCATGTTCCTGCATCAGCCAGAAGGCTTCTTCCGGATCGAACTTGCGGGCCCTGTAGGCCAGCACCGGCACCCCGTGATGCCAGGCCGGCAGCAGCACGTCGATCAGCCCGCCGATCCAGGCCCAGTCGGCCGGGGTCCAATACAGATCTCCCGGTTTAGGGAACATCCGGTTCGGAAATTCCACACCCGGCAGATGCCCGAGCAGAACCCGGTGGGCATGCAAGGCGCCCTTTGGCGGGCCGGTCGTGCCGGAGGTGTAGATGATCAGGGCCGGGTCGTCCGCCTTGGTATCGACGATCTCGAAACTGTCCGAAGCACGCTCCAGCGCGGGTGTGAACGCCGTGAAATCATCGCCGCCCGCCGCAACGTCGGTGACGAAGATATGGCGCAGTGCCGGAACCTGATCCCGGAAGCTCCGGATTTTCTCCAGCCCGAGCTCATCGGTGACCACGGCGGACGCGCCGGAATTGGCCAGCCGGTAAACCAGCGCCTCCTCGGCAAACAGCGCGAAAAGCGGCACCGCGATCATCCCCGCCTTATAGATCGCCGTGTGGGCAAAAGCGGTTTCCGGGCGCTGCGGCAGCAGGATCGCCACCCTGTCCCCGCGCTTGATACCGCTGGCCGTCAGCACATTCGCAAAACGGCTCGAGGCTTTCGCGATATCGCCGAAACCGTAGCGGGCGACCGTGCCATCCTCGGTCCGGTAGATCAGCGCCAGGGCGTCAGGGCTCTGCCGGTCCGCGATATCCCGGCCGATATTGTAGCGCTCCGGAATGCGCCACTCGAAGGCGTCACGGATCTCGTCGTAAGTGCTGCCGTTCGGAAGCATTTTCTGAGTTCCCTCCCCAAGGAATCAGGCCCAAGGAATCAGGCGAAGACGTCAGGAGGGAAAAAGATCATGGAATGAGGCGCCCGGCCAGTGGAAAGCCGGTGCAGCCCCATCACCATGTTCAAATGGCAGCGTCAGCCCGTCCCGACGGCGGTTCTGCTTTCCACCACCTGATCGGCGATCCGGCCGGTCAGTTCCGCCAGATGGTCAAACGTGCCGCCATAGAAACCGATCCCACCGGTATGGGAGCGAATCTCAATGATCAGATCCCTGGTCTCGCTTTCCGGCAAATAGGCCTCGACTTCGTCCCAACCGCTCCAGTCTTCCTTTGCCTGGAAGCCGAGGATCTGACCACGGCGCCCGCTGATGATCCGCTGCACCCGCGCCGTCGCGTCGTTCGGCACGGAGATCACGACTCTCTGGATCGGCTCAAGCAACACCGGCTTGCATTTGGGGAGCCCCTCGTTCATGGCCATGCGTGCCGCCGTCTTGAAGGCCATATCGGAGCTGTCGACCGCATGGGCCGAGCCGTCACAAAGCTCCACCGCCACATCGACGACCTCGAAACCGAGCGGACCGCGCCGCATGAAGTCCTTCACCCCCTCCTCGACGGAGGGAATGTATTGCTTCGGCACCGAGCCGCCGACAATGCTGTTCTTGAAGGCGAAGCCCTCGCCCCGGCCAAGCGGTGCGATCCTGATCTTCACGTCGCCGAACTGGCCATGACCGCCTGTCTGCTTCTTGTGCCTTGCATGTTGCTCCGCGCCCTTCCGGATCGATTCCTTGTAGGGCACCCCGGGCTCACGGGCCTCGACATGCAGTTTGAACCGGCTCTCCAGCCGTTCGATCATCACCCTCAAATGCGTGTCGCCCTGGCCCCGGATCACCAGCTCGCCGAGCGCGGCATTATGCTCTACCCGGAATGACGGATCCTCTTCCGACAGCTTGGCAAGCGCGCCGGAAAGCTTCACCTCGTCGCCACGATTTGTTGGCGTTATAGCCAGGCCATAGACCGGAGCAAGTGGAGCGGGCCAGTCCAGTGCAGCCACACCGCCGGGCGTGAGCAGATCCCCCGTCACGACCTCCTCCATCCGGCCGAAGGAGACAACATCCCCCTCGGAAGCCGATCCACATTTTTCCATTTTCGCGCCGGTCACATGATTGATACCGCTGACCCGCTGACCGTTCAGATCCTCTCCATCCTTCACCGTTCCATGCCAGACCCGAACATAGGAGAGCTTGCCCATATGGGCCGCATGCACGGTCTTGAAGACCTGACAAACCGCATTGTCGACAGCGCTGATACCAAGCCGCTCAGCCGTTGCTGTAACGCCGGGCGTTTCATGGCGCAGAGTCTTGAGCAACCGTTGAATGCCGTGATCCTTCTCCGCCCCGCCAAGCAGGACGGGGACAACCAGATCGCCCTGAAGCGTCTCGGTCAGCTGGCCATAGACATCAGGCGCCGCCGGCTCGACATCCTCCAGCAATTGTTCCAGCAGCGCGTCGTCGAAATCCGACAAGGTCTCCAACATCTCGTTCCGGGCTTCCCTCTCGCGGTCCGCCACTGCATCCGGGATCTGCACCAGCTTCGACGGTTTACCGTTCTGGTACTGATAGGCCCGCTCGCTCACCAGATCGACATAACCGGTGACGGCATCACCGCCATCGCGGATCGGCACCTGGCGCAGCGCCACGGGTCGGTCGGAGACGTCCTGCAGGGAATGCATGATGTCGCGCATCCGGTCGTTCGACTCCTCGATCTTGTTGACGAAGATCACATGCGGGAT
>CEOE01010053.1_pt1 | contig 11998 bp, 16 predicted proteins | sample 530211 | NCBI WGS metagenome assembly CEOE01 (sample SAMEA2619779, study PRJEB7988) | marine metagenome | isolation source: saline water (ENVO:00002010), including
TGTTGAACTCTTTCTATCATTTCTTTTAGTTTCATGATTTTTGACCTTGTCTTGGGTCGTCAGATGTCCCGCCTATACCTTGACTCATTAAAAATTCTTGTTTATATTTATCAATAATACTTAGTTTTCCTTGAAATAAATTCACTGCTTGACCAGTTGAAGAAACCATACCTTCATCTTCATCAGCTAACCACTCTTCTATACTTGTAATAGAATCTAAACTAGCATCACTTAGTAGTAAGCTAATTTTTTCTTGAACTAATATAGAACTTGCAGACAAAACAACATATTGTTGCCATACATCTGGGAAGTGTACTGAGGCTGTATAAGGGTCAGAAACACTAGCTCCATCTTGGGCAATAGTTTCGGAAACATCTGTTATAGTGCCTCCTGAATCATTAATTGTTTTAGAATCGCTATTATAAACTAAATACATATAAGCTTTATCTGTAGCCGTAGCAAATGGCTTTATAGTTAAATTTGATTCAAAATCTATTGTATAAACTGGGGAATAAGCTTGAGCGTAATAAATACTCGAAGCATCTCCAACACTATGTAATTGTTCAGAAGGTACTGGCTGGCAAACATATGTATTAGTACCGTCTTCTCTTTCAACTTTACTAACATCAAAAACATTTTTACTTGATAAATTATATTTTACATCACCTATAATAGACATCTTTCTAGCAAATAAAGAAAGAAGTTGAGGCGCTCTACTCTTAACAACACCTAATGTATTATCAACTGCTTGTTTTAAAGCATTAGTTACGTCTAAATTTGTATTGCTTCCTGTGTACTGCTCTATCCTACTTGAAAATGATGCCATATATAGTATGGGGGGCAGAATAAACTACCCCCCGTCCTTGTCGAGTTAGATTAAGACCACTTCATAACAGCGTGAGTTTCAGGTAAGCTAATCTCAAGACCAGCTTCGGTCATGACAATATCTTTCCTTCCGTCAACGTTGTTATTTTGAACATTAGAGATAATATGCGTATCTCTTGATACACCATTACCTACTAACGGACGATACTTAACATTTGCTAAATCAACAGCAATTGCTAAATTATCATCTTGATTTCTAAATAAAGGCTCTGGTACAAAGTGAAGATTACCAAACAATGTATTAACCTTCGTTACCTGATGCCCAAATGCACCTTGAATATTCTGCACATCTAACTTATAAGAGTTAGAAGTAACAGTGTTGTTCAAGAATCCATCTGAACCAAGCTTACTTAGCCAAGCCATGATTTTACGTGAAGCTAAAACAAGCTTATCCCCGCTATTTCCAGATTCTGGAGCGAAAAAGTCTTGCATTGCGTCTATAAATTCATCATAATTACTACTTGCATATGTGAAGTCATAGACATTACCATTAGCTTCAGTGTAAGGAACAATCCCATGAGTATATCTTACAGGTCCTGCACCAGACTCGTCAGAAGCACCAACACCAAACAACATAGCGTGCTCAATGTCCATTTTGTGCTCCATTAGCTTATCAGCCCAGACTCTTTTATACTCATCAGGTCTTCCTCTGTAGCGTGTAGCTAAAGCAGAACCTGAGAAAAGCTCAATACCAGTTTTGAAAATCTGACAATACCCTTCACGAGTACTTAATTCATCTTTCCAACCATCTGGGTCTGTTGAACCTTCAGCCCATGCACTACCAATAACTTGTCCTAAGTTACGATTAGCTGCATTTGAATCATCTTTTAAGTCACCAGCAGCTATTGTTTCAAGAGCTGTTAAGTCAACTTCAGTATATGAAGCTGCAGAACCAGCAGTATCACCTGTAGCAAATGTACTAGCGACACCTGAACCAGTATTTACACCAGAGACTTTAAAAGCTTTTCCTTGAATCCTTACAACTTGTCCGTTAATAAGGAATTGAGGAGCTGCTGTTTTGCCTGTTGCTGTTTCATCAATCTCTGAACCATATTTATCATAACCACAAACAAGTTGTGCGTTAGTGATGTCACCAGTCACCGCTGATTGGTCACCTTTTAATATAAAATTACGACGCTGAAACTGATGACGCTGTTCAAGGAACTTAAACACTGGGTCGTCAGTAGCTTCTTTCGCAATCTTAGATAGGTAAACAAAAAATGGTGATGTTTGCGGAGCTAATTCCGCTACTCTTTCGCCAAAATTATAAATCCGGCGAGAGTCATTAATGCTTACCTGACCTGCTGGTAAAGCACCACCTGTACTATTAGAGTTAATTGACATTACTCTCTCCTAATTTAGAAATCCTACCAAGGATTTCTTTTGTTATATGAATTTACCATTGAATCCATTATACTTTCTTCAGGAGTACTTTGAGTGTTAGCATTACTACTAGGTAGTACACCCATTGGGCTAGGAACTTGCTGTGCACGCTTTAGCTGATTAAAGCTTTCCGCTTTATTTGTTGTAGCTTCTGCATTCACAATAGGTTGACTAACCTGAGGGGATACACCACCACCCGTTTGCATACGAAATAACTGGAACAAGTTATCCACAGTTAGGCTTTCCGGCTTGTCCATAACTTCTACGAACTGCGCTACCTCTTCTTGAGTAGCATTGTAGTTCTGAGTTAAATGGTTAGCAATATTCGCCATATTCTTCTGGTATTCTTGCGCCTGTGCATCTCTTTCTGCTATAGCTCTTCTTTGCTCTTCTAAGGCTTCTTTTTCTTCAGCAAGGACTGCCATATTATACTCTGTATAGAGTCTATTATATTCATCCATGTCGTCGCGCCATTCATCTACATCTTCTAGATAACGAGCAGATTCAGAACCGGGGTCACTATAAGCCTCTTCTCTAGAAAAACCTCTTGGAGGAGCAGGTTTATCTGGAGGGGAAGGAAAGTGTTCTTCGGATTCCTCTACTTGTTGAGGCTGTGCTTGTACTTGTTGTTGAGTTTGTTCAATCGATTCTAACCTAGTCTTTAACTCACTAACTTCGTTCTTAGCTTTATCAGCCTCTGATTGCCAGTACTGATAACGTACTTCCTCGTTGGACTTTGGAGCTTCAGCTTGTTGAGGTTCTGCTTCAGCAGACTCTTCAGCTTTATTTACTCTATTAAATCCATCGAATGGAGAGCCTTCATCAAGAATACTCTCTGGCGATAACTCTTCTAATGTCTCTTGCGTATTGGTGTCTAGATTGGAAAGTAAATTCTCAACAGGGCTTCCTGCTGGAGCTACATTCTCTTCCGGAGTAACCATTTCGTTTTCAGTCATTTGAGTTCCTTTTATTTAGTCTGTCCTTCGGGAATAAGGGGTGAGACTTATTATTGATTCTGCTTATTAGCTTCTCTAATATCAGATTTTACATTTCCCATTACGTCATCAAGCCTCTTCTCGAACAACTTGCCTGACATCTTTGTCTGGGTTGAAGTTTTATCGAGGTCTGCCTTGAATTTTTCTATTTCAGCTCTTTGCTTTGCGTGATAAACTTCTCTTTCACGGGTTTGCATATCGCCTTCTAATTTTTTAATTTGTTCTTGAGCTTGTTGTAATTGAGCTTGTAATTGAGTTGTGAGGTCTTTACGTTCCATTACGCCTTGCATATCAAATACTTCAGTCTTCTTAAGAACTTCAACATTATCAATAACTCCGTTCTTATAAGCATCCATATACATCTCAAGTTGAGCATATCTATTTGTAGGTAGAGTAGAGCCTGTTACCACAACTACATCAAAAGCGCCTCTTGATATATCGTTCAAAACGCTTATTTCTCCACTCTTATCATCATACAACTTTTTATTAATAACATATTCGTTAATACTGTTATTAGGCTGTACAATTCTAACTATTTTTTCCGAGTGAAATAACTGTTGCATTAAAGGTATTGCTACTTTTGCAACTCTAGCTAAACTAGTCTCTATATCCTGTAATTTAGACTTTATTTTTCTTTGCCCAAATTCGTCAAGACTAATAGTAGCTTTATAGGTTTGAGGTGCGGCTTGTGCATTACCCTGCATTAACTCGTATAAACCTAATTGATGGTCTATATCAGTTTTAGCAACTTGCTCATTTTGATATAATGTACTAGGAAGTGGTGTTGGTTGGATAGGCTGTGGTACGCCTTGGTCCATATCAACCTCTATTGCAACTCCCGGTTGAGCCCAACGCTGTTCAAAATCCTGCATATCAACAGAGCCACTCGGAATTAAAATCTTTGTATTAGTACTAGTAGTAGCGTGAGCTACTATCAAAGACCTTGTTTTATTTATATACTCTTGCATATCCTTAACCATTCTGACATCGCTAATTGGATAAGGAGTCCTATTATGTATATTTTGAAACAACACAATAGGATAATGTTCTATAGGTAGAATCCTTGAATATAGATAAGTATCTCCAATTACAACGCACATTTTAATGCGTTGCACTGGGACAGATACTATCTCTATCAATCCTTCATCTACTAAATCTTGATAAGTTAATTGTTCTATTTCAGGTAGAGGAGGTGCATCAATACCCTGAGCCTCAGCCTGAACAACTAACTGGTCGTGCTGTTGAGTTAACTGGGCTATAATACCATTAGCTTTTTCAGGGTCAGTAAATACTTGACCATTAACTCTAATAGCTGGTTGACCTAACCATGCCTCTACATCATCTTCTAATAAGACCTCTTCCGTTCCATCAAGGTTATTCTTAATATGATAACGCTTTACCCAAACTTTGTAGTATCTTTCATATCCTCTAACATACTCAGAATCACTGCCATATGTAGTTTCTGTTTTCGTTTCAGTGTCTTCTGGAAAGATAATGCCTTTATTGTCAGCCCTAGAGGTAGTCGGTCTATCAGTATGCATATCACTAGTTGCATTCTTAATAGCATCTTTATACATAGGGTACATATTAATAGCTTGCTCTTTTGTAAATAATCTAGAAATAATAATATTTTCAGCATCATCACCCAACCTATCCCTACTATTAGGGTCTATATAAATGTCTAATGGGTCAACATCGTGGATACACACCTCACCACGACCATAGTCTTTTAAGGGGTCAATGTATACACACATAGCACCCATTCCCATTGTATAATAGTCATCGATGACATTACGTAGCGCTTGGGTACCTTCTGAGATGTACCACATATATTCTAAAAGTCCATTGAAAGCTTGTGCGGTTTTATTGTCGCTATCTTCTCTAGGTGATACTCTAAAAGAGGGTCGGGTACTAGTTAGAAGTGCTTTTGCCGCTTCAACGGCTGGATGAATACGGTTAACTACGAGTGGAGCTTGACCCCTCTCAAGTAGAATTTTTTGTTGTTCTGCTGTCCATTGCTTACCAAGTCTAAACTCTGCGTCTTCTTGAGCTTGGTTTGCCCACGTCTCTCGCTTATTACTGTATGTTCTCCATAAGTCCTGAGTCGATTGTACTATATTATCAGGAATTTCTGTTTCTTTCTCTACATAAGCCATCGTACCAATTTACCTCCTATAAGGTCATCCAGTCAAGTAATTTATTATTTTTTTTTATATTAACTCCATCAATAGATTTATTACGAGCTGGCTTCATAGTATCTACTGCATAATAGATTGCATCTAGTACATCATCATGCTTACCTCTTGGGTAAGATAAAAATTCTTGTTGTGGTATAATATCCTTTTTTCTAAAGTGAAATTCCCCCCTAGCAAGCATAGGTACAAGGCTCATCAACCTCTCACTTTTTCTATTTCTAGGCTTGATACCTTTTTCTAGTCCGGGTATATATAGTCTTTGTTCTAACATCATTTTTCTAACATTACTACGTAATGCTTCCTGATAACCTGTAGTTTCTATTCTAACTCTTTTAGGTTTATATTTTTTATATGTATCTATAATAGTTTCAGGCTGATAAGCAGGGTCTATCTTATCTCTAATAATGTCTACTATATATTTATTATTGTCGCTATCTACAGCAATAACTGCAATTACAAAGAAATCACTCCTTGCTGTAAGAGATGATGCTGGGTCAATACCGCAATATATATCTACTGGTACAACTTTATCTTCTCCATCTATAGTTCTATAGAGTGTGTTAATTCCTTCTTCAGTTCTTCTAAAGTTATAATGATGCAGTTTTATATATTCAGGTTTAAAAGGAGCATTATCAGGACTTTGGGCTTCATTCATATATTCTTGATAAAAACCATTTAAATTACCTACACTCTCAAACTCTGTTTTTATTTGCTGTATACGTTCTTCAGGGAATCGTTCTTCCCAAATACTCTTACCATCCTCTCCATATATGCTAAACCACAGAACGTGCCACGCTGGAGATTCTTTTGCCCAATATAAAAAGCAATCTTCACTAATTACAGTACCAATCATAATAACTCTCCCGTCATCAGAAAGGGAGGGTATAACAGCCTCTGTAATCCACTTACGATTCTTTGCTCTAGATTCTGCTGTAAAAGCATTTAATTCAGATTCATAGTCATCTACGATAATGAGATTAGGGCGAGTATCACCCTCAATAAACCCACGAACACGTTGACCAGTACCAACAGCAATGATACGACTTCCATTGGCGAGTACGATGTCATTATTTGTCCATCTCTTTGCAGTTTCTGGTCCATAGTTTCCAAACATCTCCTTAAAATTATTACTATTAGTTAGATGATACTTGATACGAGATAAAAAGTTTATACTCTGTGACTGTGACTCTGAGATAATAACTATAAACAAGTCTTTGCCTGAAGGCTTAAAAGCAACCTGATGCAGAGGGAGGATGAGAGAAGTTACAGTACTTTTTGCTGTTCCACGAGGAGCGGCTATAAGGACCCTCTTCTTATCAGCTTCAGACAAAGATTTATATATTTTATTGTGGAAGGGTGGCACATCTTTATTGAGTGCCGTAGGAAACATAGTCTTACCAAATAAACCTATATTATTTTTTAACTTCTTTAATGCATTTTCTTGAGCCCACTGGGCTTCAAAATCTTTAGTCATCAGTAGGCTCTTCAGTAGTTCTTGTAGCTATGAGCCTTTCTTCTTCTTGGTTTATATTATCAATTAACTTTCTAGTCTGTACAGCTTCTAGTTTTTCAGTAGTTTTTACGACTTCTTTATCCTTCATTCCATGGATTTCCATCCCGTCACTAACAAAGCCCCTAATACCATTGACATCTTTCTTTTCTACTGCTATATTTATGCCTTGTTTCATTAATTCAACGAAATAAGTAGCATCCATAAAGTTATCTGCTAAAAGTTTCTGCGATTCTTCTCTCTTCATAGTCCTAAACGTCTCCGTCCTCATGTGTCTACGTAATTTACGTCTCTTACTAACGCTCACAGGTCCAAATACTTGGTCTATTGCTACATCTCTATCCTCAGAGATAGCTGCCCAAGTAGCTAAAGCCCTATACTTATCACTTTTACTAATAACCTCTAGCCATTTCTTTCCTGACATAGTATTATTAGCCTCCCTACCACCGCAGTTGAACTGTTTATCGGGATATTTGGGATTCCACATAATATAACCAAAGGGCATCCTATAATACAAGGAAATTCTTTTCGTCTCTTTATCCTCATATTCTTTACGTTTGATGACTTTGGCTACATATCCATCATCTGTCAAAGCATATTCACCCTCAAGGGCTTTCTGCCAATGCTTAAAATCTAGTTTTTCTTCTAATGCTTCTTCTTTAGAGTATATACTATACTCAGTCAGTCCTTTATCATTATGATTTATCTTTATTGTGAACATAATGGTGCATTTTTAACATAAAAATACCTAATTTCAACCAAGCGTACTCTTTAATTAGCTCTAGTAATCTTTTTATACTCCTCATACTCTCTGATAACCATTTCATATAAGTCTTCTCTACTCCTTTTAGCGTTAAATCCAGTAATCCTATACATATCATTGTATATCTTCTGATAATTTAATGTTCCATCCTTCTTTAAGTACTTACCTAACATACGTAAACCTTGTTTTAACGGGATATTATCTATAAGCTAATAGACCTAAAATATACTAATAATATATAATACTCTATAGTACTAATGCAAGTATTAAATTATAATAATAATTATTCCTTAAGTATAACAATATCAGAATTTATACTAAAAAATAAAATTCCCGAAGCATCAAGTGTTCATATAAAAAGGGGTGGGGGGTCTATCCAAAAAAAGGTTTGAAAAATTGCTGTAGAATGGGAGTACGTGGTATACATTGCACCGTACCCGTCGGTTTTACGGCTAGTGGGGTCCCGGCAGGTTGAACATCGAGCTGCACTCGAGATTCTTCCCTACTCTTAGACCCTCGACTATCCTGCTAATGCAAAACCTATGGGTAGATGCATCCCCTGTACTCTTTGAGTATATTAGTACAATCAATTAATCATTAATAAAATAGGACAAGGACATTATGAAAGATAAATTAATCGAACTAATCCAGTCAGTAGGTACCTCCTTCGAGATTTACAACATCGGTGATGATGCAAAGAAGTTTTCTTTGGCTAAAGCTAAATCCAACGAAATGGTTTCACAATTTGTTCCATTCAATGGCGAAGAAGTTACTATGAGTGACGGTGTCACCTACAGACTTTACGCTAAGCCGGTAGGAACTCCCTACATCGCTAACGGACAACAGTTACAAACTAAAACGAACTCCGTTCAGTTGGTACCAGTAGCCGAGCGAGTAGCTATCGAGTTCTAACGACTTGACAAAAGATATGCCCTGCACATACGTGTGGGGCTATATATATTTTATCACACCTACATATTAATTATCCAATAAATTAGGAAGCATTAAGTATCTAGAGGTCTCGCAGTAATCTGTCGAATCAGCGAGTATAGCGACAGTACCTACTAGTAACTTCCTATTTAACATTCTCGCATTAAAGGAGGCAATATGCCAAAGAAACCTGAAACAAAAGAGATAGTAATATCTAGTAATGCTACGATGAAGATGATTGTCATCAAGACACCAATTGAAGGTGTTAAGAATAGAACAGGTAAGCAAGCCTATTCTAGCGTTACAAAACATGTAGAAAAGTAATCGCGAAGTGAGATAAGGATTATGACTTCTAAGTTCGCTACTTAGCTAAACGTGGATATGAAGTACAGTCACCACGAACTTATCTCACGCCCTCATCTTCTTTTAAGTCATTGATGTAAAGGAGTTGAGTATAATATAATGCTGGCTTTTGCCAATGGACTCGAGAGCAACTGACCATAAAGTAAGTGCAGTGAAAATCTGTAGGTCAGCATTATATATATAAGATTTTTATTAACAGTAAATAGGAGTAACTATGATGATAGTTCAATTACACGAATGGATATTCAATTTCCTAGCATTAGGATTAGGAGTATTCTTTCTTGGATGCGGTTTATTTGTAATAACACTATTATTCAGTGTTATGAGAACACCAAAAGGAGATAGGCTATGAGTCTTATGAGAAAATTAGAGCGTAAAATTAAAGCTCTAGAAAAAGAAAAGTTGGAGTTAGAGAAAGGCATTATGAGATACTACAGAACAAAGCCACCTCACTCTGAAGTTAGACAGTTAAATATCAAAAGAGACCAAGTTAACCGTGCTCGTAAAGAATTGTACGAATACTGTGATGATATGGTTAGTAATCACGTAGGAGTATGATATGTATGGTATAATAGGATTAGTTACCATTGGTTATATTGCGATGATACTTGTTAGCATTACTTATATTAACACATACCAAGATGAGATAGAATTTTGGAGAAGTAATTGTTTTGACTTACAAGAAAAGTTAAACAAACTACTAAATGATATAGAGAAATGAGTATTCCAGTTATGCCGATTGGCGGAGACCCAGCAGGGGTAGATTGCCCCTGTTGTGGTCAAGAAATGTTAATAGAAGAATTTATAGATGAACCAGCATTTACTTCATCAATAGGTTCTTATTGTGAAGATTGCACTTATATTTATATGCCTGATGAATATAATGATGTATTAATGAGTAAAACAGGTGAAAATGAGAAACATAATGTATAAAGCCATAAAGAAAAGAATAAGAAGAGCTTTACTGTCTAATGTATATCGTAGACTGTCAAAGTTAGAAAGACTTTATAAAACAACAACCTTAAAACAAGGAGAATAGTATGGGAAGAACACCTAATACAATCAAAGTAACAGTACAAGCTAATAGTTCAGTGCAATCAGTAGAAGGACCGGGTTTAACACCTGCGACTATTGCTGAAATGCGTAACTTGAATGTAAGCAATGTTGTTATTATGGTAAATGGTAATAAAGCTGAAATGAACACACCTCTTAGCGATGGTGATTTCGTACATTTTAGCCAGAGTAAAGTAACTTCAGGTAGTTAAGCTACTTGATTAAACGGTGAGAGTACTGGACTTTTAATTACACTACAAGTGAAAGAGTCTATTCCTATAAAGACCGGTGCTCTCACTTTAATAAAGGAGAATTATATGTTTTTAAAAAGTAAAAAAGTAATATCTAAAGTATTATCAATGTTTTACAAAGCTCAATTAGGAGATACTGATGAGACAGTTAATAAAGTTGATGAAGAATCTTTAGGGTTAATTACTAAAGTAAAAGCTCAAGATAATAAATACATAATGTATATTAATTTAGCAAAAAGACCAAGATTACAAGGTGCTAGAAAGTACATTATGCCTAAAATTAATCTTGAATTAAAATTTAGTAAAAGAGGAGCTTTATTTAGTACTAAGTTTGTTAATGAATCAAGTGAAAATTGCACAGTACATCCACATGTTAGTGGAGATGGCGTTCCTTGTTTAGGTCAACACGAAACTCTAATGTTGTATACATTGCAGAATAGCACTGTAAAAGATATAGCAAAGTATGCTGGTGTTTTCTTAAACACTTGGACTCGTAATGATGCATATTGGGATATTAATGACCTTTGGACATCTTGGCATCACCATTATGTTCAAGTGAATTTAATGTATGATGAGGCTTTTGGAGAAAATCCTGCTCTTCAAAGTGTAAAGAAGAAATTCAAAGAAGATGTTAAGGATTATGCTAGTTGGTTAGTGTGGCATAGAACTCTTCAAGCTAAAAAATCAAAAGCACTCCCACAAAGGGTAACGTTTTCAAATATTAATTTCATAGGAAGAGAAAAACAAACAGAGATATATGTAGCAAGATTAAAAGAGGGTAAACACCAAACATATTATCAATTTGCTGAATCATTGCTTGTATTATATACTTGGTTGTATGAAAATTATAGTAAATCAGATTTCGAAAGTATTAACAAGAAATTTGAGGAATTATTATTACATCGTTTGAATTTTGCTAGTATTACTGCTGAACAAAGTTCTTCATCAATTTATAATGGTATATTTTCAAATCGAATTCTTCGAAATAAAATAAATGAATCATTTATAATAGATTGGTTGAATTTACCTAAAAATCAAGGTTCTTGGGGAGACGGTACACTAAATTCTCGTAATTTAGGATTTAATACCATTGATAAAAGAAACTTACAAAATGATGGAAATTCTATTACTAATCCTGAGTTAATAAATGATATAAATTTATCATTATCTAAAAGAAATGTTCCAATTAGTGTTTCTAAAGAATTAACAGATGATTATAAATTTGGATGGATTTTATTAAACATCTATAGAAATGTAAATTGTAATATAGATACTATTGTTAGAGATATTGAAAATTTCGAAAACGGTAGGCTGACAAATATAACTTATTATGTGGCTAATGTAGGTATAGTTTCTGAAGAATACATTCAAGAATTATTTAAAATTGATGAAACTAAAATACTGCAAAATACAATTAATAGTTCTTTTGTAGATATAATGTCAATAAAGAATAGAAGTATTCTGCAATATGGATTAGGATGGTGTCTGACAAGTATTCATATACTTAACTTACTTGGTTATAAAGTTAATATATCTGAATTAATAGAAGCCAAAGAAATTGATAATTCAAAAGCAAGACATAATAGAGTTGCTAATGGTTATCAAGTTCTTTATAGTAAAAAACCAGCAGTTAAAATATTCGATTGGATTACTAATGCTAAATTAACAAA
>CEOE01004987.1_pt1 | contig 11938 bp, 7 predicted proteins | sample 530211 | NCBI WGS metagenome assembly CEOE01 (sample SAMEA2619779, study PRJEB7988) | marine metagenome | isolation source: saline water (ENVO:00002010), including
GGCCGAACAGCATCCATGAGCCGCGGGGCTTACCTTGTTATAGAGCATACCGAAGCGTTACACGTAATAGATGTAAACAGTGGTAACCGCTCCAACAAGGCAAAAAACCAAGAGGATACCGCACTGGAAGTAAACCTATTGGCTGCAACCGAAATTGCAAGACAATTACGTTTACGCGACATGGGCGGAATCATCGTGGTAGATTTTATTGATATGACCAAGGGTGACCACAGACGAAAGTTATATGACCATCTTAGGGACGAAATGAAGGATGATCGGGCAAAGCATAAAATTTTGCCTCCCAGTAAATTTGGTCTTGTACAGATTACAAGACAAAGGGTTCGTCCAGAAATGAATATTAAAACCAGTGAGGAAAACCCGAATGTATCGGGCACCGAAGTGGAAGCTCCCATCGTCTTGATTGATAAAATTCAAGTGGATTTAGAGCGAATCCTAAAGCAAAAGAGCAAAAACAACGGAATTGTATTGAACATTCATCCGTTTATCGCAGCTTACCTTACTAAGGGATTTCCTTCTATCAGATCTAAATGGTTCAAAACCTATAAGAAATGGATCAAAATCCAACCTCGGGATGCCTACAAGTACCTTGAATATCGTTTTAAGGACAAAGACGGCAAAACAATACGAGCCTAATACAAAGCGACTCCAGAAATGGGGTCGCTTTTTTTGTTTTCATCAATATTTTGCAAAACAGTATTTTTGATATCCAAATATCCCGAAAAATGAAAACAACCACGCTGGTTCTGTTTATTTTTTTACTCCTTGGGTGTACCTCAGGGTCAGAAGAACAGTTATCCATTATCTTGGATAACTCTCCAAATATTCAAGGAAAGGATGCATACTTAAGCTCGCCTTATGTAACCGCCGGGGATAGATTGTACATGGTTGGCAATCAAGATGGTACGTTTCCAGCATTGGGCTGGCACATAAAAGGTGAAATGGGCGGGATTTGGAACCACCCCATCAAACTAATGGATGGCTTTGAAGTAAATGTGACGGTAAATGGGAAGATTTTACCATTGAACAAGGCTTCCCAGTTTGTAAACTACCCATATGCCAACAAACACATATTCCAATTTGAAGAAGAAGGACTTATAATTGAACGGATTCAATTTGTTCCCGATAATATCCAAGGTATTTTAGTTCAATTCATAATCAGGAACAACACCCAAGAGACTGTTGAAAGTAACGTGAATTTTGTTGGTCATTCCAACTTGCGCCCCACATGGTTGGGAGAGCGTTCAAATATGATCGACTCCAAAGATGTGTCAAAATTCGAAGAAGATTATTGGGTGGTTAAGGACAGTCTCAATCCATGGTATACCATTTTTGGGTCCGACCGAGCACCTATTTCATCCAAAACGATGGAGGAGCCCGACAAGATCAACGGTACATCCGATGCATTGGAATACCTTGTTGAAATTCCCGCCAAATCCGAGAAAACCCTAAACTTTGCCATAACTGGTTCCTATATTTCCAAAGAAGAGGCGACTAATGCCCACCATTCTATTTTAGAGAACTTTATTCCATTGGCCCGCGCCAAAAAAGCCCGCTACATGGAACTTGCAAAACAGTCTAAACTTACCATTCCCGACAAGGACTTGCAAGAAACATACGAATGGTTAAAATATAACTGTGACTGGCTTGTGCGGACTGTTCCCGAGATAGGAACGGGTATTGGTGCCGGAATCCCGGATTATCCATGGTACTTTGGTGTTGATAGTGAGTATGCATTGAGGGGCTACATGGCAATTGGTCAGGAAGAAGTGGTGAAACAAACCATCAAACTTTTGGACAGTGTTTCCATGGCAGTTAACAATAACGGTAGGATACTTCATGAAATGTCCACCAACGGTGTTGTTTTCAACAAAGGAAATATTAATGAAACTCCCCAATTTGCATCGTTGATATGGGAAATCTATAAATGGAACGGCAATGAAGAATTTCTCGCAAAATATTTTCCAACCATCAAAAAAGGATTGAAATGGCTATTGGAAGAAAATGATGCGAACCAAAATTTATTTCCAGATGGTTTTGGCATGATGGAAATACATGGACTTGACAGTGAAATGATTGATGTCGCCGCCTACACCCAGCGGGCTTTTGCCGATGCCGCGCTTATGGCCGAAGAACTGGGCGAAACCGAATTGGTTCAGCAATATCAAGACATAGCAGATGAACTGAAGGAAAAAATAAATACGGATTTTTGGTCTGAAACTTTTGGGTCCTATGCAGATTTTATCGGCACCGATGAACAAGCGCTGCATTTGATAGAGGATGCCTTGGTCAGGGCCGATACCTTGAACAAACCATGGGCCGTAGAAGAATTGAACGTCACCAAACAGCAAATTTTACAAAATCCATCAGCTGCAGCACGGCCTTTTGTACTTTATCATAATTGGGTAGTGAACACCCCAATGGAAATGGGAATAGCCGATTCCACCAAGGCAATATTGGCCTTGGACAATGCAAAGAAATTTACAAATCCGTTTGGGGTGTTTGTTACTGGAATCGATCGCGATGATACCGCTGGTAATGATGATGGATCTTTTAAAGGAAGTAAGGTGTTTTCCTATACCGGTGCGGTGATGACCTTGCCCACGGGGGTACAAGCGGTCGCAGAAAATAATTATGGCCGACCCGATCAAGCGTTGGATTATCTAAAAAGAATGTCCCGTTCCTTTAGTTATGCACTTCCTGGAAGTATTTACGAAGTTTCCCCGGACTATGGAATGATGACCCAAGCATGGAACATTTATACCTTTGCGGTCCCAATAATAAATCAGTTTTTCGGGATCAAACCCTTGGCACACAAAAAAACCATTGTTATTGAACCCCAAATGCCATCGGAATGGGGAAACGCTTCATTGGAAGATGTAAAAGTAGGGGACAACATGGTCTCCATATGGCACACAAAATCAAAAGAATCCAATCAAATTAAAATCCAGCAAGCAAAAACCGACTGGAAAATTGAACTCATTTTACCTAAAGGAGACTATATGGTAACAGAAGGCAAACCTGTATCGAGAACCGAAAATGATAAAACGATACTCACATTCACTGACAAATTGATCTTGGTAACAAAAAAATAAGCAAAAATGAGTTCAGGATTTTCTCCCCAAAAATTTCACTCTATCCAAGAAGCAACAAAAAAAATGGAGCGTTACTGTGCCTATCAAGAACGCTGCCATAAAGAAGTTACGGACAAGCTAAAGGGCATGAACATGATACCTGAGGCCATAGATCAAATAGTGGGACATCTGATTCAAGAAAATTACCTCAACGAAGAACGTTTTGCAAAAGCCTTTGCCAGAGGTAAATTCAATATAAAAAAGTGGGGGACAAAACGAATAACAAGAGAACTCAAGTTTCGCGATATTTCCTCTTATAACATTAAAAGTGCGCTTGCTGAAATTACGAATGAGGATTACCTAAAGACCTTTGATGAGCTGGCCAGAAAACGGTTGAATCAAATCAAGGAAACCAACAGTTTTAAGAAAAAGAAAAAATTAGCTGATTACCTTATATATCGAGGTTGGGAAAGCCATTTGGTGTACGAAAAAGCCAACGAACTTATCAAATAAACTACTCCTGCAATAATAATTTTTGTGTCCGTTCCACAGCCCTTTCATTTTTCCAATCAATCCATTTTTGACCCCTTAGCCTACGCATTAGATTATCAAAATGGCGCATCACAAAAATATTATAAACTGCTTTTCCAAAATTTTTCGGTTTTCTGGCAATCGCCCTTAAGCTCATAGAAAATCCAGGGCTTATATATTTCATGTGGTGCCAATACCCTTCCGGTATATAAAGAACATTTCCATGTTCCAAATGTGCAATATGCCCTTTAGCGTGTTGTAAAGCTGGCCATTTTTTAAGGTCAGGGTCGGCAAAATCAATATCTTCTCGGGTAATCAAAGAATGGGGAACCTTGTACAAAAACTTGGTTTCAGATTGGGAAAACAGGATACATTGCTTCTTTCCCTCAAAATGAAAGTGAAAAATATTGGCCAGATCAATATCGTAATGCATAAAAGTGTGCGAATCCTCTCCTCCAAAAAAGAGCATGGGCAGCCCTTTCATAAGATGCAACCCAAAATCTGGATACTTGAAATCTTTTTGTAATTCCGGAACCTCTTTTAAAATGTTCCAAAGAAAAATCCGGTATTTAGTAGGGCCATTTTTTAAAAGGTCTACGTAGTCAGACATCTTCATTTTGGCATGCGGCTCATTGAATCCTTCATCGTGTTTTACTGGACGGTCGTCATATAAAGGAACCTCTTTGTGGCCAGCAACCTCTTTCACATAATCCAAGCTCCATTTGGTATATGCCGGCCAATCCTCAATAAAGCGCTCAATTACAACAGGCTTTTGAGGCTTGAAATATTTTTGGATAAACTCCTTCTTGGTCAGGGTTTTCTCCCGAGGTATCTGTTCAAGATTCAGCTTCAAAATTTCAAGGAATTTGAACCCCTAAATTAATAAAAGGTTTTAAATACAAACAAAACCTAGTTCTTGGGTGCCATTTTTCTCTTTTCTTTGGCAGCCTCATTTCGTTCTATTTAAAACTATAACGCAGACCGAAAAGCACATTGCTTGGTGGCATTGGTACAAAACCAGACTCTATATAATCTGCATCGAAAATATTACTTGCTGTGATGGTAAACTCCGCCTGTTTTACTTTTACGGCCAATGATGCATCCCAAACATTATATGTTTGTCCCGTAGTACGTTCTGCATACTTATAAATTATATTCTGACGTACATTCTTGAACAATTGGGTGCTTAAGCGCGTAGTATATTGGTGTTTTAGCGTGTTTAAAGAGTAACGGGACAGTTCTTCGTTTTGATCTAAAATATTATCATCTAAAAAAGCATAGCCTACACTTAAGGTTTGCGTAAAGTCTTTGAACTTAAAATTATAAGCGGCATCTAACTCCAAACCTTTGGTATTTACTTCCGTAATGTTTGTAGCTACAAATACATCTTCAGAAACATCGTTTCTAATATAATCTATTAGATTGTCTGCATCTCTGTTAAAAACCGCAACGCTGGCGTTAAATTCAGGAGTGGTGTACTTTAAGCCCAATTCTTGCGCAAAGGCTTCTTCTGGCTCCAATTCTGCGTTGCCACTGGTAACTGGGTCATTGTAGAACAAATCTGTGTAAGTCGGTATACGGTAGGTATAGCCAATATTACCATATACTTTAAAAGTGTTGGTAAGGCTATAACCTATATCCAATCCAGGGAATGCTTTAAACTTAAAGTCAGAAAAGTAAGTTAGCGCTACACCTGGAGTAATATCCAACTTGTTATCCGCTATACTAAAACGGTGCTCTAAAAACACATTGGACATGAAACGGTTTCGGTTACCAAGGTTATTACTTCTTAGATAGATTTTAGAAAACTCCACTCCAAATCCCGTAATTCCCAATTTAGAGGCATAAGATGCATTGGTTTCTACCCCAATCTTGTTAGAAATATGCATATTCCTATAAAAACCAGGCTCATTTCGCCTCAAGAGAAACAAATCTTGATTACGTTTCCAATAGATTCTTGGCTGTATTTTCAGTTTGTTTTTCTTAAAGGTGGTAGAAAACGCCAAAAGGCTGTTTTGGGTTTCTTCATACTCATTAAATGTAGGATTAGTGGTATAAAAATTCTCAGCCCCAAAATTACGCTCCAAGAAAGAAGCTGTCATTTCAATAGGCTGCGCATTTTTATTGAAAATGCTTTTTAAAAAGTAATTACCATTATCGTAATCCGAGTTATTCCTATACCCCTCAGATGTCATCCTTCCCACATGTAGTATATGAGTCGAGTTTTCCTTATCGATACCAGCAGTTGCACTCCCATTCAATTGTCCAAAAGAACCCGCTTCCACATTTAAGGAAACAGCATTATCCAAATTCTTCTTGGTAATGATATTAATAGCACCAGCAAATGCATTTTGTCCAAAGACTCGTGCTGCCGGACCTTTTATAATTTCTATTCTTTCTATAACCTCCAATGGCAAAGCTGCGTTCATGGTATGGTGCCCCGTTTGTGCATCATCCATTTTAACGCCATCTATTAATAATAAGGTTTGGTCAAAACCACCTCCTCTTATATACAAATCTGCCTGGCTACCACCGGTACCACGTCTTCTAATATCCACACCCGCAACTTGTTGTAGTAAATCCGCCACATTTACAGCAGCACTGTTTTTAATATCATTGGAAGTGATGATATTAATGGTTCTTGAATTTTCCTTGAAAGGAAGGTTAATTCGGTTTGCCGTCACCACAACTTCGCTTAACGAATCAACCTTTACAATAGCATCGTCTTGTTGCGCTTTTACCTGAAAAGCAACTGCCAGTAATATCACAGAAAATAAAATTGATTTCTTCATTATTTAAGCTTGTAAAAGGTAAGTTTTTAAGTCAATTAATAATATGCTGCAAAAGTCCTAACTTTCCGGACGATTAAACTAGTCCAGTTTTAAAACAATGAATAGTCCGGTTTTTGATTTGTTAGTTAAGCTAGTATCCATAGACAAGTCTATTGTACAACCTGCATATGTACAGGTGGCACAACAAATCACGAACGCCATTCAACGTGGTTATTTGGAAAAAGGCAGTAAGTTACCTGGAACACGTGGTTTAAGTGAGTTATTGAACGTTCATCGCAATACAGCTGTGGCCATCTATGATGAATTGGCCTCGCAAGGTTGGGTTAACATCATACCCAACAAGGGAACTTTTGTGGTAGTTCCAGAAGATTCCAAAGTAAAAATCAAAGCGCCCACGCAGCATATCGATCAAGTTTACGAATATCCAAAAATTCCAGGGTTCCGGTTTCAACAATCCTTTAATCTAGCATCTACCAAAGAGGAGACCACTGCCAAATATTCTATAAGTGATGGTAAACCCGATTTAAGATTACATCCTGTGCACCAATTTTCGAGGTGGTATAGCGCTGCAATGAAACGAAAGCCTTTGATCAACAAATGGAACAGAACAAGTGCCTTGGTCCCTTCCGTTTTTAGCACGCAACTTTGTAACTACTTAAATGCCACCAGGGGCTTCCATATAAAACCAACCAATTTATTGAATACCCGTAGTACTGAAATGAGCCTCTATATTGTTTCGCAGGTATTAATAAATCCGGGCGATTTGGTGCTGGTTGGACAACTAAGTAATTATTTGGCTAACATGATATTCCAACAAGCTGGAGCAAAAATAAAAACAGTGCCTGTTGATGATGAGGGATTGGACATTGGATATATTAAGAAGCATTTGATACACGAGCACATTCGTTGTATTTATGTTTGCTCCAACAGGGACTATCCAACAACCACAACATTAAGCACCAAAAGAAGACTGCAATTGTTGGAATTGGCCAAAACGCATGGTTTTGCCATAATTGAGGACGATTTTGACCATGATTTTCAGTTTGAAGGGTCTTCCATGTTGCCCATGGCAAGTGCAGATGCTAATGGAAATATTATTTACTTGGGCAAACTGGGGCAGTCTTTATTTCCAAGTTTTCATACTGGGTTTGTCGTTGCGCCGGAACAGGTAATTACCGAAGCCAATAATTACTTGCAATTATTGGATGCTCAAGGAGATCTCATACAAGAACAAATGCTATCTGAACTAATATCGGAAGGTGAAATATACCGACTCAAGAAAAAAAATATAGTAACCTACAAACAACGCAGGGATGCTTTATGCGCATTTTTAAATGAATATTTTGACAACATACTTGAATGGCAAATACCTTCTGGAGGGCTTGCCTTGTGGTTGCGTTTTAAAAATCCCATTTCCTTGCTGAAACTAGCGAAGGAAGCTGAAAAACTGGATTTGTTCCTGCCAAAAACCATTCTCTATCAAGATAAAGATACCTGCGCCATACGTTTTGGTTATGGGAATTTAAACGAGGAGGAACTTAAAATCGTAATTGAAAAGTTAAAACAAGCGTACCTACTGTTGGTAGCTGCTTAAAATAAAAAGAGACCATTTAAAATGGTCTCTTAAATATAGGTCTTCTATAAACTATTCTTCTTCAGAGGTCTCTTGAGTATCTATTTCCTTAGATGCACTTTGCTTGTCACTCTGGTCTTTTCCTTTTAAGTATTCCGGTAATTCCATACCTGCCATATTGAACATTTCTTGCAATGGTGGCACGGATTTGTACATACCTGATATGAAGTTTGCCGTAGAATTCTTTCCGTCTTTACTATTTCCAGAATCCCAAACAGTAACCTTATCAATTTTGATATTTTTGATGGCCTCTGCTTGTTTTTCAACCAATTCTGGCAATTTATCTGCAATCAATAAGAGAACGGCATCTTTTGGGCTATTACCCGCAGCTTGAACAATTTTATCCAAACCTTCTGCTTGTTTGGTCAATACCTCAAAAATACCTTTTGCCTCTGCTTGAGCCTTGAATAGAATTGCATCGGCCTCACCTTTTGCTCTTCTTCTAATCATTTCTGCTTCGGCTTCTGCTTCAATCTCAACCTTTTGTTTGTCTATTTGAGCAGGCACTACAATGTCAGCCATCTGTGAGCTTCTTTCGCGTTCTGCCCTAGCCATTTCCGCATCCTTTTCTGCAGCATACGACTCTTCCAAAGCTTTTGCCGCCTGTACCTTTTCTGAGGCAATTGCCGTGCGTTCTGCCTCTGCTTCCCGTTGCCTTCTCAAGGAATCTGAATTGGCTACATCAATTTTAGCAATGTTTTCACCTTCTACCGCTTTTGCGTTCGCTGCAGCCACTTGAGTACGTTCATCTTGTTTGGCATTGGCTTCACCAATTGAACCATCCCTATTCTTTTCGGCTACCGATTTCCTTGCTGCGTTGATGGCGTGGGCCGCTGCTTCTTTACCCAAAGCTTCGATATAGCCAGATTCATCAACAATATCCGTAATATTAACGTTGATCAATTTTAGACCCACTTTCTTCAATTCCGATTCTACACTTTGTGAAATATTGGTCAAAAATTTATCCCTATCAGAATTAATTTCTTCAATATCCATGGAAGCGACTACCAAACGAAGCTGACCAAAAATAATTTCTTTGGCCAGATCTTGCACCTCTGGCAAACCAAGACCTAACAAACGTTCAGCAGCGTTTTGCATAACACCTGGCTCCGTAGAAATACCTATGGTGAATCTAGAAGGCACATTGACCCTGATGTTTTGTTTACTCAGTGCATTTTTTAAATCTACCTCTATGGAAATGGGCGTTAAATCCAAATACTCATAGTCTTGAATTACGGGCCAAACAAAAGCCGCACCACCGTGAATACATTTTGCAGAATTGCCAGTACCAACTTTACCGTAAACTACAAGAATCCGATCAGATGGACATCTTTTATACCGTCTTATGAACGATATGATGATGATGAAAATAAAAAGAATGGCAAAGCCAATGGCGAGCAGGGATGCCCCTCCGCCTAATTGTAATGGTAGTGTTATCATTCTATTGGTTTAAAAGATTAACTATTAATATTCCGGTGTCTGTAACGTCTTTAACTTTTACTACATTACCTTGTACTAAATCATGTTCTTCATCGGTTAAAGCTTGTAATTCTCTTAAGGTACCCTGCACATTAACGCTTACTTTACCTATTCTGCTTCTTTTGGCGCCTATTGTAAGGTAAACTTCTCCAATTTGGTCAACGGCGTTTTTGAGTTGTAAAGTACCACTACTCTGCATTTTACCTAGGTAATAAAACAGACTGGCCATGACCAACATCATTAATAAACCACAAATAACGGATACGACTATTGTTAAACCTGTCGATAAACCATTATCCAAACATGCGATACCGGACCATCCAAATATGGTAAAGAAACCAACAAGATTTTTGAAGGATAGAAACTGAAACCCTATTCCGGTATCCGCGTCTATATCAGCATCTACGTCACCGACATCATCCACATCACCGCCAACAAGAGTAGTAAAAACCAAAAATAATAGGAATATGGAGCCAATTATAGCTACAATCCAATAGACCTTCTCAAATAGCGTTAAAGCAGCGAACCAGTTTTCCATATCAATAAAATTAAAAGTTGGTTGTAAGGGTTAAGATACTACTTTGAATCGATATTCTGATTGACTCAAAGTTATCTTGTGGAAAGATAAAACGGACATTATATTTCAAACAAAGCTTACAACAATTATCATCACCATTTTATGCCATGGGAAGTGCATTGTTTACCACGAAAATAATGGGGATAAACCTCCGTGGGTATAAGAATCAACACAGCTATTTCAAGACTGAGTGAGCCATACTTTCCATTTATAAGTAGTTACTAATAGAATTTTGTTACAAATTACTTTTTCGGAGACATTAACCTCCAAAGTAATTGTAGGGGATACCAAAGTTGTTTAATCTCTTTCCGAATATTTTTCTGCTGCTAAAGAATCTCTCAAAACATTCAAATTTATCTATATTGCAATGATGATAAGTAATGACCAAAAAGCTGAATACCGCTGTGCTTAAAAAATTACGTTCTTTAAGATATGAAGATTTGGACTGGAAAATGGTCCTCCTCATTTTGGTGATGGTTTCAATTTTTATCCGTTTTCCATTCTTTTTTAGGGATTATATAGATCGTGATGAGAGCACTTTTATCATTATGGGTCAATCTTGGGCCAATGGATATTTGCCCTATACCCAATTATGGGATCTTAAACCCCCGATTACTTTTCTCTATTTTGCCATTATTATCAAAATTTTTGGAAAAAGCTTTTTTGCCATTCGTTTTTTTGGTGCCGTTATGGTGGCCATTACCAGTTTATTCACCTATGGTATCGCTACAAAAATCACTTCGAAAAAAATTGCATTTTGGGTTGGTGTTTTCTGTGTCTTTTTTCAAAGCTTGTTCGGGAGTTTACAAGGCGTAATGTCGGAACATATTTGCACGTTCTTTTTCGTGGCCGCCCTTTTTATTTTGTTTTTAAAAGAAGATGGCAAATGGTTTTTCACCTCCGGTCTCCTTTTGGGGTTGTCTGTAATGACCAAACTAAACATGGCCTATCCCGTATTGGTTTTGGGATTGTATTTTTTATGGGAAGGTTTTCGCACCAAACAACTTTCAAAGAAGATTATCCACTTAGTTTTTATGGGTATAGGTTTTATTGTGTCCATCCTATTGACCATAATGCCCTATTTACTTCAAGGGGATATCCAAATTTGCTGGGAATCCATTTTTGAAGCGCCTCTTGCTTATTCAGAAGGCAAATTGCATTCCCCATTAAAGACTTTACCCTTTGTAATCGTCATTTTAGGCCTTCTAACAACAGGATTTACTTTAAAAACAATTGATTGGAAGGACAAAAATCTTCAAATATTATCAGTAGTTATTTTAGGAATCCTGTTATCCTTTATGCAGGCAGGTAAGGTAAACGGACATTACCTTATTCAATTATACCCTTTTATTCTGATTCCTTTAGGCATAGCTGTTGCCAAGCTTCCACCAGTCCAAAAAAAATATATGCCGATAATTGTTATCCTCCTTATTTTGATTCCCATGGAATCCTATCTGGAATATGGAAATATCATATCAAATAAAATAAAGAAGGGAACTTTTTTCAACGGTGAAGGCATTGAAGTGCCAGCCTACATTACTGAACATGGCCTTGAGACCGACAATATCTTTTTTACCGAATACCATATCGGATATTGGATTTTGGGTGTAAACCCTCCTACAAAAGCAGCAACACACCCCAGTAGCATTACGCGCCAAGAATTGTTTCCGTATATGGACAACCCAAGAAAAACAGGCATGGAAGAACTCCAATACATTATGGAAGTTGTTCAGCCCAAAACCTTGGTGGCCAGAAAAGGGAAAGAAATCTTTGATAAAAAACTGTTGGACTACAATGCCTATATCGATGCTTATCTAGAGAAGCACTATAAGCT
>CEOE01000780.1_pt1 | contig 11902 bp, 10 predicted proteins | sample 530211 | NCBI WGS metagenome assembly CEOE01 (sample SAMEA2619779, study PRJEB7988) | marine metagenome | isolation source: saline water (ENVO:00002010), including
GTCTGTAAAAAATTTAAAGCGCAAAATTACACTTTTGCGCTTTAAATCCTTGCCTTGTGCATACTTAATATGCATAATTGGGCACATAGTCCTTTTTAAATACAATTTGGGCTATGTCTTCTTCCAAAGTTTCCAACGGACTTTCCACAATTCTATTTACCTCTTTTCCATTCTTAAAAAAGATGATGGTAGGTACTTTAATTATATTCATTCCTTTTTCTTCACCAGTAGGACTGGTCTTGTAAAATCCTTTGCGATAATCCAAAGCAATGATTTCCAATTGTTCCATGGGAAAATCAGCGGCTTCTAATATTTTGATGAATTTGGGACTCTCCCGTTTACTATCACCGCACCAAGTGCCCAAAAATAACTTGATTTCATATTCCCCTAATTTTTCCTTGAAAAGATCGACCATGGGATTGTCCGGTTGATAGTTATCGTACCTGTTTTGGAACCAGTTGCTGTAGGGTTGGGATTGCAAACCTTCAAGGTTGATTTGTCCAACCAAGAACTGTAGTCCATTTTCGGTGATGATTTCCTTATTGAATTTTTGTGCCGTAACTCCGATGATGCACAGTAAAAAGAATGTTGTTAATTGTCGTTTCATGATTTTATATGATTTATGGTTTGGAGGCCAAATTCAATAAAATCAATGGTCGAAACGATTTTGACGCGTTGGAAATCGGTACTAGACCGGGGGTTGAAATTTATTTTTTGAAGAGAACGGACATTTCGTCCCTAGAGGTGATATCCAGCTTTTTGTACAGATTGTTGATATGTGTTTTTATGGTGCTGACACTTACAAAAAGCTCTGTGGCAATCTCTTTATTGGTTTTGTTTTCCAGTATCAGGGTAACGATTTTTTGCTCTTGTGGGGTAAGCTTTTCAAGTAAGTGGGAAGCGTTGTTCTTTTTTCTTTTGCCCAAGAAGAACAAGACATTTCCCAATAGTGAAACTGCCAAAAGTGCAATGATGGTCCGGTTCCATTTGCTGGATTTTGGATTGTTGAAACTGGCCAATTCCTTGTCTGTGGTTATTTCGGCCAAATACTGTTGGGTAAATTCAGTGCCTGGGTAAGCGGTGATGAGTCTTTCCGATAAGTTCTCATAGTACTCGTTATTGGTGAGGTCTTGCAGATAAAACTTAAAGGTTTCGTTCCTTTTGTCGGATAAAAAATCGTAGATATAAAGTTCCGCCAAAGGTTCGTTGGTCTTTTCACCAAAACTGTGAAGGGTTTTGAACCACTTGTCCAAATTCATTTTTTTGTTCGCCTCGCTGGGATAGTCTGCAAAATCGTAGGCCATATGCTCTTTTAATCCTTCGATTTCCAACAGTAGGCCCGATTTGGGGTTGGTGGAGTTAATGGTACAAAGGGATTGTTCTTCAAAAGAAGTTGGGAACTCCAAGGTGTCTTTGTTGTTGGCGATAAAGAGCACATTTTTACTATTGTCGCATTGTCCCAAAAAGTGATTGCCGCCCGTATTGTCCGAACAGCCATCCAAATGGATCCGATAGATACGGTTTTGATCACTTAAGTTATCACCTTCAAAAGAGAAATGACCCAAGGAATCCACTTCAGATTTATGGACAATTTGGTCCAGGTACACGCGAGAGGATTTTCGATAATCCTCCACCAAGGAAAGGTAAATGGCGTTGCCGGCATTTTCTTGGGAAACTTGCCCGGAAATGTGGTATTGTCCAAGGAGGACATTCGAGTTGATAACGAGTAAGATAAGGACGAAAAACCGCATTTTGTATCCGATTCTGGTCAAAAGTAGTGGTTTTTTGTAACAAAATTGGCATTTTAACTACCTATAAGTGTCATCAATCAAATTAAATAATCATGAGTTTCTGGAGAGTGTTATTGGCCATTCTATTTCCTCCATTGTCCGTAATCGGTAAGGGATGTGGCTCTATTCTTATTGTTTTTTTATTGACCCTTTGTGGTTGGGTACCCGGTGTAATTGCCGCTTTGGTAATTTTGAACAATCCAAATTAATGTTGTGTCAAAATATTAATGGTGTTACCCAAATGTAGTTTATCCAAAATACACCATTGTCGTTTTGGATATTCGTTGATTATGGTACTTTTGGCTTTAGTGAGATTCTTTTGAATCAAAACAAATAGTAGAACACACTAACCATTAAGAAAATTCCATGAAAAAGATTCAATACGCACTAGTTGCCACACTTATCGTTTTGGCCGCATCCTGCAATTTTACCGAGGAAATCCATTTAAAGGAAGATGGTTCAGGTAAATTGTCCATCAATTTTGATGGCTCCGAAATGATGGATATGGCTGGCGACGAACTGGCCAAGACCAACGAAAAACCCATAGATTCCATAATTTCGTTCAAGGATTTTTTAGAGGAGAAAAAAGATAGTATTGCACAATTGCCAAAGGAAGAGCAAGAAAAGCTAAAAAAATTGGAACCTTTTAATATGCGGATGGTAATGGACCCTGAAAAAAAGGTAATGATGTTCGATTTGTTCAGCGAATTTAAAAACGTGAACGAAGTAAACGATGCTTTCAGTGCTTTCCAGGATGCAAGTTCATTGGGGCCAAACGCCAGTCCACAAACGGGTACGATGAAGCCTTCGGAACAGGCAACGGAAGTGAATTATACCTTCAAAAAAAACAAGTTTACCCGTACCGCTAAAATAGTGGATCAAGAGCTGTTCCAACAGCAAGTGGATAGCTTGCAGAGTGCGGAAATGTTTCTTTCGGGCTCTACTTATACCTTAAAGTACCATTTCCCAAAAAAGATTAAGTCCACCACAGTCGAAGAAGCAACTTTTAGCCAAGATGGCAAAACATTGATCTACGAGGTCAATTTCTTGGATTTGATGAAAGACCCTTCTGTACTGGATTTGGAGGTGGAGCTGGAGAAATAGTTTTCCATTATTGAGCTTTGTATCTTTGTGGCATGAACAAGAAAGTTGCCGTACAGGATTTAGGATTTAAGGATTACAAGGAGACTTGGGATTACCAAGAAGCTCTTTTTAAAAATACTTTGGACACCAAAGTACGTAACCGGCGCGAAGATGCTGGCCTTGAAACTTCCAATCATTTTTTGTTCGTGGAGCATCCTCATGTGTATACGTTGGGCAAAAGTGGCGACATCAACAATTTGTTGGTGGATGAAAATAAACTAGCTGAAAAGGGAGCTACTTTTTATAAAATAAACCGTGGGGGCGATATTACCTACCATGGTCCAGGACAAGTAGTGGGTTACCCTATTTTGGATCTGGACAATTTCTTCACGGACATTCACAAATACCTTCGTTTTTTGGAGGAGATGGTGATTCTCACCCTAGCGGAATATGGTCTAAAGGGCCAACGCTCCCAAGGAGAAACAGGTGTTTGGTTGGATGTGGGCACTCCTTTTGCTCGTAAAATATGCGCTATGGGCGTACGTGCCAGCCGCTGGGTTACCATGCATGGTTTTGCCCTTAATGTAAATACCGATCTCGGTTATTTTGATATGATGATTCCCTGTGGTATCAAGGACAAAGCGGTAACTTCATTAAATGTGGAACTGGGCCAAAAAGAAGTGGATATGGAAGAAGTGAAGCAAAAGCTCTTAAAACATTTTACTGCACTTTTTGAAGCGGAGTTGGTCAAGGAAGGGGCTGGGGTTTAGGATTTATTTTTTAACTTACTACTTGCATCTATTGGTCGCATTGGGTTCAATTCCGAAGAACAAAGTTCTGTTCTATTGATTCCCATTTTGTCTCCGATAACTAAATTCAACACACCATGAAACAATTTCTCTTTGCTATCATTTTGATTGGAACCTTGATGTCCTGTAAGAACACTGGCAAAAACAAAAATAATCAAGACGATTCCGCTGGTTCTGAAATAATGGAGAACAAAACAGTGGAACAGATGGCAGCCAACTACGTTGCCATTGATTCCGATGAAGCCTTGGTCGCAGCATCATTAATGGCGGCTCCTGCAGCAAGCCGAGATGGTTGCAAGGTTATCGGTTATAATATGGCAGGTGAGTTTGTAACTTTCAGGGAAGGAGCAAATGAATTTATAGTCCTAACCGATAATCCAAAACAATCAGGCTTTAATGCGGCCTGCTACCATAAAAGTCTGGAGCCTTTTATGGCCAGGGGCAGAGAATTGCGTGCCGAGGGTAAAACAGGGCCTGAAATTTTTGATATCCGCGAAGAGGAGGCTAAATCGGGCAAACTGGATATGGGAAAACCGGGAGCCACCCTTCATATTTATTATGGGGAAAGTGATCGGTACAATCCCGAAACTCATGAAGTGGAGGGCGCGCATTATCGGTATGTGGTGTATTTACCTTTTGCCACAGCTGAATCCACCGGGCTTCCCGAAAATCCCATTGGTCCAAACCATCCTTGGATCATGAATCCAGGAACACATAGGGCCCACATTATGATTTCTCCTTTGCATAACGACAAGAAAGAATAGGAATAAAAAAACCGAGGTGTAAACCTCGGTTTTTTGCTTTTACAAATAAATCGATTATTTGGTATATTGAGTCAAGACCATACTGCCCATCAATTTTCCGTTTTTGTTGTAGGATTCTTGTTTTACCATCCCTATGCCTTTGGCCAGCCAAGTACGTGATGGAAAGGTTTTGTTGGCCATCATCATTTTGGTCTTGGTTTCACTATAAATCACATAGCAGTCAAAAGTGCCGGCTGGAGTAGTGATACTTTCCTGTTTTTCAACCTTACGATTAATGGTTTCCACATTGGTGTTCATGTTGATTGCACCGCCCATCTTCATTTTAAGTTCCATATTGGCATCGGGCAGTTCTTGACCCACGGAAAGGCTGTTGGGCAATTCCACATCGGTTCCGGAAATATCCATTTCCACATCGCCCATTTGACTGAGCATTTGTTCGTTCATCAAAGATTTAAAATCAATTTTGACCACATTGCCATCGCAGGCAATCTCATAATCCGAAGTATAGGTATTTCCCTTTTTGTCCACCATTTCCATCATCATGGTGGCACTTACATTGTCGCCACTGCTTTCCACATTGGTGACGTTGTAGTTGATTTGTCCATCCTCTTTGCCCTTTCTGTCATAGTTGGTATACTGTAGACTGGCACCATCCTCTAATGGGTAGTAGGTGCTGCAAGCGGATTGTGCCTGTGAATGGGGAGTTGCAAATACGGCGAGTAGCAGTAATAGAAAATATCTTTTCATGTTCCTATTTTGTGTTATTTTTTAATGAATTCAACTCTACGGTTCTGTGCTTTGCCTTGCGTTGTGCCATTGTCGGCAACAGGTTCGGCTTCTCCTTTTCCTTCGGAGCTCAGTCGGTCCGCGGAAATGCCATAAACGGATACCAAAGCTTTTTTAACAGCCTCAGCTCGATTTTTTGAAAGGGTAATATTGCTCTCATCCGAACCATCGGAATCGGTATGCCCAACAATATTGAGGCTAATGGAACCATCCTGATTCAGCACTTGGGAGATTTGACGGATAATACCCATGGATTGCGGTAAAATATCAGCCGACCCTGAATTGAACAGGATGCCATTGGTGGAAATCTTCCCCTCGGACATTAATTTCCTGCGAAGGTCCACACCACCTTCAGCCACTTTTAAATTACTGATGAGCACTTGCTCCTGCTTCTTCTGTCTGTCAATACCGTTCACATAGAATTTAATGTAATTGATCAACTCTGGTTTTACGATAAATTGGGGCAGATCCACAACTTTGACTTCATTCAGCCAAAGCCGATACCTGTTTTTGTTAACAGCGATGGAGACATGTGCCACATCCTTATAAATTTCCCTGAAATCTTGTTGCATGGTGTTTGCAATAGGTGCGGGATCACCTCTAAACTCATTTTCTACGCGAACTCCTATGGCAATGTATTGGCAAAAATTTAAATTGGCCTTCACATGGTTTTCGTTTGTGGTGAGCCCGTCAGTTTCCGAAAGGTAAATGCCCAAGATGGCGCCTGAGCCTGTATTGCGTGTCAAGTTTGTTACCTTAAGGTCGAATTCCATGGTAAAATCCTCAGGAAGGGTTGTTCCCAAATTAGGAATGGTAAGGCTTCTGTTGGCCACAGAGTACCATTTGCCCGGAATGTTTCCCAAGGTAACCACTTCTCCAGAACCATTAGTGTTCCATTTGGAGGGGAAGTCGCCCATAAAGTCATCGTTGAAATCGTCGTAAAAAATAGGCTTGTCCCCAGGGACATAATCAAATTTACTGTAGATTTCTATAGTTTGGGGTCCTGTTGAAATTGGGGAGCCACTAGTTGTGCTGCCTTCCCCATTGGGAATGTTTTCGTTTCCGGGAGTCTGTTTGCCGCCCGACCCCGGTTCCAGAATACTGTCGAGTGCTTGATCTGTTTTTTTTGTGGTCTCCTTTTCTACGCGTCTTTCTACTGTACGTTCAGCAGCCTTTTCCGCTTTCTTGGCCAATTTTTTAAAAAATTGTGCCTCTCCGCTGGTACCCATCAATAGGGCAAAGGACAAACAGTAGAATAGTTTGTTTGAGGTTTTCATTTAATAGTGTTTTGTTTGTTGAAATAGCAATTCCATACAAACTACTAAATTGAAGTCCTCTTAGAGCTCAAAAATGTATGTTTCGTAGCAACTAATGTATATGTCGCATTAAGATGTGCGGTTAGTTTATTTTATACACAATCAGTGAGTTATCTTGGTCCTTGGCTACCAGTTCCAATTTTCTGTCATTGTCCATATCGGTAAGGTCGATTAACGAACTGCCAAATACAGGAAAATTTGGAATAGGCTCCGCTTGGCTGTCGAATAAATAAATCTGATGATTCTGAATATCCGTTACGGCCACATATATTTTATCATGGATGTAAAATATTTTGGGTTTGGAATAAACCCCAAGCTCCAATTCCACTTTTCTACCTTTAATGCTAAGGATATTGTCGTCCATAAAAACCAAGGTATTGCTTGTGGCATAAAAACCATGGTCTGGATTTAGATTAAAATTAGTGGCGGTAAGCTTACCTTTGGTATCAATTTGGTGAAGCACCCCTTTTTTATTGGTGACCGAAAACTTGTTTTTGTACAAGAACACTTCGTTGTTGGAAAAATCTATCTTTTCTGGCACTTTTATGCGGTCGCTCCCTACCCGGTGTAAGATTCTGATAGTGCCGTTATCCTGTTTAAACACCAAATAATCTTTATTGCCTACCCTAAAGTGTTTTGGCGCTCCCAAAATATTGCTTGGAGCTTCTTTAAAGGTAAATCCGTTAACAATCTTAGCTTGGTTGTTGTACATATACACTTTTCGACCTTGGGTGACTACGAAGCGGTAGTTTCTACTTCCATCATAATCGAAAATGGCCAATGGATTCAGGTTGCCGCCTTCAAAATCTATTTTAAATGGAGATACTATGTCGCCATTGCGGTCCAAAATCAAAAATTGGTCGTTAGTGCAAAAAGCGAGCTGTAGTTTTCCGTTCTTATATATATCCACTTGTTGAATTTCTCCTTGGATTCGACCATCCAATTGTCTGGTCCAAAGCACTTTTCCGTCAGAGGAGATAAGGTAAAGGACATTGTTCTGGTCTTGCACCACAATCTCCTGTTGTTTGGTCCTATGGTTTTTAACAAACTGTGGGTCCGATGCCAAATCCGTGTTCAGCTCCAAAGTAAAAAGAGGTGATACCGTATTTTTTTCTTGTTCTTTTCCGATTTTGGAAACAAGAATATTAAAATGACCGAAACCATGGTCGATTACCATTTGCGATGCAAAAACCTGTTCCTTGAAATTATTTTTCTTCACATCTTCAACTAAATTGGAAGAAAGTTCTTGTTCTGCAAAATAATGAATCCCCGATGCGTTGGATACAAACAGCATACTGGATTCGCTGGCCAAAGATGCTTTTGCAGTTTTGAATCCTTGATCATTGTCAAAGGAAGAAGAGCTTTTGTGACTACTAATTATGGTCTGTAGGGCTTCCTTTTCTTCTGAAAAAATAAAGCTATTCTCTATAACTGTGCAAAACCTGGAATCAAAATCTTTGACCAAGGGAGTAAAGCCTTCTTCAACCATTTTTTGGTCCTGCAGTTCTAAAATTTCGCTGCCTTGATAGTTTTGTGAAGCAGTCTTATGGCTGTCTAAATAATCATACAGGCTCTCTGTGCCAAAAGATTTTAGCAGTACCACTTTTTCGTTGTTCAAATAAATCACGCCGACCTCTTCAACAGTATTAAAAAGCGAGTCGGTTTTCTTTACCCGGTCCAAGTAGGTGTTTTGGTTTTTGGCAAAGATCTGGTAATCATCAAAAGTATAGGATAGTATCGCTTGAGCATTCAACGGGGCATAAGATGCTGTTTTGTTGGCTAGGGGGGAGGTTCCTTTAAATAAATTGATGAAATTTTTCGTAGAATCGGGTGCCATTGCCACTCCGCCAAGATTAACTTCATCCGAATTGGCGGTAAAATCCAAAGAGATCCATGAAGAGAAGGGTGGGGCATTGGTTTCGCTTTGTTCTTTTAGTGATAGCAGAGATGTATTGCCACTTGGGTTGATGAACAGGGTGGCAGATTTATCAGGTGAGCTTGCTTGGTAAAGTTTTTCCAAAGTGCGGTCTGTTGCAGTATTGTCGCTTACTCTTATGATGTTTTCAATCAACATCATAGAGGAGCTCATCAAGATATCGTCGTTTTTTTGCACGCTGTAGACGTCAAGACCATCAACATTGTATTTGGTAACCTTGGTGCCTTCGTAGGTTAAAGCCTCCACAGTCTTGTTGGCTACACTGTCTAAATTATAAAGCCCGGAATTATTTTTGGCCCCTAAAATATAATCATAGTTGTCCTTGCCCACCTCGTAAAGTGCAAGCACGCAGGTTTTGTCAGTGGATAAATAATTCAACCCCTGAATTTTCCCTGAAATGTCCTTCACATTAGAAAACTCCTCCATGTTTTTAAGGAGGACGTTGTTTTTTAGCTCACTTTTAAAATTGGTGAAGTTCGTAATCTTCAAAACGAGTGAAGGGTTGGGCGGTAAATGTTCTAAGAGGGAATTTTTGGTCTTTACCTCTTTTGTGCAGGAAACTATAAAAATGGGGAGTAAACAAAAAAGTGCCTTTAATCTCATTCTCGAAGTTTAGCACAAAGTTAGGGTTTTTAAATATCCAGTGTCAACTGTTCGGGAAGTTGTCTAAAGCTTTTTCGATGGTATTTGGTGAGACCATATTGTTTTATGGCTTCTCGATGCTCCTTGGTAGGATAGCCTTTGTTTTTTTTCCAGTTGTACATGGGGAACTCTTCATGGATTTTGGCCATGTACTCGTCGCGGTGTGTTTTTGCCAAAACAGAGGCAGCAGCGATGCTCATATATTTTCCATCCCCTTTTATAATACATTCGTGTTCAATGTTAGGATAAGGTTTAAAACGGTTACCGTCCACTATTATAAAGGACGGCAAGGGTTTCAAATGGTTTATTGCACGATGCATGGCCAAGAAAGAGGCATTTAATATGTTGATTTCGTCGATTTCGTCCTCGAAAACGTGATAAACTGAGAAAGAAACAGCGTTTTTTTCCAAAATTGGCCTCAATAATGTCCGTTTTGTTTCAGAAAGCTGTTTGGAGTCGTTTAAGACAGAATTACGGAAATTTTGAGGAAGAATTATAGCAGCGGCGGTCACTGGACCTGCAAGACAGCCCCTTCCCGCTTCATCGGTTCCGGCTTCATCAACAGATTGATAACACGATTTTAACATAAACCATGAAACTTTAACAATTCACGCATGTAGAATAACATAATAATCAATAAAAAGTTAAAAAATTTCTTACATACCTAATAAACGGGGCTTTACCGTAAGAATAATGTGTTAAAATTATTAAAAATAATGAGCTGTTCCCCCCTAAATATGTAGCTGCAAGGTTGTTAATTTTTTTGAATATTAACTTTTTATACTGATTTTTGGTGCGGACTAATTCAAAAAATGAAATAAATGAGAGCTAAGTTAGCATGGATGCTAACACCTTTCTTGGTGTTATGCATGTCTTTCTCTTTCGCACAAGAGAAAACAGTTTCAGGTAATGTGACGGACGAAACAGGTCTGCCGTTGCCTGGTGTATCTATAGTGGTTGTTGGAACAACCAATGGAACACAAACGGATTTTGATGGAAACTTTTCCATTGCAGTTAGTGAGGGTGATGTACTTCGCTTCAGTTATATCGGTCAGAAGACTGTTGAGAGAACTGTAGGAGCTTCAGCAACATTAAATGTACAGATGGAGACCGATGCACAGGCTTTGGAAGAGGTAATCGTAACTGGTCAGGGTTCTGGTATCGCCAGAAGAAAGCTTTCTACTACTGTGGACGTATTGGATGCAGAGGAAATAGATAAGTTACCTGCCAATCAAATTGACCAATTATTACAGTCAACTACTCCCAGTGCACAGATTAGATTGAGTTCTGGTCAGCCAGGTACAGCAGCAATTATTAGGACTCGTGGTCCTATCTCGGCTGCGTCATCTGCAACTCCGGTAATCATTATTGATGGTATCCGTGTTGACAACTTGAACTCTAACCCACAGTTGGGTATCGGTACTGGTGGTGCAAACGTATCTGCACTTGCAGATATTCCTGTAGAATCCATTGAAAAAATCGAATACATTAAAGGTGGTGCCGCAACAACATTGTATGGTGCGGATGCTGCAAATGGTGTTATTCAGATTATCACAAAAAAAGGTAAGGACGGTAAAAGTTCTGCATATTTTGAGAGTAACATCGGTGTAATTAAAGGTACAACGGATTACTTGAGATACGATAGAACTGCTGAAGCTCTTTTTGAGCCAGGTTTGTCCCAAGAATTTAAGGTGGGATTGAACGGCGGATCAGAAAAATTCTCTTACAATTTTGGTGGTAGCTTGTACACAGATGACAGCTTCAACGATATCAACAAGCAGACCAGAAGATCATTCACTTTTGGATTAACCGCCAAAGTAACAGAAAAGTTACAGTATCAAGGTTCCTTCTCTTTTGTGAACTTTGAATCCAACTTGGATTACAACGCAAATACAAGTTTTTCTCGTTTTTCTGGAATAGAAGGTTCTGCAAGAGGTGACACGGATGGATTTGATGACGCAAGTTGGCAAAGTGAGTTGGATAGGTACAGAAGAATTGGACAATTGGTAGATATTACAAGTACTACCAACCGTGTAACTGCATCCAACAAATTCATATATGATATCAATGATAACTTACAAGTGAATGCTACAATTGGTATCGATAACAGGAATACGGTGCAAGAATCACTTCAGAGCAATGCATTGTTGGTTGAGCTGGGATCTATTGCTCCAGGTACAACGGACCAAGGTGCCCTTAGTAGGGTGTTGAGGTCTGCCTTTACCCTTACAACGGATTTGAATATTACCCACAGAGCTGAAACGGAAAACTTTTCTTTTGTAAGCATATTGGGTGGTCAATTCTTTAGAACTTCAGACAGGCAGAACAGATTGGATGGATCTGGAGGTGTTGATGGAACTCGTTCCTTGAACAACTTCTCTGAGCAGACTTTCTCCGATTTCGTATTGGAAAATGCTAACTACGGTCTTTACTTCTTGGAAAACATCGGTATTTATGATGTTGCCTTCCTTGAATTTGGTGGAAGATTGGATAGAAACACGGCATCTGGTTCTAATACTGATCCATTGTTGTTGCCTAAGATCGGTATTACTTATAACTTAAGTGACCACGATTTTTACAGAGAATCCGGAATAAGGGATTTTCTTTCAACGGTTAAGTTTAGAGCTAACTATGGTGAAGCTACAAACTTTGCACAACCATTCTCACAAGACAGAACTTTTGCTCAGAACCCATTCTTGGGAGGACCATCTTTTACGTTTAACAACCCTGGTAACGATGAGTTGGTATCAGAGAGAGTTAAAACAACGGAATTTGG
>CEOE01019752.1_pt1 | contig 11893 bp, 6 predicted proteins | sample 530211 | NCBI WGS metagenome assembly CEOE01 (sample SAMEA2619779, study PRJEB7988) | marine metagenome | isolation source: saline water (ENVO:00002010), including
TTAGATCGATGGTTTTTGGTGGCAGCTGTAAGAACATGCCTTAACTGCGGGCTGCTTGCTTAAATTATGAGAAGTTTTTATAAAATTAATAATACTATCAATGTGTTATGATGTTATAAGTTTCGATCTTATCCGGTCTTGTTTGGCGATCCCCGTTGGGTCCGGGCTCTATTCCGCGTCCTTCGGTCGCTCCACGGAGCCCCGCAAGCGGGTATCCGCCCATGCCGAAACGATCCCTATCGCGCAGCATCACTGCCCGCTTCGGGTGGGAAGCGGTCGGTCAATTGTAGGAGGTGTCCCGGCCGCGTCTTGATCAGGATTCTTGAAAGAACTGTCTCCATTACAGAACGGCTACTTCTCGCGGTCAGCGAGCATCGGTGATCATTGATGTCTGATCAGGAAACCCAGCAGGTTCCCATAACCTCGTGCATCATCAATGGCACGGTGCGTGTGTTCGATGTCGCCGAGCCATTCAGATGGATAATGTACTACGTCGCAATTCCAAAATGCTCGACCGGTCTTTCCAGAAAGCATCGACATGAGGCAAAGCGGGGCATACCGGAAGAGCCGGTCAGAGATCCATGGTCCCTCGAATAAAGGCCGACCAGTAAACCGTTTGAGATAATAGTCGATCCAAGGTCCATCGAGTGAGACTGGATGAGCCGCGAAGATAGGCTCTCCACCAAACGCCTTCACCCACGCAACGAACTGCATAATGACAGCTTCTGGTGCCTGCGCATTCTCTGTTACTGCGGCCCATGCTTCGGGGTGCCTGCGCCAGAAATCCATAGTTGCTGGATCGCGCCCTGCCTCTTCGAGAGGCTCCAATACCGCCTCGAACTCCCCGAGGATTTCTCCTGTTTGGGATACAGCTACAGAAGCAAACGACAGCATGGAGTGTCGTCCAGGGATCGGGCCATCAAACTCACAATCTGTCACGATGTATATGTAGGTCATGGCCAGATCCTATTGTGGTAACGAGGACATCGCTCATGAATTTGAGCGCATGCGCAACATAAAGTCATTTCCGCTTTGGGTCGCTGCCGACTGAATAGGCCATCAGGCTCTGCAGGGTCGCTGCCAGCCGAGTAGGTATCCGGCTCTGCAGGGTGGGAAGCGGCCGTTGGCTGGAGTGCTAACGATTAGCTGATTTAATCCGAAAGAGAGTGTTCGCTCGTAGCTGATAGAGATGCCACATCGGACCTTCGCCGGCCGACGGGGCTAATGCGCCCTTCAGGACTGACGCCGGCATGCCCGTGTTTGGAGCATCCTCTTCAAGGGTCCGTCGTCAGAACATTTGGCGCAACTGGCTTCGTAAAATAGCGGAGCGTGGACCTTGTTTGAGGTTAGATATTTAGGTGGCGATCCTGCGGTGCTGCAAGCGCCGATGCTCGATGATCTTGTCTTGGATCTCGCTGGGCACTCGGTTCCACACCCGGCTCAGCGCCGGCGGGCGATCAGCAAGCGCTTAGGGACCCCCGTCACTGTATCGGTCGTACCAACGGTAGAAGGTCCGGCGTGGGATGCCGAACTGATCCAGCGTGCGTTTTGCTGGCAGGTGCGACTGCTCGACCAGCTTGATGATCTCCAGCTTCCATGAATTCCTTCGACCAAGTGAAATAAAGGCTCTGGGCAATGCCTTCCTTGCGGCACAACTCAGCAATGCTGTCATCACCGCGCAAACCTTGCAGCACGATCCTGATTTTGTCCTCGGCGGAGAAATACCGACGGGTCGCTTGCCGGATGTCCTTTACCAACTTCTCGGCGGAGGCTTTGGGCTTTGAGGATTTAGGTCTCATCTTCGTTCCTTCGTCACTACGACGAAACCCAAATTCTCCTTTATCTACAACCGTAAATTTGTGTCATTGGTGCTAACGGCGGACACTTCTCAACCAGCAAGCCGATAAAGGACGTTGCAGAATATTTTAGACTTTCTGACAAAACGTCCTATCGCTTGGTGGTAAATTGCGGAGTGCCAGATTTCAAGGCTGGGTGCATGGCGGTTTTGTAAGTGTGATACGGGCGGCTGGATAAATTCTCGGAAGACAGGAACAAAAGGTGGAAAGGGCGTTGATAACTGATTACCACGCGAAGCTATTTGCTCACGAGCTGAGCAGGCGGCATTCCGTAGCGGATGCCGAGAAGCTCGCTGGTGCCCTATTAGATGCTCAAGTGGATTTGAACCCGCATCAGGTTGAGGCAGCGCTGTTTGCGTTCAAGTCGCCATTGTCTAAGGGTGCTATTCTGGCTGATGAAGTTGGCCTCGGCAAAACAATCGAGGCCGGTTTGGTCCTGGCACAGAAATGGACAGAGGGCAGGCGTCGCATCCTCGTCATCACGCCGGCGAACCTGCGCAAGCAGTGGTCGCAGGAGATCGAAGAAAAGTTCTTCCTGCCGACCGTGATCCTTGAAGCCAAGAACTACAACAAGATGGCCAAGGATGGAGTGTGCCGACCCTTTGAGCAGAAGAAGCTGGTGATCTGCTCGTTCCAGTTCGCCGCCCGCCATGCCGAAGAGCTGATGGTGATTCCATGGGACCTGGTGGTCATCGACGAAGCCCATCGCCTCCGAAACGTCTATCGACCGGACAATCGTATCGGCCGCACCCTCAAGGGGGCGCTGGCTAACGTGCCGAAGGTTCTGCTCACAGCGACGCCGCTCCAGAATTCCCTTATGGAGCTGTATGGCCTCGTCAGCATTATCGACGATTACGCCTTCGGCGACGCCAAGAGCTTTCGCGCTCAGTACGCCCGCATCAGCGGCGACGGTCAGTTCGACGACCTTAAGAGGCGGCTGCAATCGGTTTGCCACCGTACCTTGCGGCGGCAGGTGTTGGAGTACATTCGCTATACCAACCGAATTCCGATCACGCAGGAGTTCGTTCCGACCGAGGCCGAACAGGCGCTCTACGACATGGTGTCGGACTATCTGCGCCGTCCATCATTGCAAGCGCTACCGTCCAGCCAGCGCACTTTGATGACGCTGATCATGCGGAAGCTGCTGGCATCATCGACCTTTGCTATCGCAGGTGCCCTCGATACGCTCGCTAGGAAGCTGGAGCGCCAGCTCAAGGATGACCAAGGGCTTCGGGAAAAACTCGAAGAGGAAATCGCCGAGGACTACGAGGAGTATGACGAGATTGCCGACGAATGGTCAGATGGCGAGGCGGAAACGGAGCTTCTGACTCCGGAGGATATCGCGTCGATCCAGCGGGAAATCGACGATCTTCGCGCCTTCCGCGATCTGGCGGTATCCATCTCGGAAAACGCCAAGGGTCAGGCGCTTTTGAGCGCCCTGCGGGCGGGCTTTGCCAAGACCGCGGATCTCGGCGGTGCAGACAAGGCGATCATATTCACGGAGTCGCGCCGAACCCAGGAGTATCTGGTCCGACTTCTGTCCGAGCACGGCTACCAGGACAAGCTCGTCCTCTTCAACGGCTCAAACACTGATCCGCAATCGAAAGCCATCTACGAAGCATGGCTGGAGAAGCACAAGGGAACCGACAGGGTCACCGGTTCCCGCACGGCGGATATTAGGGCGGCCCTCGTCGACTACTTTCGCGAGACTGCCTCGATCATGATCGCAACCGAGGCAGCCGCCGAAGGCATCAACCTGCAATTCTGCTCCATCGTCGTGAATTACGATTTGCCGTGGAACCCGCAGCGCATCGAACAGCGCATCGGCCGTTGTCACCGCTATGGCCAGAAATTCGACGTCGTCGTGGTCAACTTCCTCAACAAGAACAACGCCGCTGATCAGCGAGTTTACGAGCTTCTGGCCGAGAAGTTCCAGCTTTTCTCCGGCGTCTTCGGCGCGTCGGATGAAGTGCTCGGTGCGATTGAATCGGGCGTAGAGTTCGAGAAGCGCATCGTTTCCATCTACCAGAATTGCCGATCGACCGACGAAATCGAGTCGGAGTTCGAGCAACTCCGGGCGGAGATGGAAGAAAACATCACCGCGACGATGGAGGACACGCGGCGCAAGCTGCTGGAGAATTTCGATGCCGAGGTTCACGATCGTCTGAAGATCAACTTGGACAGGAGCAGGGAATATATAGACCGGTATGAGCGCATGCTCTGGGCAGTGACCCAACATGAGTTGCGCCAGCATGCCCGCTTCGATGACGAGTATCTCACCTTCACGCTGAAGCGCGCGCCGGAGAGTTTGGATGTCCCTATTGGCGGTTACGGTATCGCCAAGAGCGGACTGAGTGAGCACAGATACCGCTTGGGGCACCCGCTCGCTCAGCACGTCATCGGGAAAGCCCGCGACCGTGGTCTGAACGGCGCTTCCATGGTGTTCGATTATTCCGGATGGTCGGCCAAGGCGGTAAGCATCGAACCATTAGTAGGGCGGTCGGGCATCCTCGCCGCCCACTGCCTCAGCTTCTCGGGTTTTGACGAGCAGGACCATATTCTTTTCGCGGCCAAGACGGATGACGGGCAGGACATTGAACCCGACATAATCCGCCGCCTCTTCGAGATGCCAAGCAGGCAAGCCGATGGCGAGATCGGGAACGAGCGAGCGCGGCTGGATTCCGTCCTGGCGCAACGCGAACAGGACGTCATCGAAACGCTCAAGCGCCAGAATGCTCAATGGTTCGCGGACGAAAGCCAAAAGCTGGAAAAATGGGCCGAGGACAAGGTCTTCGCCGCCGAGAAAGAGCTGAAGGACGCCAAGGTCCGCATCCTGGAGCTCAAGCGCGAGGCGCGGTCCGCCGGATCACCGGAGCAGCAGCACCGCATTCAAACGCAGATTCAGGAGCAGGAGAAGTCCAAGCGCCGCCTGCGTCAGCGCATCTTCGAGGTGGAGGACGAGATCATCGAGGAACGCGACCGGATGATTTCAGACCTTGAAGCCCGCCTCCAGCAGGATATCAGCAAACAAGAGCTCTTCGCCGTCCGCTGGACGGTTGTGTGAGCCACAAGATAACGTAGGAGAACCCCGCCATATGCCGAACGTCGAGAAGCAGAGAGAACGTCTTATCAGCCTGCTGAAGGAGCTGTTCCAGCTCGACCAGCCCGACCTGGACTTCGGCTTCTATCGCATCATGCATGCGAAGGCGGGTCAGGTGACGAAGTTTCTCGAAGATGACCTGTTGAGCATCATCCGTGAGGCATTCGGTGAAGCTGACGAAGCCCGGATCGCCGCGTTTCGTTTAGCCTATGAGGCAGCGCGGAAACAGGCCGCAGAATACGGCGCCCCTGATCCGGATGCGACTGAGCCAGTAAAAAAGGCGAAGGCGGCCTGGGACGCGGCGAAGGACAGCGGCAGCAACGAAGGCGACGTCTACGATCACCTCTACCGTTTCTTCGAGCGCTATTATGACAACGGCGACTTCATGAGCCGCCGCTACTTCGCGCGCGAAACGGACGGCAAGGCAGCCCCCTATGCCGTCCCTTATGACGGGCGCGAGGTCTATCTGCACTGGGCCAACCGCGATCAGTATTACATCAAGACCTCGGAATACCTGACCAACTTCACCTTCGACCCGACGCAGGCGAAGGAGTTCAGGGAGCGCCACGGCGCGCTGTTCGATGAGAAGCCCCTGAAGGTTCATTGCCGGATCGTCTCGGCGTCCGAGGGCGAGCACAACAACGTCAAGGCGTCCAAGCAAACCGAACGCTTCTTCATCATCCATGAACCCGAACCGGTGAAGATCGAGACCGGAGACAGCGGCGAGCCGGAGCTGGTTATCCAGTTCCAGTACCGCCTGGACCCCGAGAAGACCGGTCAGGAAGGTACATGGCGCAAGACCCGCCTCGCCGAGGCGGCGGACAAGGTAAATGCGCTGTTGTTCAAGCTGGACGGCGCGGACGATTACGTGACCGCGCTGCTTACCCCGGCGCCGACCGAGGCCGAGAAGGACCGGACGTTGCTGGAGAAGTACCTGGCCCAGTACACGGCCAGGAACACGATGGACTACTTCATCCACAAGGATCTGGGCGGGTTCCTGCGGCGCGAACTGGATTTCTACATCAAGAACGAGGTCATGCGGCTGGACGATATCGAGTCTGCCGATGCGCCGCGCGTGGAGACGTATCTCACCAAGGTCAAGGTGTTACGCCGCATAGCTCAACACTTAATTGACTTCCTCGCCCAGCTTGAAAATTTCCAGAAGCGGCTTTGGCTAAAGAAAAAGTTTGTCGTTGATACGCAATACTGCATCACGCTCGACCGTATTCCGGAGGAGTTCTATCCGGAGATTGCGGCCAACGAGGCGCAGCGAAGAGAGTGGGTCGAACTTTTCGCAATTGATAAGATTGAAGGTTATTCAGAACATCTATTGGTCAAGTTTTTACAAGACAACACTTCGCTACCCGTGGATACTGGGCTATTCAAAGAAACATTCAAGGAGAATGTGCTCGCTGAAATTCAACTACTCGCCAATGAAAAAATAGGCACTCTTGTCCATTCGGAAAACTACCAGGCTCTTAGAGCTCTAGGTGAGACGCTTCGAGGTTCCGTGGACTGTGTATATATAGACCCTCCTTACAACACTGATGCATCTTCAATAGTATATAAAAATAATTACAAAGATTCTTCTTGGATTTCTTTGATGGAGAATCGAATCCGCGAGGCGCAAAAACTGATGCGTGACTCGTCCGTAATGGCTGTTGCAATCGATGATATTGAGTTCAGCAGACTGCGGCAACTTATGGAAGAACAATTCGGGCAGGACAATATGCTGGGGGTTGCCGTCGTCAGGAGCAATCCGTCTGGCCGATCCACTCCAAATGGCTTCTCTGAAGCTCACGACTACGCCCTGTTTGCGGGTGCTAGTGAGCGCGCTTCCGTCGGAAGGATGCCAAGGACCGAAAAGCAGATCGCCCGATACGCCGAGTCGGATGATAAGGGCGCTTTTGAATGGGTGAACTTTCGAAAGCACGGCGGCGTGGAGGCCAGCCGTCAAGCTCGGCCAAAAATGTTTTATCCAATTTACGTTTCCGGCGACAGCATACGTCTCCCCGAAATGTCATGGAACGTCGACTTGCAAGCATGGGACGTCTCCGAGGGACCTAGGGTTGGGGAGGTTGTAGTTCTTCCGGTTTCCGCTGACGGGACGGAGCGACGATGGAAATGGGGCATGGAAAGCGTGAGAGCTGATTATTCCAATTTCTTTGGCAGAAATGATCAGTCTGGGCAGGTTGGTGTTTATATGAAAGCCCGCGTGAATGAGGATGGTATGATGCCTGTCACGTGGTGGGATAAGAAGGAATATTCGGCCACTCAGTACGGCACCAATTATTTGACCTCCATGTTCGGTAGGATTGCCGATTTTTCCTTTCCAAAATCAATTCACCTTGTCGAAGATTGTTTAAGAGCGTGCGGTGCTAGGCAGGATTCGATCGTCCTCGACTTCTTTGGAGGGTCCGGAACCACAGCGCACGCCACGATGAACCTTAATAGATTGGATGGCGGAACAAGAAAATTCTTCCTCGTCGAGATGGGTGACTACTTTGACCGTGTCACGTTGCCCCGTGTAAAAAAGTCAGCTTACTGCAATGATTGGAGAAAAGGTGTTCCTTCAACTGACGACCATATAAGCGCGTTGTTTTCATATGTTCGACTTGAATCCTACGAAGATACTGTCAACAATCTTAGCTTCAAATCGGAAGCGGACGTGGCAAATACTAAGGGCGAGTTTAGACACGAGTACATGCTTCGATACTGGCTCAGCTTCGAGACCAAGGGTAGCCCGTCGCTGCTGAACATTGAATGGTTCGACGACCCAACCGCCTACAAGCTGAAGATCAAGAGGCCCGGCACGGACGAATATGTCGAGAAGGCCGTTGACCTGGTCGAGACGTTCAACTGGCTGATCGGCCTGCATGTCGAGCATCTGGACCGTTGGCGCGGGTATGACGCCACCTTCAAGCGCGAGGTCGATCCCGAGCTGCCGGAGGACACGAACACGCGGCTGGTGCTCGATGGCGCGCTCAAGGAGACGGACGACGGCGCGTCGCGCTTCCGCAAGATCGAGGGCTACACCCTGCGCACCCCCGGCGATCATAACGACCGCGAAAAGGCGCTGGTCGTTTGGCGCAAGCTGACCGGCGATCTCGAGCAGGACAACCTGATGCTCGACGAGTGGTTCCGGAAGTACCGCCTCTCGGCGCAAGACACCGAGTTCGACGTGATCTACGTGAACGGCTCCAACAACCTACCCAATCTCCGTCAGGCCGAGGAGACATGGAAGGTGCGGCTGATTGAAGAGGCCTTCCATCAGGCGATGTGGGATGTGGAGGGCTGATCGATGGCGAGAAAGCCTAAATCCAAGATCAAGCCGCTCCCCTTCGGCCACAAGCTGGTGCTGAACCAGTGGATCGTCAGCTTGTTCGGCTTCGATCCGTTAAAGGACCACAAGGACGGCAAGCGCACACTCCGGCCGGTGCAGCCGCTGGCCAAGACCGTAAAGGACGCGCAGGAGGGCATGACGTCCGAAAACCTGCACCACTTCTACAAGGCGCTGGACGTCCACCTGCAGGCGGGCGCCGAGATCACGCGGGCCGACCTGCTGCGCTACGAGCACAATATTGTCAGCCACACGCTGGCGATCAACGAAAAGCGCGACCGTCCGATCGTCTGGAAATATTACCAGTGGCTCTCGCTGCTATTCGCCGAGATCTACCTCGACCGGTTCTTCGCCGATCGTGAGGCGCTGCTGGAGGCGCTGAATGCCTATGTAACCGGGTTCAACACCTACTGGACCGATGAGGGGTACGAAACGGGCATCACGTCCTACGAGCTAGACGACCTGAACAAGCTCTGTCTGCAGAACGCGACTGGCTCCGGGAAGACGCTGCTGATGCACGTCAACTTCCTGCAGTTCCGGCACTATGCATCGAAGTCCACCTTCAAGCACGATTTGACCCGGACGGTGCTGATTACCCCGAACGAGGGGCTTTCGGTCCAGCACGCGCGTGAGATGAAGGGCAGCAACATCGTCGCATCGCGCCTGCTCACGGACAGCGGCGACCTGCTGTCATCAGGCAAGAACGGCCTGCGGCAGGTGGACTATACCGAGATCACCAAGCTCGGGGATACGGACGGGCCGAACGTTATCGCCACACGGAACCTGGGCGACCAGAACCTGCTTCTCGTTGATGAAGCCCATCGGGGTATGGGAAGCCAGGAAGAACGCGGCTGGTTCAGAAGCCGGGCGCGCCTTTCGGAAAAGGGCTTCGTGTTCGAGTATTCGGCGACTCTCAAAGAGGCCGTTTCCGCCGCCAAGCGCCCGGAGATCGAGGCGTCTTACGCCAAGACGATCCTGTTCGACTACTCGTACCGGTATTTCTACGAGGACGGCTACGGCAAGGATTATCGCATTTTCAACCTGCCGCGGACCTTCTCGGACCTTGAGTTTTCATATCTGACGGCGTGCCTCCTGAGCTTCTATCAGCAGCTGAAGCTCCATGAGGACAAGCATGGTCTGTACACGCCCTACAACATCGAGAAGCCGCTCTGGGTTTTTGTGGGCTCCAGCGTCACCAAGGCTACCGGATCAAAAGCAGAGAAGGCGACGGTTTCCGATGTAGGTAAAATCCTTGCCTTCATCGCAAAGTTCCTCAAGAGCGAAGGCACGTCGGCCGCAGAGATCGAGCGGATCCTCACCGGCAATGCTCAAGAGACCGGCCTGCTCGACGAAAACGGCGGTGACATCTTCGCAGGCGGTTTCGTCTACCTTCAGCAGCTCATGCTTCGAGAGGGTTGGAAGTCCGGCGACTTGTTCCGCGACATCCTCGACAAGCTGTTCCAGAACCGAGCCGGCGGCGAGTTGTCGATCGCTCGGATCAAGGGCGACGAGAACGAGATCATGCTGCGTGTTGGTCAGGCCGAAAAGCCTTTCGGGCTGATCAATGTCGGCGATGCATCGGGCTTGGCGAGCCACATTGCTGAGCAGGAGTTCGACAACGTCGCGGTCCTGGAGTCCGAATTTGCCGAGACCATGTTCGGTCAGATCAATCTGTCCAGTTCTCCCGTAAACCTGCTCATCGGCTCCAAGCGCTTCGTCGAAGGCTGGGATTGCTGGCGCGTTAGCACGCTCGGCCTCATGCATGTCGGCAAGAGCGAAGGTGCGCAAATCATTCAGCTTTTCGGACGCGGCGTTCGTCTCAAGGGCTTTGACTGGTCGCTCCAGCGCAGCGGCTTCGCCACACCCACCCAACAGCCAGAGCTCATTCAGTATGTCGAGACCCTGAATGTCTTCGGGATCGAGGCTGACTTCATGGAACGCTTCCGGAAGTTCCTGGAAGAGGAAGAGCTGCCCCGCAACGACCAGAAGCAGGTGTTTACCGTTCCGCTCACCGTTACCTACGACTTCGGGCAGCGGCTGAAGGTGCTGCGTCCCCGAAAGAAGCGTGGGGACGGTCGCGAATACGATTTCAAGCGAGACGGCGCCGTGCCTGCGTTGACCCTTGTGCCGGACAAGGTTCGCCAGAAAGGCGTTGCGATAGACTGGTATCCCCGCATCCAGTCTCTGGAGTCCAAGAAGAGCACCAAGTTGGGGGCCAAGGAGGAGACTGTCTTCGCGGACGGTCATCTAAAATTTTTAGACTACGACGACCTGTTCTTCCGGCTCGAGAAGTTCAAGCGTGAGCGCACCTGGCACAATCTCAACATTTCCAAGCCCATGATCAGGACGCTGCTCACTGACCGGACCTGGTACAAGGTCGCAGTGCCTTCGGGAAAGATGGAGTTCTCGGATTTTGGGAACGTCGCGCTCTGGCAGGAGATGGCGGCAGAGCTCCTGCAGAAATTTTCGGAGGAGTTTTACAACTACTGCAAGGCAGCATTCATCGAGCCGCGGCTTGAACTCCGTGAGATTGAGGCTGGCGATGGCAGCCTGCCGGAAGTTGACGATTACCAGTTGATCGTTGACGCCAGCGAAGCCGCGCTCATCAATGACATTCAAAGCCTGACCCGAGAGATTACCGCCCGAAAAGCGGGGGTCCTGCGTGCTGGCGATCTGAGAGGCTGCCTCTTTGGCGCACATCTCTATGAACCCGTCCTCCATGTAACCAAGGGCAGTCGGATTCAGATTGCACCCGTATCACTGAACGAGAGCGAGTTTCAATTTCTTGACGACTTACGCATCTATGTCGAACGCGATCAATCGAGACTCGCATCGGAGGGGATCGAGCTGTTCTTGCTTCGCAATGAAAGCCGCGGTCGTGGTATAGGGTTTTTCGAAGCTGGAAATTTCTATCCAGACTTCCTGCTATGGTTGGTTAAGGATGGGAAACAGCATCTCTCATTCGTCGAACCGCACGGACTTCAGCATGAAGGTCCTGGTCACAAGAAAATCGAATTCCATCACGTCATCAAGGATATTCAGGCACGCCTTGCCAGCGATAATGTTGTACTTAACAGCTTCATCGTTACACCAACGCGCTTTGGTAAGCTCAATTGGGGCAAGACGATTCAGGAATTAGAAGACATGCACGTGCTATTCATGGAGGATCAACGCGATCAATACGTCCGGACGATTATTGATTTGATGGTCGCATAAAAAGAAGCCTGAACTGCTCCCCGAGCTTTGGACAGAATTCGGCAAAATTCAAGCTACTCTCCATGCCTGCTGATTGGGTAATATTCAATACTCTACCAATAGACCATGGTCGGCGAGTGACCGCTTTGGGTCGCTGCCGGCCGAATAGGCCATCAGGCTCTGCAGGGTGGGAAGCGGTCATCCGACAATCTGCTCAGCTCCTGACGATCAATGCGCAGCATTCTATCACTGGTGAATACGGTGTTCTTTTTCCCGCCCTTGGGCGGTGCGGTACGGTTCTTATTCCCCGCTTTCGCTCTCGGCGTGAAGAGAGCGCTGCTCTCTCCCCACAAAGGCTAGACTCGGTCCCCTCGCGTCCTGCCGGGTATCCCCAGGTTTCGG
>CEOE01009310.1_pt1 | contig 11836 bp, 9 predicted proteins | sample 530211 | NCBI WGS metagenome assembly CEOE01 (sample SAMEA2619779, study PRJEB7988) | marine metagenome | isolation source: saline water (ENVO:00002010), including
ACGCGCCCGGATTGAACTCGAAGGCTTGGCCGCACGCCTTCAAGATTTCAACGCGCATCTATCCGCGCTTGCGAACAAGGGCGGCACACTCGATACAGCCGCCGAGCTGGAGAGATTCACCGGGACACTTTTGAAAGTCACCCGCGCTTATTGGCAGTCGGAGGGGCGTTGTGCATCGTGGTTCGTCGTCGGCGCTGCGCGGTTCCCAACTGCGCGGAATAACAAGCGCATGGATATTTCGGACCGGCGTTCGAACGAGATCCGCGAGCACCTGAAGCGAGCAAAGAAAGCCGCAACCCGTGCCGCCTTCCCACATGGCGAGCCAGACGGACCAGTGCGCGGAAGCAATCCGGACGCGCCGGAATTACTCCGTCAGCGGATCGCAGCCAGGGTAATGGACCAAGAGCGCATGAAGGGCGCGAACAAGGCCATACGAAGCGTCAAGAGCGGCGACGAAGCCGAAATGGTCCAAGCCGTGTCTGACGCCATTGGATGTTCCCTTGCTATCGCTGCGGCCATCGTGCAGCCGGACTTTTGCGGGCGGCGGGGCTTCCCGTCCTATGCGACAAGCAACAACAACGCCGAAATCAAGAGGCTCAAGGATCGGCTGGCCGTTTTGGAAGCGAAGCGGGAGAAGGGCGGTAAAGAGACCGTTCACAATACAACAGCGGGCCGTGTCGAGGTTGTCGAGAACGTCGAGGCTGACCGTATCCAGTTAGTCTTTCCCGGCAAACCCGACGCGGAAACCCGATCTATGCTCAAGACCAATGGCTTTCGCTGGTCGCCCCGCGCGGGCGCGTGGCAACGGCACCTTAACAATGCCGGGCGAGGGGCGGTGCAGCAGGTTCTTTCGGGGCTTCAACGTGATGCAGCCTAGCTAGGGCAGGGGGGGTGAAATTGCGATTTTCTGTGCTTTTGACTTGCAGAAATATCGCATATTTGCTATATATCGAACATGGAACGAGGGGGCGGTATGAAGTGGTCAATGAAGTTTCTGGACGAGAAAGTTAAGGCTGAATTCTTATCGTTACCCGATGATATCAGAGCACGTTTCTATAACTTCAAGGATCTGCTGGAGCAGGTCGGGATCGACAAACTTGGCCCTAAAAGAGTGAAGCACTTGAGGGGCAAGCTATGGGAAATCCGGCTGACTGGTCGGGACGGTATCGGTCGAGCCATTTATGTAACAGCGTCCGGGCGGCGGGTGGTCGTTTTGCACGCTTTCATGAAGAAGACCCAGAAAACACCGGCATCGGCGATTGCTTTAGCCGAACAGCGAGCAAAGGAGATAGATCAATGATCGATATTGATGACGTTCGGGAAGAGGATTTCAAAAATAACCCGGCCGTAAAAGCTGAATATGAAAAAATGCGCCCGGTCTACAAGCTGATCGGCAGGCTTATAGAGGCGAGGACGCGGGCCGGTTTGACGCAAAGCGAGATAGCGAAGCGGATGAAAACGACCCAATCCGTTATTTCCCGCATGGAAAGCGGAGGCAGTATGCCGAGCATTAAAATGGTAGCCCGGTATGCGGAAGCAACGGGGTATGAAGTTGGTCTTGTTCGGGCGGAATAGACCGGGTGCAGCGCTTTGTCTGATTTCGTGTCCTGGCGCCGGGGCGGTTCTCGCTTCGCTCGTCGCGGCCGTCCCCTTGGTCCGGCCGCATCCATGATCGCATGCGACCATGGATCAACCGCCCTTGATCATCTGCTACGGCGGGACTGTTGAGGCATCGGAAGCTACAGCCGAAATTGTTTATGTCCGGATCGATAAAGCTCGCCGACGCTGACGATTGGATCGAGATCGTTTGCTCCAAGTGCGAGCGCCACGGCCGCATGCGACGGGATTCCCTCCTTCGGAAGTATCCCGGATCAACAGCGATGCCGGATCTGCTCAACCTGCTTGCAGAACCATGTTCGCGCCTAAATTCGTCTTATAGCGATCGCTGCGGCGCGCGCTATGTGAAATAGGATCTGCTGGCGGCAGGGAGCGTCGCAAAATATGTGTCGCGTAATAGTAATTATGAGAAATTTCCATAAAAATTAATAATATTATCAAAGCATTATGACGTTATAAATTTCGATCTTATCCGGACTTTTTTGGCGATCCCCGTTGGGTCCGGGCTCTATTCCGCGTCCTTCGGTCGCTCCACGGAGCCCCGCAAGCGGGTATCCGCCCATGCGGGTAACGATCCCTATCGCGCAGCACCACTGCACGCTTCGGGTGGGAAGCGGACGGTCATCGTTTTTCGAAGCTTCCGCTTGTGGGCACTGCTCAGACGTTTCTATCCACGCCCCGCGAAGGGGACGACAATCGGCAACGAACGTGATCCAGAACCACTACTGGTTTCTATCCACGCCCCCGCGAAGGGGACGACCGATACTCGCGGCGCACGGCGAGATAGGGCTCGTTTCTATCCACGCCCCCGCGAAGGGGGCGACCAGGGGCGACGACCACACTTCCGTTTTCGTGAATGTTTCTATCCACGCCCCCGCGAAGGGGGCGACGGCCTCTATCGTGACAATCCCCTTGTTCCGGGCGCCGTTTCTATCCACGCCCCCGCGAAGGGGGCGACGATTTGGTCCGCGTTGAAAACGGCGTAGGCTTTCATGTTTCTATCCACGCCCCCGCGAAGGGGGCGACGCTGGACGACACACAGACACCGCTCTCAAATCTCCCGTTTCTATCCACGCCCCCGCGAAGGGGGCGACACGGATGTTGAGGCCTTTACGGCTCCGGAATACCAGTTTCTATCCACGCCCCCGCGAAGGGGGCGACTCCAGGTTAGACCCGATCAGTTTGCCGCTTTCGTTGTTTCTATCCACGCCCCCGCGAAGGGGGCGACAACTCGTGCTGCGGAGCGACGTAGCAGGCGTACCAGTTTCTATCCACGCCCCCGCGAAGGGGGCGACAGTGCTCCGTACACCACAAGAACATCAAGGATGTGTTTCTATCCACGCCCCCGCGAAGGGGGCGACTGAGCTAAACCGGCAATGCGTTGGTTCATAACAGTTTCTATCCACGCCCCCGCGAAGGGGGCGACAGTAGGTCGTGTAACTTATTGTGCGACATGCGCAAAGTCGGCCATATCCGCGAACTCCTCACGGCGACACTGCCTATGCTGTCGTGGAGACAGCTCCGAGGGCGACTTTGGAAAAAAAATCTTACAATTTCAAATAACTGAGATTCGGTGCGAACCCGCCGGCATTTTGCGGCACGCTTGAGGTTCGCACCGATCTTCCCATGCGCCGCCAACAGAGCAGGGTGGTCAAACGATCAGCGTGCCGCCGAGATCGATAGTGGGTTTTGCGCCGACATGCTCGACCTTACGCTGCCAGTTGGCGCCGAGATAATAATAACGCAGGCTGTCGAATTCAGGGTCGATGATGGCTTCAAGCCGAGCCTTCAGCTTTGTCCACAATGCCGGATCGACCTCAATCTCGAATACGGAATATTGTACCCGCTGGCCATAATCGCGACACGCTTTCGCGACGGCGCGAAGACGCCTGGGGCCGTCCTCCTCCGAGGTGCGCACATCGTAGGTCACCAGCACGAGCATCGCAAAAATTCCATTTTCAGAACAAGGGCGCCTATTTCCAGAGCCAAGGGGGGTACGCATCCAGGTCACCACGCAGATGGCGCGCCAGCATCTGGGCTTGCAGATACGGCACCAGACCGAGCGGCGCCCGTTCCTCGAGAAACGGATGTAACCGTTCCTCCTTCTTGCGTTCCTGCCAGGCGGTCAGCACGGTCTTTCGGGCCTCATCCGACATCATCACGGCACCACCATCGCGGATATCGAAATCCCCGGCCCGCAGTTGCCGCCGATTGAGCAGCGACAGGGCGAGCCGGTCGGCCATCACCGGGCGCATTTCCTCCATCAGGTCCAGGGCCAGCGAGGGCCGCCCCGGGCGGTCGCGATGCAGGAACCCGACCGCCGGGTCAAGCCCGACGCTCTCGCAGGCCGATCGGCAATCATGGGTCAGCAGGGTATAGAGAAACGACAACAGGGCATTGACCGGATCGAGCGGCGGGCGCCGCGACCGGCCGGTCCAGCAAAGCTCCGGATCCGGCGAGCGGATCAGATGATCAAAAACCGAAAAATAGAGACCGGCCGCCTCCCCTTCCGAGCCCCGCAACATGTCGGTCGTATCGTCGGACAGTTTCACCCGGCGGATGATCCGCGCCAGCCGTTCGGTCACCGTGACGATCGACAGACGGTCGTTTGGCGCATATTCGTCGCCGTAATCCCGTAGCGAGCGCATCAGCACCGAGCGCTGGTTCATCACCTTGCCGATGACAATGGACCGGACGATCTCGATAGGCGCGTCCGATGCTTTTTACTGAGCCCGGCGCAGCAGCACGTTGCCGGTCACCGGCCCCTCGATACGCGACTGAAAGCGGCCTTGACGGTCGAGCAAAACCAGCGTGATGCCCGCGGCCGAAGTCGCCGCCATCAAGGCAGGCGAGACGTAGATGCCGCCGAACACGACAATCGAGGCTAGCATGTGGAACGGCACACGTGCCCGCTCCTCACCGTCAACGTCGGCCACCAGGTTCTCGCCGTCCTTGCGCAACGCAGCACCCTCGGTGGTAATGTAGACGGTATTGAGCAATTTCTTCACAACGCGCGCCTCCTAGGACAGAAGCTTGTCGACCATGCGGTCCCGCCAAGCCTTCGCCGGTTTGGCCACGATATCCGGACGGCAGAGTTCCTCGAGCGAACAGGCCCGACAACGCTCGCGCTTCAAGGTCGGCGGAGGCGTCCGGCCGAGGTCGAGAATCTCCGCGAACGCCGCGATCGTCTCCTCGGTTAGCCCGCGCAAATCGTCATCGACCGGAACGACGACCCGCCGTTTCGTTCCGGCGTAGAACAACGCTCCCTCCGGCACCGGTATGCCTGTCATCTCCTCGAGACAGAAGGCCTGGGCGCAGAGCTGCACCTCGTCGGCCCGGTGCCGCTTCGGCTTGCCCCGCTTGTACTCGATCGGATAGGGCACCTCGCGACCGTCCGCGTCCGGATGGAACTCAACGACATCGGCGATGCCGGAAATGTTGAGCCGCCGGCACGACAGCGGCAAAGCCATGACCCGACGCAGGCCGGCGGCCCTGCGGCTACCGCCCTTGTCCGCCACAGCATGCAGAACCCGCCCCTCCGCTGTGAACCGGTTTTCCGCCCAAAGCTGCTCCAGATGGATGAGCGCCGCCTGACGCAGGCAGTAAACCGCATGTTGCAGGGCGGAGAGGGGAATGGGCTCGCCCGCTCCCTTCTGCGCCCCCGCAGCGGCCGACACCATCTTCCGCGCGCCGCCGGAGCCTACAACCCGCCGGGATAGTGGACTTCGACGCCGATGTCCTTCAGCCCGCTCTCGTCGACCTCGACCACATAATCGGAAAATTTCCGAGCCGGCGGCTCGTTGCCGATCCCCTTGTCGTCTATCGCGCGGAATGCGCCATCGACATTGCGGCCGATCCTGACGCGGTCGAAAAGCACATGGGCCGGCGCATTGCCGAGCGCATTCTCGTGCTTGAAAACGATCAGCTTGCGGGTCGACATTTCCCCGCGCGCCGCCGAGCGGTCATGCTCGAACATGTTGCACAGCGCTTCCCAAAGGAGGTCGAGATCCGCCTGAGAGAAGCCCGTCCGCTCCGAGAACTTTGCCGAAATGAAACCGTGCGCGAGATAAAGCCCATAGGGCACGATATGCTTGCGGCCCATGGTGCGGTTATCGGTGCGGCCCTCGGCGTCCTCACCTTCGGCCTTCTGTTTCTTTTCCGCCTCGTTGGTGGCAGCCATCCTGGTGATCGTGATTTCCAGCGGCATGATCGGCTCGACCGAGGTCGCAAAGGTGATCTGCACCGGCCCCCTGACCTGACCGCAATTGACGCCGGTCGACATGACGGCGCCGAAGGTCCGTACGTCGAAGAAGTTCAGGCACATGAAATCCCGGAGCTTGATCGCCTCTGCATCGTCCTTCGGGTTAAGCTTGGCGTCCTTGTCCACCTTCGGATCGTCGGGCCGCAGCGCGCGATAGGCCTTGCGGTGCTGATCGTTGAGGATCGCACCGTCCTGCACGTAGATATGGAAGCCCTCCTCGCCGGCTCGGGCCAGCTCGACGTAATTCCGGATCTTGCGCTTGAGGCTGACATCGGAGACCTGCCCTTTGTTGGTCTCCGGATCGAGCCGCGGCAGATTCCCGGCGTCGGGATCACCGTTCGGATTGCCGTTGGTCACCTCGAAGATCAGGGCGAAGTCGTAGCGATTTGCAAGGGGGCTCATTCAGCAATCTCCCGGTTGTCGGCGGTTTCGGCCGTTTTCTTGAAGAATTCGTTGCGCTGGTGGTAATAGCCGAGGCCGAACAGGGCCTGATCTTCGGAAGGTAGCGAAGCCGGAAACGGATCCTGATCCGGCGCCATCCGGTCCATGATCTCGCCGATCTGCTTTTCCAGATTGACCTTGAAACCGCGCGATTGCTTGCCGAGCTTGGACAGGTGATTGGCCGAGCCGCTCTCGAGCATCGCGAACACCTTCCGCGGCTGGGCCGAGGCGGAGCCGTAGAACTTGTCCTTGATCGTGGAGTTGACCTTGGAGCCGAGGGCCGCCCTCTGCACCTGCTCATAAGTCGCGAACAGACGGCCGAGCAGGTACCCTTTGTTTGTGTTGTCCGGGTCGAGAGCCACGGGAGCCTCCCTTTTGAAGTTTCGAATGAGCACTGCTTTCAAGATGCCGATCCGCAGCGCGTTTACTTCGCCGTCGGCGCGGATGCGTGTGAGGACGCTCAACAACAACGTCAGTGGATACCGGCTGCCCGACAGAATAGAGCGCATCCATTCACCAGCGAGATTGGGCGGCACGTTCTCGCGCTTGCCTTGGACCGCCAATTCGGACAGGTACCGCCATAAAGGCGGGTATGGGTGGAGCGGCGGCGGCTCGATGCGCATCTCTTCGACGAACCGCTGATAGTTCTGGGTCAGCACACCAAAGCGACCCTCGAAATAAAACCGGACCGACAGCCTTGCGGCATTTGGCGCCAAGCCAAGAATGTGGAAACGCACATCCGCGTCCAATGCCGGCTCGACCTCCTTTAGGGGTTCCCCCTTGCGGATACGCTCCAACTGGATGCCGATCGACTTTGTCGCCTCCGCTGAGGCTTCTGTTGAATCAGACGTTTTATTGTCCGTTTCATTGTTGATTTTCGGATCCAGATAAGCTGCGGCCAGGCTTTCGGCGAGTTCCGCCGCGGCAGTGCTTGGCGAGTACGCCCAGAATACGGTCGACGTATCGCCAATCTGCACCCGGTGACCGCTGTCGGGCTCCAGAAAGCGGTTGAGTGCGGAGGTATAGGCAAAGACCGCCGCATCGGAGACAGGCGCATTAGCGCCCTGTACATGGCCGTAGGAGCTGAAAGCGTCGAGGTTGAAGGAAACCAGCGCGGCACCGGAGGATTGCGCGCCCCACACCCCCTTGATCGAGTGATGCAGCCTCGCCACCGGCGCAAGATTGCCGCTCACCAGGCAAATCTGCGCGGCTCCGGCGCCCTCGGCTGACACCTTCTCCCATAGGACCTTGGCCGCCGGACGATCATGTAGCCGGGTATTTTGCAACCGATCGCTTTCCAGGGCGAACACAACATTCTGGTCTTTCATGGCCTCCGGCCATCCAGGCGGCGTGTAGTGCTCGGGCCTCCAGCTTTCCAGAAACCGGCGCAGCGCCAGCAATCCCGGATCCGTCGTCTCCTTCAGCATGTTGACATGGTGCTTCACGAAGGCTGCGTGCTCGGCGGCCGTGCGCTTGCCATCTCCGGCCGTCACGCCCAACACATAGGCCGTCTTGTCCCAGAACGTGTTGGCGGCAATGTTCGATGCGCGCTTGACCGGCTGCGGCACCAACATCCTCCGGGGGCGCAGCTTGCTGCCTTTCCCGTCCCGCAAATCCACCACATGGGCGACCGAACCGTCTTCGTACAGCGAGATCAGAAAGCCGACTTGCTGCGGAGAGAATCCGATCGGCGGCGCATCGGGCATCCGTTCGTAAGCCTTCACCAGGGACGCGAGAATGCTCATCGACGGATTTCCGGCGAATTTGGCCGAGGCACTTTGAGCACGCCACTCTCAAGAGCGGCCCAGAAAAACAGCGAGGGCCGATCCTTCGCGTGATGATCGATATCCCACAGCATGAAGCCCAGATCGCGGCTTTCGTCGATCGATGCCGGCAAGTCCGCATCCGGCGCAATCAGCTCGAAGTGGGCGGCGAACTCGCGGGTGCCGAGGCAGGGCTGATGAAAGCACTGACCGCGCCCGGCCCGCCGGTTGAAGGTATCGAGATGCTTTCCCTCATTGTCGTCCTCACCCGCCTTCTCCGTCAGCATGAAATTCGCTTCGATCACATAGGCGGGCTTGACCAGAACGGTCGAGGCGCGTTGCTGGCGATCCTCGTCGACTCGCAACTGGAGCCGCCCGAGGTCGCCGCGCTTCATGGCGCTCTTGATTTTGCCCGACAGGGCCTTGCTTCCGACCTCGTTCCGGCGGACCGACTGGAACCGGATCGGCTCCAGCACATGGATCGCATCCACAACCCAACGGATCGCCGGCTTCCAATGTATAGCTTCGAGAATGCCGCGCGCCGCCGACGGGGTCATGACGTCGTATGACACCCGCTCGACCTTCATCTCCGGCCGCGTGAAGCAGGCGTAATCACCCCAAACCTTTAGGCGAACTCCGTAGGCCATCGGGATTTTTCTCCTTGTCGTCCTTCGTCAAACCCGCATTGCGCCAGGCGAACAAGTCGCTCCAGAAAAACAGGCTCTATATTTCGCCGCAGAAGTGAAATGCATATCTATTTTTTTTCTATTATTTTATTGAAAATCAATCGTACGAATACTCTGCCTTGCGCCTTCGTCCATTAGATCATCATGCTCTCGGTCGACAGGTAGTCGGCATCCTCCCAAATCAAGCCAACCTCCTCCCGGTACAAACTCTTGGAATGCAGCACCGCGAACTGATCTCCTCTCAAATCCGGCCGGATGAAAGAGACATGGCCGTTCCGGATCATAAGATCCCGTACATTCAAAGGTATTTGAACGATATAACCTTGCAACTTTCGTGCGATATTTCCAGAGGTTTTACCGCCGAATTCCAGTTCGCCTACATATTTTTGCGGCGCCTCTTCGTTGGCCACGATCACGGGCACCAAGTCGCTTTCAATCATGCGAAAGTCATCGGCTGCCGGCCGGAACGCGAAATCGGTAAAGCCTCGCCGATCGAGCTTGAACCTCTGCAAGATGCCCTTGCTGTCCAGCTGCTCGCCCAACCGCCAGTAAACCTCGGCGAAATAGTCCTCGATGGCGGCAAGCGACATCAGATCCTCATGCCGGGCCAACATGCGCTGCATGTCGGCGACAAGACTCCGGATCTCGGCCGGCGAGGAATAGTCGGGCGTCGAGAAGACCGACACGATGCTCTCCTCGACAAGGCGCGTCCCCTCGCGATTGCAGCGGCCCGCCGCCTGAATGATCGCGTCGAGCCCCGCCTCGGCGCGCAGGACCCGCGGAAAATCGACATCGACCCCCGCTTCGATCAGGCTGGTGGCGATCAGCCGACACGGCTTTCCGTCCTTCAGCCGGTCCCGCACGTCGGCAAGTATCCGGCGCCGGTGAGCGGCATATTGCCGGGTGGACAGATGCACCACGCCCGGCACCCCCGCCGCCGCCGCCTCGCGGAAAAGCTCCAACGCATGTTTGCGGCTGTTGACGATCACCAGCACCCGCGAAGCAGCCTCGAGTTCTGTGAGCAGCGCCGCGTTGCTCATCGGTCCGGCACGTACGATCCGTGCACGTCTGAGCTTGTCGTTCAGCCCGTTCGGATCCGGCGCCAGTTCGCGCCCTTCCAGCGGCAACCCGCCCTCAAGCCTGCGTTGGTCGAGCGCGGGCTGGGTCGCGGTGCACAGCACGATCGTGCACCCGAAGTTCAGCGCCAGTTCGTCAAGCATACGCATGCAGGGTTTCAGCAGAGGCCGCGGGATCATCTGCGCCTCGTCCAGAATGATGATGCTGTTCGCGATGTTGTGGACCTTGCGTGCCCGGGAGGTCCGGGCGGCAAACAGGCTCTCGAACAGCTGCACATTGGTGGTGACGACGACTGGGGCCGCCCAATCCTCCATTGCCAGTTTCAGCTTATCGCGGCTCTCGTGGCGCGCCTTGGGATCGAACCGCTCCTCGTCGATTGCCGAGTGGTGCTCCAGCACATTATCGTCACCCAAGATGTGGCGGAAAATGTCGGCCGTCTGATCGACGATCGAGGTAAACGGAATGGCATAGATGATCCTGGTGTGGCCATGAATCCGCGCGTGATCCAACGCGAACGCCAACGACGCCAGCGTTTTGCCGCCGCCGGTAGGGACGGTCAGGGTGAACAGCCCCGGCTCCCTCTGAGCACCGGCCCTCACATGTGCGAGAATATCCGCACGCAGTCGGTTGAGCACGGTCGCATTGCTGCTCCGGCCCTGCATATCGGCCTCGAACAATTGCAGGAATTTCGGCAGCAGTTCCTGCAGCGAAGGCCACGCTCGATCGACCTGCCTCCCCTCCAAGGCTGCGTAAAACGCCTCGGTATCCTTGAAATCGGCATCCACCAGGCAGGAAAAAATCATCCGCGTCACGACCGAAAGCCGGAACGCAACCGCCTCCAGGTCGGGTCCTTTCGTAAGATTAGGCGCCAGCTTGGTCGCATCTATCGCGAGCTCTGATTTCCAGACCGGATCGAGATCCGCACAGGCACCCTTGACGCGGCGATTGAGGCAGGCCGCCGTCTCGTTCTGGCGATCCGGAAGGCCCGCATGGTGACCGGCGATACAGTAGGCGACCAGCTCTGCAACCCCCTTGTCGTGCCCCTCAGCCAAATCCCCCAACAGGATTGCAGCTCCGGCCGTAGAGTGATCAACCCTGATATCCTCGCCGGTCAGCCGCTTTTGGAACTCAGGCGTGTATTTACCGAGATCATGTAGCAGCCCGGCGAGACGGGCCGCTTTTTCTAATCCAAGCGGTGCTCCCATGCTTGCAGCTATTTCGGCAACTTGGGCCAAATGATCCTTTAAAATCTGCCAGTCGCTCTTGTCGCCAGACGTGCCTGAGTGTGCATAAAACATTGGGTCATCCGAATTCATTGACCTGAGTTCCGAGTTTCCTCCGGCTATTGGTAGGGTCCGGGCATCAATTGATGGCTTGTTGTTGATGTGATGGCAATCTCCGAAGGCGTTCTGCATCGGCTTGCCCAGCGCAGGGGCACCATGTTGGTCAGTTCCGTGCCGTTGTCACTGACGATGGTCAGTTGAGGGGCTTCACGCTGCCAGATCAGTCCGTCAATCTCCCGTGCGACCCCTTGGCCTGATCTGCTCTTCACTGAACCGGTTGCGCTTTATGTAATCCGTCTCCACTCGGGTGACGGTCTCTATTCAAAATGGAGGAGTTTGCGGGGCTCACGTTACAAGCTCGAGCGACCGCTTTGGGTCGCCACCGGTCGCATAGGTCATCCGGCGCTTTGGGTGGGAAGCAGCCTGCCAAAGTATTCACCTGAATAACCGCCACCCGGCCGCCTCACTTATTCCTGTGCGGTGGTTTCTCTAAAAAGCTCCAGGTTGTTCAACGCCCCGCCGAGCTGCATCAATCTTCCCCCGGACGCCAGTGCACCGATCGAAACGGGTGCAAGGCGAATATCGGTGACAAGCTGCTCCACGACGGCGATTGCATCGGCGTCATCGCCGGCGACAAACAGGACGCGGCGCAAGCCGTCAACTGGCACGGGTGCAAACATCTTTTCGATGGGGAGTGTGTTGAAGGCC
>CEOE01011895.1_pt1 | contig 11796 bp, 21 predicted proteins | sample 530211 | NCBI WGS metagenome assembly CEOE01 (sample SAMEA2619779, study PRJEB7988) | marine metagenome | isolation source: saline water (ENVO:00002010), including
AAATAAATGCGTAATATTCATGTAATTACAGATGCTGATTTAGATGGGGCTGGTTCTTACTTATGTGTGAAACTAGCATATCCCGGTGACAATATAACATATTCAGTAACTACGGAAAAGAATTTTTTAGAGGAATTATCTACTTTTAATTTTAATGAGTATGATGTTGTAGTAGTTTGTGATCTTAACTTACAGGAAGATGAGATAAAAATAATCGATTATAAAAATGTAGTTGTTTTAGATCATCATGCAGAACACATTGAAAGGTTACATTTATATAAAAATGCTAAAGCTATAGTTAAAGATTATACATCTTGTGCAAAATTAATTCACGATGTATTAAAACTAAATGAAAAGAATCTTTCAGATAATCAAAAACTATTAATTAAAATAGTAGACGATTATGATAGTTACCAATTAAAAATACCATATAGTAAACAATTAAATCAAATATTTTGGTCTTACACGGGAGATAGAGTTGCTAAATTTGTAAAAGATTTTGGTAATGGTTTTTTCGGTTTTAATGAGTTTCAAAAAAATGCTTTAAAAATTATAGAAAATAAAATTGAAAGATTTTTTAAAGAGGAGACTATACATGTGGGTGAATTAAAATTAGGTGGTAAAAATTATAAAATAGCTGGCGTATTTGTTACTTTTAGTCCTAATGAAATAGCGGAAAGAATAATAAAAGAACATGATATTGATTTTGTCTTAATGATTAATCTTAATGCGAAAAATGTATATTTGAGAAAGAATGTAAAATGTACTCTCGATATGGGTAAGTTAGCTAATAAATTAATGGATGGAGGTGGTCATGAAGACGCTGCCGGTGGAAAATTAAACGACACTATAATCAATATTACCAAATTTTTAAAACCAGTTTAATATGAAACATTTTATACCATACGAAAGCATCCAAGATGAAGAATTTAGTAAATCTTTTTATTCTTATTGCACTTTTGTAGCTTTAATGTGTGATAAAAAAATGAATTTTGCAACCGTTTTTTTAAAAATACTTGAAAATAAGGCATTACGTGATATATTCATTTCTAAAATAGAAGAAGAAAATGAGTTCACTGCTATAAAAAAATATATTGAAATGGAGCCATCTGTTACAAAAAGTAAATACGTTACTAAATTTTTGAATAAATTTGAAGGTTTAAATGAATGATTTTGAAAAAGCAATTTATAACTATTTTTTAGAAGTTAGTAAAAAGGTAAATAACAAACCAGTTAAATATAGACAAAATTTTGATAATTTTCCGGATGAAAATTATATTATAGTAAATAAATTATCGAGATTTTTCAAAAAGTTCGAGCATATACATATTAAAGACTTTTTTGAAGCTCCATATTTTGTTTATAACGAAAACTATTTTGATTTAAAATTTTATCTCACACCAAAAGCTATTAAAGCTTATACTTTATACAATGATAATTATCTTTTAAATAATCCAGATAATGAAAAGACTTTAAAAAAGTTGCAAGAATCTATTAAGTTCATTTACAATTATTGTAAAGATAAAAATATTAGTATTAATAACTATATTAATCATTGTGATGAACAATATAATGTCTTCCTTAAGCATGTTAAAAATAGAAATATTAATATATTTATATTATTTTCATTTAAAGACTTTGAGAAAACTATTAGTAATGTAGATAGTGAGGTAAAAAATATGTACAGTTCTAACTTTAATCGATTGAATTATATTAGAACGAAATACTATTCTAGTGGTAAAGCAAAAAAAATAATTAATAATTTTAAAAACTTTGTTGAAAAATAAAAACAATAATCTATAATAAAAATATGAGTATAACGAGTTCAATGTTTGATAGTATAAAGTCTGCTCTTGCAGCAGATAATGAAAGTAGTAAAAGCGGTATTGCTGATATCCTTAAGACTGAGGTAGGTAATACTTATACGGTACGTTTGTTGCCTTTTGGTAAAGATCCTTCTAAGACATTCTTCCATTATTACCAGCATGGTTGGAATAGTTTTGCAACTGGTCAATATACAAGTGCATTGTCATTGCAAACCTTTGGTGAGCGTGATCCTATTGCTGAAGAGCGTTATAAGATTCTTCGTACTGGTAATGAAGAAGAAAAAGAAAAAGCTAAGGCAATTGTTAGAGCTGAAAAGTGGTTAGTAAACGTTTATGTAGTTAATGACCCTGTTAATCCAGATAATAACGGTAAAGTCAAGGTTCTTCGATATGGTAAGCAAATCCATAATATTATTATGGAAGCAATTGAAGGTGAAGATTCAGCTGATCTTGGACCTCGTATTTTTGATCTTGGACCGAACGGTGTTAACTTCCGTGTTAAGGTTGAAAAGCAAGGTGACTACCCTACTTATGTATCATCTAAGTTTGCGATGCCGTCAGCAATTAATGGTTTAGATGAAGACGATCATCAGGGAGTTTATGATAGTGTTCTTGATCTGACAAGTATTTTTAGGGTTAAGAGTTATGATGAACTTAAGGATATGTTTAACGAACATTACCATTGCAAGACTGGTGATGATAGTGCTGATGATGTTACAACTGGTGGTCTAAACATAATACAACCTGAAACAGCTGCCGAAGTAAAGGAAGAACAAAAAGAAGAAAAGAAGCAAGAATCTAATACTGATGAAGATGCTGTTCTTAAGGAATTGCTTGATGGAATTGACCTCTAATGAGTCAAAACGAAGAACAGTTAGCTAAAGAAGCCGTACTAAATTTTTTAGGGACTACTTACGGTGAACTCAAAAAGCTGGATGGCAACGTTATCGGGCCATCCAGCACATTGGGTCATAGAAGTGATGAAGTAAAAAATGAATTGGAAAGGTTTATTGAACAAAATAAATCACAACCAGTAAATACACATGTACAGGAACCGACATATCCTGAAAATAATTTACCAGATGTTCAACAACCTCAAGTGCAGCAAAATCAACCAGTTCTCCCTTTACAACCTATACAGCAACAAATAGTCGTTGATGACCCTAGACAGGGTGAATTTAATTTTGATGTTAATGAAAAGGAAGAACTTTTTAATTTAGTTGAAAAGATTTTAACCAGGTTAGATAAATTACATAGAAAAGTGGATGAAATAAGTTTAGTGCATCAGGATTTTGTAAAAACATATCAAGAAGCTAAAGAAGTGTTAGCAAAAAAAAAATCTAGTACCAGAAAAAAAGTTGTCTCTAAAGAGGAAAAGTAATATAATAACTTTTATATATGGCATATTTAAAAATAAAAAATAAGAAAGATTTCGTATCTAATTTCTTAAAACCTATATCTAATCTTAATGATGCTTGTATTTTATCGATTAATGATAATTTACTTACTTGTACATTAGCATCTGCAGATGCAACTATAGTATCAAAGTCTACTATTGAGGTTGAAACTGATTTAAAAGAAAGTAAATTAAATCTACCCGATATTCAAAAGTTAATTAGAGTATTGGAAATTATTCCAACTGCTGATGTAGAGCTTAAGATAAATAAAAACAATATTTCTTACAGTAATAATGGTTACAAATTTAAGTATCATTTACTAGATGATGGAATTATTAAACAGCCTTCATTGAATGTAGAGAAAGTTAATAAGCTTAACTTTAATACTAAGTTCAAAGTAGGTGAAAATAATTTAAGTACGTTATTTAAAGGAAGTACTTTTGCATCTGAAACAACTAAAGTTTACTTATATGAAGAAGATGGTAAAATTTATAGTGAGTTAGGGGATAGGAATAGACATAATACAGATAATTTTATTTGTACATTAAGTGATGATTTTGATGGAGATTCTATTACCAAGCCTTTACCTATTAACTTTGAATCTTTTAGATTGATAAGTTTCAATGGTAGTAAAGAAGTTATCTTTAATATTAATAACGAAATGGGAGTTATTACTTGTAATTTTGTTAAAGGTAATACATCATTGATTTATATTATATCTGCACTAATTAATTGATATGAGTAAACACTATTCTGAGTATAGAGTAAAAAATAAGATCAAGACTGCTGGTTATTTTATCAAGCGTTTAAAAGATAGTGGTTTTGTCGTTTTAAAAATGTTTAATGCTTATTCTGATGCTGATCCAAGAAGATGGACAGTTTTAATTGACCCTGGTTATCATAGTGTTTATGTTACATGTTTTACTAATAAAAATGAAAAAGGCGAAGTAATGTTTGAATTCGATGATGGTGGTAATAGATTTAATAAAGGTTTTTATATTAAAACGGATAGTATTGAAGTAATAGTCAATAATTTAATAGAAAAAGGTGTTAATAATAATCCGAAATTAAACCCTTTTGCAAAAGCTTAAATAATTATATGGGCGAAGAAGAAAAAAATGAGACAGTTAAAAAGAAAGTTACAAGAAAAGCTGTCGAACTTCATTCTGAAGAAATAATTAAAGAAGCATTAAAAAAACTAGTATCTGAAAAAATACAAAAACGTCAAACAGATGATGAAATAGATGCAATGGTTTCAGTTTGTAGCGAATTTATGAGATCATTTATAATAATGGGATATGATTTTGAAGGTAATGCAATAAATCCTATTTTTTATGCTAAGTCTGATATGGATTCAGATGCTTTAAGTCAATATATGCAAAAGTTTTTTATGACGCAAATGCATTGATTTTTATAATTTTTATTATAAAATAGATATATGAATATTGCTATACTTGGTGCAGGTTTTATCGGTAACTATGTAAAAGAATATATTAGTCAAAAACACCTTGCATATCTTTTGAACCAAACAGATGATAAGTATATCGTACCAGGTCGTCTTAGAGAATTTATTAAAACACATAAAATTGATGTTGTAATTAATACCTGTGGTTATACTGGTTACCCCAATGTTGATGGTTGTGAAGATAATAAACCTCAATGTACATTTTATAATATTAACTTACCACTAATTATTGAAGATGAATGTAAAGCAGCAAATGTAAATTTTATCAATATTAGTTCCGGTTGTATTTATACTGGTTACGATAAAGATTTCACTGAAGAAGATAAACCGAATTTTGGTATACATAATCCAGACTCTAGTTTCTATAGCAAAACAAAACATTTAAGTGAAATGTTTTTAGATACTGATTTTACAAATATTATTCGAATCAGAATGCCGATTACTAGTAAGATGGATCGTAAAAATTTACTTTTTAAACTACTAAAATATGATAATATTATCGACTTTAAAAATAGTAAAACTGATGTAACATTATTAAGTGAGTTTGTTGAGGTGGTTGCAGAAAATTTCAAACCTGGTATTTACAATGCAGTGCATAGTAATGCTTTAACCACTAAGAAAGTAACAGATATAATGATAGAACATGGTATAAAAAATGATAATTGGAAATTTGTACCTTATGAAGGTATACCAATTAAAGCTAATAGAAGTAATTGTGTTTTAGATAATAGTAAAGTTAAGAAAGATTTTAATTTTGATTTCGGTGATGAAGAATATTTCATAAGATTAAATGCATCAATTTTAGGGAGGTCATTAAAATGAAGAAAGAAATAGTAGGGTTTACAGCAGGCAATTTTGACCTTCTTCATCCGGGTTATATCTACACATTTGAAGAAGCAAAAAGACATTGTGATAGATTTATAGTTTTTCTTCAGAAAGATCCATCAGCTACAAGGTTTACAAAATATAAACCGGTAATACCATACTATGAAAGATATAAAACATTAATGGCAATACAACATATCGATGAGGTATATATGTATCAAACTGAAGAGGAGTTGTTAGAGCTAATTAAATTTTTTGAACCAGATATTAGAATTTTAGGTGAAGATTATATCGGTAAACCGTTTACTGGTGATGATTTACCACCGAAAGTAATATACACAACGAGATCACACGAATGGTCTACAACTAAAATAAAAGATTTGATAACAAAACAAACAATTAAACAAAATCCTGATATATTAAAAGATGAATAAAAAAATATTAGTAACTGGTGGTGCAGGTTTTATAGGTGGTAATTTTATACGATATATAAAAAAGAATTTTCCTGAACATAATATTGTTAATATAGATAAAAATGGTTATGCTTCTAATCCGGAGTTTATAAAAGGTTTATGTGAAAATTATAAAATAGATATTTCTCGAGAAGTTTTTTCTTTAAAAGGTATCTTTAAAGAAGAAGGTAAATTTGATTATATTTTTCACTTTGCAGCTGAATCTCATGTAGATAATAGTATTGACGGTCCAACTGAATTTACCCAATCTAATATTGTAGGTACACAAAATATTCTAGAAGAATTTCGAAAGCAAAATTACGGAAAATTTATACATATTAGCACTGATGAGGTTTATGGACATTTAGGTTTTAATGATCCCTCATTTACTGAGCATACCCCGATAGAACCTCGTTCTCCATATGCTGCTAGTAAAGCATCAAGCGATCTCTTATGTTTATCATATATTAATACATACAATTGCAATATTTGTATTACCCGCTGTTGTAATAATTACGGTATTAACCAGCATAAAGAGAAATTTATACCTACTATTGTCAATAGTTTATTAAACAATAAAAAAATACCAGTATATGGTGAAGGTACCAACATTAGAGAATGGATTCATGTAGATGATCATAATTACGGTGTATGGTTAGTTGCTGTTAACGGTAAACCTGGTGTTTATAATATTGGTTCTGGTGAAGAATTATCTAACATAGAGCTAGTAGATATAATTTGCAAGAAAATGGGTAAAGATTTAGATGATTCTGTTCAATTTGTAACAGATAGACCTGGCCATGATTTTAGATATAGTATAAATTGTTCAAAAATTCAAAAGGAATTATTATTTCAGTGTAATAAACCTTACCTAGAAAGACATATAGATGAAGTTATCGAATACTACAAAAATAAGACAAGGTAATATGTATGCATGTCACCACGGGCCATATGCTGGTCAAATGTTTGCGTTTATATGTAGAGATAAAAAGGAACAGACGTATAATTTTCTAAGAATGCCAGATATGATTACTGCTAAAATATCGCAAAAAGACTTTGATGATGGTCTTGAAAAAGGTGTCATCAAATATGTTGAAAAGGTACCGAAGTATGTTAATAAAATCATAGTGGCACAATATAGAAAAAATGAAAATACTAACAATAGACGGAAATAATCTTGTTCATAGGGTTTACTGGGTAGCTAATAATATGGCTACAAAATCAGAAAATATGCATGTTTACATGTTTTTAAATAGTGTTAAAAGCTACGTTGAAATGTTTAAACCTGATAAAGTATTCTGTGTATGGGATGAAAAGAAAGATTATACCGTTAATAAACGTAAAGAATTGTTAAAAGAGTATAAAGGTAATCGCGATAAAGATTACGCTATGCAAGTTCATCAAAAGAATGAATTAATAAAAGAATTTTTACAGACACTAGGTATACCATCAGTTTATCCACAAAGTTATGAAGCTGATGATGTTATTAAGATTATAAACGATGCATATGATGCTATTGCTACATCAAAGTTTTATTTGACTAAGAAGTTATTTAGACATATTATTGTTACAGTAGATAGAGATTTATGCCAATTAATTTCTAGCAAAGTATCCATTTATGATCCTATTAGAAAAGTGGATATAAATGAAGGTAATTTTGAAGAAATATTGAAATATCCAATAAAAGATTTTGTTAAAGTTAAAGCTCTTACTGGTGATAAAAGTGATAATATACCAGGTATTAAAGGTTTCGGTAAAGTTAAAATTGACAAATTTCTGAAAGGGGATGTAGTAATGACAGAAGAAGAGAATGAACAATATAAGAAAAATCTTAAACTTGTCACATTAACTAATGATACAGATGAAATTAATTATGTAAAGGAGCAATTGAATACTATTTCGTTTGATAAAGATTACGAAAAGTTTCAAAAATTGTGTAAAGAGTTTAATTTTAAGCAAGTTGAAAAGAGTCATAGTAAATGGTATACTGCTTTTTTTCAGGAAAATAGATTATTAGAACTTCTCTCTTAAATAATTATATGCAAAATCAATTTATTAACCCGCAGCAAATCAGATCACCGTTTACAGGTGAGACTGCAAGACCAGTTTTCAATAGCTATACGCAAGATGGAAAGACGTACGAACAGGCTGTTATTTCTGACCCAGTTACTGGTCATATTATTAAAAAAGGTCTTGTAAGTATTAAAGATGCAAAAACTGGTGAAGTGATTGAAGACTATAATTCACAAGTTGGTCAATCAATTACACAACAACATAGCCGATAGCTTGATAATTAAGATATTGCATTTATAATAAAGATGTGATATCAGTACCTGATCAGTATATAGCTAATATATTATACGAAAATATATATAAAATATCGTATAATAAATTTAATAAAACATATAACGGTTGCTGTCCTTTTTGTAGAGAAGGTAAATCCTGGGGTGTAAAGAAAAGATTCTATTATATACCTAAAACGCAGTCGACTTATTGTCATAACTGCGGATATAGTAAAGGTGCTATAAACTTTATTGTAGATTTAACTAACAAACCTCTACATTTTGTTATAAATGATATAAAAAATCATGATAGTGAGATAGTTGAAGTAAAACAGGAAGAAGTTAAAAAGGTAAATGATAAAAGTTTACCACAAGATTGTATAAATCTATCTGATGAAAGTCAGGTAAGTTATTATAAAGATAATAGTATTGTTAAATTAGCTTTAGATCTTATAAATGAACGTAAACTAACCAATGCAATTAACAAACCTCGTACTTTTTACTTATCATTAACTGATAAAGTACATAAAAATAGGTTAATATTACCTTTTTATAATGAAAATGACGATATTATCTTTTATCAATCAAGAGGTTTAACTAAAAAAGACTTATATGAAAGACCAAAATATTTATCTAAGGCAGGTGCTGAAAGAAGTTTATATGGTGTACATAATATAAACCATAATTTAGATAATGTATTTATATTTGAAGGTCCGATCGATAGTTATTTTTGTGAAAACGGTATAGCAACATGTGGTATTACTGAGAATAGTGATAAAATGTTTACTACTTTGCAAAAAGAACAGCTAAACAAATTAAATTTATTAGAAAAGGTTTATGTTCTTGATAGTCAGTGGTTAGATAAAGCTTCATTAAGTAAAAGTTTAATATTAGCTGATAATAACGAAAAAATCTTTATATGGCCTAAAGAATTGGGTAAAAAGTTTAAAGATTTTAACGATATATGTGTAGCTGGTAATAGAGACAAAATAAAACCTGAATTTATATTAAAAAATACTTATTCAGGTCTTAAAGCTAAGTTATTATTAACAGAAATTAAGAATAGTTAATTATATTTACCACCTTTCATATAATCATCAGTTGATGGTAACCCGTTACGGTATTGAACTAAATCATCAATTATATCGTTTAATGTTTCTCTACTATGTTGACGTCCTTCATCGTAACCTATATTTTCATCTACAATTTCTCTAATATTTGAAAGAATTTCTTCATGGTCAGGGTAGTCATCTGCAACATTATCACCCTCTTCAGGTGCAATATCTAATGCTTGGTCATCTGCTGGTGCTTCTTCAGGTGCATATTCATCATTATCATCTTCCTCTAAAGTACCAACTTTAGCGTCATGAATCTCACCACTTCCATCTACTTGATCGTAGTCAACGTATAAATAATCAACAATACCGGTCATTGTGGTACCGTTTTCATCTTTAAATTCGATAGGTACCATTTGATAACCACCGCCAACACCATCACGTGCTATGTCTTCAATATCATAATCAGTAATTGTTACATCACGTGCTTTATATACTCCTTCATTAAGAGTTTTAGCATAAGCTTCGAAAATTAAGTCTTGATCTGTTTTCATATTATTATTTAGTTAAATTTATATTTTGGATCATTAGCACCTGCTAAGTAACCTTTAAGAATTTCACTTAATGAAGAGATTTCCATTGCTACTCTAGCAATTTTTTTTGTTTCAGCATTTGAGATGCTATCAAAGATTGTATCAGGTTCAGCTGCATTTAAAGATGTCTGGATACTATCTGTTGTACCATTTAAGTACTTAGAAAAACGATCCATTTCTCCAATCCAACCGCTCAATTCTTCATACATCTGTTTTGATTGTGCACCGATTGCACCTTCACCACTTGTTGGTGCATCAACGTCAAAATCTTCTGGAGCAGTACCATCATCTAATGTAGATGCCATTGCTTCTTGATCTGTCATTTCAATATCTTCATCGTCTTGCTCTCTTAAAAATTTAGAGAATCTTTTTTGGTATAAGCTCATACAATTATTTATAAATATTAATATGCAATCTACAGGAAAATTTAATGATTTTGTAAAATTACTAGAGGAGCAAGATATGATACCCGATTCCAATAGACAGGTCATGGGTATGAAGTCAATGGATGAGCCTTTAGCTACTAACGTTAATGACTTTTTTTCACAAGTTTATAGGAGTGATGTAGCACCAGAAAATGTACCTTACCCTTTAAATGAATTTGATAATGTTGCAAGTAACGCATATATCGCTATTCAAAATTTAGAAAGTATTTTAAAAATAGCAGAAGGTAATGCAGTTATAAAGAATAAAAAACCGTTAAAGCCTATTAGTAAAGAATTAGTTAACCTTAAGAAGGAAATAGTTGATATTACGAAAAAGGTTAGTAAAATTAAGTAATGAAAAAAATACTTACTTCTTTAGGACTTACTATATTAGTAGGTTGTTTATTTGGTCTACTATTTAAAAGTTTTATTGTATTTGGTATAGCTATAGTTTTACAAATTTTATTCTTTTATTTTTTTAATACGGTATATGAAAACTTTCTCGTTCAAAAAATTGTAAATGCTAATATAGAGTTTGAAAAAGAGAAACTAAAGAATACGGTTAAAGTATTATGCCCTTGTAGTGAAAATAATCCGCAAGATATTTTAGTTAACTTAAATGAAGACACTATATACCAATGCTCTAAATGCAAGAAAGATGTTAGAGCAAGTACTAATGTAGGCACTTCATTAGTTACAACACCAATTGTTACAAAAAGATGAATGAAGTAGAAAATATTGCAGAAGAAGCAAAAAATGGTTCTCTTTTTAATCAAGAGGAAGTTAAAAAGGAATACGATATTGAAGATATAATTAATTTTTTTATAGGAGACAATATTGATAATAAATCAACCTTAACAGCGGGAAGAGTTTATCAAAAAAATAAAAAGAATAATTTAATTGAAACATTTTTTAAATTAGTTACAGAAGAAGTTAGTAAGATGGAATCTAAAAATAATAAAGATTTAGACAATTCCTTTTTTAATCTTAATAAAAAAATACTATCTAACAATGTTTATAATTTAAAAGAAATAATAAAAACATATAATATTGACGAAGAAAGATTAACTTATTTTTTATTAGGAACTTTGATACAATATATGTATGAGTCGAGAAGTTGATATAATTGAAGAATATGGTATAGATTTTATAGCTAGATTTGCTTGTTTATACGAAGGTGTTAATACTGCTTGTGATAGAGCGGAAAGAATTGGGTATAATACAGATAAAAGTAATGTCTGGATTAAACCAACAGCATTACAAAAATATGTAGATGAAAGATATCTTGATATGAAATACGAGATACAGCAACACCAGAAAGGAATAAATACAGATGAAGTTTATCCCTGGGACAAAGTTTATTAATAATACTATGAGTAATACAAAACTCTTTAAAAGAGGAGTTTTATATAAATTGCATAATATTAAAAAGATAGATGACGGGTTTACTTATATATTTTCAGTAAATGGTGAATT
>CEOE01052447.1_pt1 | contig 11788 bp, 9 predicted proteins | sample 530211 | NCBI WGS metagenome assembly CEOE01 (sample SAMEA2619779, study PRJEB7988) | marine metagenome | isolation source: saline water (ENVO:00002010), including
TTTAAATCGCTTTCCCTTCGCCAATTTATAATCTTTGATATTCGGCGCAATACGAATTGGAATACAAGAATTCAAAAAGATCAAAACAAAAATGGCTAGTAACGTTCGTTTCATCTGGCGTAGTGTTATGTCGCATTGTAATCAAAAATTGAGCCATTTGCGACCTAAAACAAAGCAAAAAAACGTGTTCCACGTGGAACAGTTTTAAATCTATCTGCCTAAATAAACCAAAAGAACACTAATGTCCGCGGGAGAAACACCGCTGATTCTTGATGCCTGGGATATGGTTGTGGGTTGAATGAATTCCAGCTTTTCTCTCGCTTCGTATGACAAGGATTTTAACTTGCTGTAATCAAAATTATCAGGAATGCGGACGTTTTCCAATCGCTGAAGCTTGTCCGCATTGGTTTTTTCTTTGGCAATATACCCAGAGTATTTAACCTGTATTTCGGCCTGCTCCAATACTTCGGAATCCAACTCATTCTCCTTAACAAATTCAGAAACGGAATCCAATTGAAGCATGTGGTCCATAGTTACTTTTGGTCTAGAAAACACCTTGAACAACTTATCAGATTGTTTGACCAAGGAGGAGTCCAAGGACTCCAAAATAGGGTTGATTTCATCCGTGGTGAAGCTCGTCTTTTTAAAGAAGTGCACAAAACTATCCGACTTGCTCATCTTCTCCTCCATCCTTTTAAGACGTTCTACTTTAGCCAAACCTATTTCATAACCCTTCGGCGTAAGCCGTAGATCGGCATTGTCTTGACGCAATAACGTTCTATATTCAGCCCTAGAAGTAAACATTCGATACGGTTCTTCCGTTCCCTTTGTAATCAAATCATCCACCAAAACGCCAATGTAAGCTTCGTCTCTTTTTAAAATAAAGGGTTCCTTTTCATTCACTTTTAAGTGGGCATTGATTCCTGCCATTAAACCTTGTGAAGCTGCTTCTTCATAACCCGTAGTGCCATTGATTTGACCTGCAAAATAGAGATTGTTGACCAACTTGGTTTCGAGTGTGTGCTTTAATTGAGTGGGTGGAAAATAATCATATTCGATCGCATAACCCGGCCTGAAGAACTTCACGTTTTCGAACCCCTTTACAGATTTTAAGGCTCTATACTGAACATCCTCGGGCAAGGAGGTAGAAAAACCATTGACATACATTTCCACGGTATCCCATCCCTCTGGCTCGACAAAAATTTGATGGGAATCCTTATCCGCAAAACGATTGATCTTATCCTCAATGGAAGGGCAATAACGTGGTCCAATACTTTTAATTCTGCCATTAAACATTGGTGATCTTTCAAAGCCTTCTCGGAGTAAATCATGAACCAATTTACTGGTATGAGTCATATGACAATCACGTTGCGTTTGTAGAATTGGTGTATTCAAATAAGAGAATTTTTCCGGAGAATCGTCTCCGGGCTGCACAATCATTTTAGAATAATCCAACGATCTACCATCAACTCTTGGAGGGGTTCCAGTTTTCATTCGTCCACTATCAAAACCCAACTCTACCAATTGCTCTGTAATACCTGTGGCAGCTTTTTCACCGGCTCTACCACCACCTAATTGTTTTTCTCCAATATGGATTAAACCATTCAAAAAAGTGCCATTGGTCAATACCACGGCTTTGGCCCTGATCTCTAAACCAAGGCTTGTTTTCACACCTACTACGCTATCCCCTTCTATTAATAAACCATTGACCATTTCTTGATAGAAATCTGCATTCGGCGTATTCTCCAAAGCCATTCTCCACTCCTCCGCAAAACGCATTCTGTCGTTCTGCGCCCGTGGACTCCACATTGCTGGTCCTTTGGATTTGTTGAGCATTTTAAACTGTATGGCAGACTTATCGGTAACGATTCCACTATAGCCTCCAAGCGCATCGATCTCTCGAACTATTTGGCCCTTAGCGATTCCACCCATAGCGGGATTGCAAGACATTTGTCCAATGGTTTGAAGGTTCATCGTAACCAACAAAGTGCTTGAACCCATGTTGGCAGCTGCAGCAGTTGCTTCTGCTCCTGCATGCCCTCCGCCCACAACAATAACATCATATTCCTTTTCAAACATACCTATGGTTCCACGTGGAACATTTTGATTTTTTCCTCTTCCTTTTCTCTCATTATCTTCTTCTCCTCTATAGACTTGTCACCAAATCCAGCCAAGTGAAGGATCCCATGACTCATCACCCTTCTTAATTCATTTAAAAACTCAACATCAAACTTCCTGGCGTTATCTTCTACCCTGTCCGTAGATATAAATATATCGCCAGAAATAATCTTTCCATCCGTGTAATCGAATGTGATAATATCAGTAAAAGTGTCGTGGTTTAAATACTCCTTGTTGAGCTCTAAAAGGTATTCGTCAGAGCAAAAAATATAATCAATTTGACCCACAGAAAAGCCTTCTGAAATTATTACCCTGTTTATCCAATCGACATAATCGGGTTTGTTTTGTATTACCAACTCACTTTTAAAATGGAACTCAATCATTATCGAAATAAACCTTTACTTTCTTCTCGAAATTTTGCCGCAAAGGTAAAGCTTGTCTATTTAATATTTCAATGCTATTCTGGTAATCTTGAAGTAGTTCGGGTTTTGTGGTAATAGGATTGCTAAACTGATTTAGATTTGTATTGCTTTCACGCTCCTTTTTGTCACCTTGTTCCATCGATGCATTTTCTAACTTCATCAATTGGTGCTGAATATTATTTGCCTTGCTTCGCGTGCGTTCGGTGATTCCATTATCCAACAAATCATTCTCAAAATCCTCCATTTGTCGAATAAGCTTTTCAGCTAAATTCTTGTCCGAGGAACGCATCATATCCTCCAACTGCCGCTCCAAATTCTCACGTAAAAACTGTTGCTCTTTATAAATTTCATAGACCTCATTAAGATCCATTTCCCCTAATCCGTTGCCGCCGGATTGAGAACCCTTTCCATCATCTCCTCCCTTTTTACCTTTCTCTCCCTGTCCTTGACCTCCTTTTTCTCCCTCTTGTTGACCACCCTCATTTTCGCCTTTTTCCTCTCCCTGACCTTGAGACTGCTTGCCCTTCTGCCCTGAGCCATTCATCTTTTCTTGAATACCCTGTTGTCCCTTAATGATATCGGGTAATTGAAAATCCTGGCCCTGACCTTGTCCTTGACCCAGGTTCATGTTCTGCTGCATATTATCCAATATATTCGCCAAGAAATCCGCTAAAGCATTGGTAGAATTGATTACATATTGTTGATAAGAAGCGCCTTGGTAAATTTGATTCTCAGCAATACTCTCCAAAGATTTATCAATATTGTAATAGACCTCGGTGATTTGCTCATTCACAAATTCTGAAAGTTCAGCTCTACGTAATGAAAGGGCGAACAAACTATCGTCAACGTGCTCGAATAACCTTCTAAGGTTTTGTTGATCCTTGACGGTCCGTGAGAACTGGGAAATGTCTACATCAGCACTTTGAATGTTATCAAAAAGATTCTCCTGTTTGAAAGAAAAAGTAACCAGATTATCCAGAATCTGACGTAACATCTCGGCATCTTCCGCGTCCGTTTCACCACCTCCCATTGAACTTGACTTCATAGATTGGCTCATCTCTCTCATCTTCTGCGCGGCAGACTTCTGTTTCTTTGATGCATTGTTTCCTGCTTCTTGCTTCTCTTTTGGTTGCGAAGATTTCTCCATAACCTGATGCTTATTGATTTCTTCCAAAGCATCCTTTTGATCCTGTTTTACACCATCAGTCTTCTTTTGGTCTGTATCCAGCTCTAAGGGTTTCTGTAACTTCCGATTGTCCTTTTCCAATTCGCGGATGTCATTTTCCAATTTGTTGAATTGCTCGTTCAGTTTTTCCTGATTAACCTCACTATCCTCTTTAATCTCAGAAATTGACAAATCCTCCTGTTTTTTGGCCAACTCATCTAACTCCTTTGAAATTTGTGCAGCTTTCTCGGTTACATAATAACGTTTGGTCAACTCTAAAATTTGTTCAAGGTTACGTGTATTTTTCCCTTGATTTTTACCCAACTCTTCCAAACGTTTTTGAAGATCTTCCTTATCAATTTTATCAGCAATTCTATTTAGCTCTTCCAACAGCTCGGCATTCTTTTTTGCTTCTGCCTCTTGTCGTTCCAAACGTTCCTGAAGCATCTTCTTCATTTCTGAATCTTCAGCATTCTTATCTAGGCTTTTATTCAAGTCCCGACTAAACTTCTGCATTAATTCTTCCTGCTTTTTTTGTTGCTGCAAAAAGTTCTTGATCTGACTCTTATCCTCAAAACTTAGGGACTTCTCTTCCTTCTGGATATTATTTATTTCGGAAAGTGTTTCTTCCTGTTGCTTTAAATTCTTTAGGGATTCACCCATTTGGTTAAGTGTAGAATTTTGAAACTCTAACTCCCTGTTATTCAATTCATTATCATTATAAAAAGATGCGTCAAAAACGGGGCTCTTGGTAACCTTTCCGCCTCTAACCCCATCATTGTCAACGACTTCAAAGTATAATTTATACTTCTTGCCCGGTTCAAGCTTCAAACCTGACGGAAACGTATAATAAAACTGATAGACATTAGTACTTGGAGACTCGAGAGATATTCGCTGTACATTGTTGATGTCATCCGAAGGGTAGCTAACCAATCGTATTTCCTTTAGTCCATGATCATCTGCCGCTTGGCCCGTAAAATATGACTGATTTGGATTCAATGAATCCAGTACCTGATCCACTTGAACTGTTGCCTTTTCATCTTTGATAACATTGAGTCGATAGGCCAATATCTCAAAATTCTGCACCTTACTGTTTGATGTACTCAGTTCATAATCAAAATCTTTGTACAGCCGTATGGAATTGGTAAACAGGTCGTCCTCCTTATGGAATGAAAGTGTAGAATCGGAGGCGATCATTCTAATCTCATCCACGTGATCTCCTTGGATTTTCCAAGTTGCTCTTGTGCCTTCAGGAACTTCGGCATTGCCCGTTCCGGTAATCACCTCTGGAATCAAATTAAGGTACTTTGGGTATTCTAGCTCCAAAACAAAATCAACCAAAGTTGGTGTTCGGTAACTAGAAATGGAATAGCTTCTCGAGTTCCATCCGTTCGCTGTTAAATAAAAGCTCGTTTCTTGTACGGGTGCTTCAAATCTATATTCGTAGAACTCCCCTTTACGCTGCATTACCAAATCTTCTCCGTTCATCACCATTTGCACATTGTCCGGTCGCACATCTCCCACTGTTTTTACCCGGACGATCAATGGTTGATTATCCATTACCTCTAAACTGGAATTCATTACTTGAAAGGAAAAGGGTGCCGGCCGTTCGTAAGCCATATCGTAATGCATCACTCTTTGGTGTGAATTGAAAAAAGAAACAATGTCTCCCGTAATCCATATAAAGGCAAACAGGACCACAGGAACTAAAATATACTTCGCATACCTATAACTGTCATTTAAATCAACTGCTTCAGCAAAAGGAACAGGCCCTAAATTAGATGCACGCTGTTCAATACTGGCCATCAACAAATCGGACTTCTGCTGGTTCTCGGACAACTCCAATAGATTAAGCAACTTGTCATCCACATTCGGGAAGTGCTTTCCTATCAGTTGCGAAGCAGCTCTATTATCGATTCCGTCACGAATCTTAAAGAGATACAACAAAGGAACGGCGATGTAACGATATATAAGATACAGTTCCACCAAAAGAAACACGATGAAAAGAGTGAGTCTCCACGACTCATTCAACCACAAAACATACTCAAAATAGGTAATGGCCATCCAAAATAACGTGCCTAAAGTCAAAAACAGAAAGATTCCCTTTATCAATTGTTTCGTGTAAAACCGTTTGATAAACTGCTCTAGCTTTGCTATTATGTTGTTGTATGCGTTCAAAATAGGGGTTTAATTATTACCAAATTACCTGATCCGTTGGAAATCAACAGAAAAATTTTGTTAAACCTTGATACAACTACCGTTGCAAGCCAAACAAAAGACAGCGGATAAATGCTTTCCTGTTCATTGGCGGCAATGTATCTTTGCCACATAATCATACCTTATTATGAGTCAAAAAGTACGTGTTCGATTTGCACCCAGCCCAACAGGGCCTTTACATATTGGTGGTCTGCGAACCGCCCTGTTCAATTATTTGTTTGCCAAGAAAAATGGTGGTGATTTTGTGCTTCGTATTGAAGATACCGATCAAAACCGTTTTGTTGAAGGTGCAGAAGAATATATCGTCGAAGCCTTGAACTGGTGTGGAATTCCGTTTGATGAAGGGCCTGGCAAAGAAGGTGATTTTGGACCGTACCGACAAAGTGAGCGCAAACAATTATACAAATCCTATGCGCTAAAACTTATTGAAAAAGGCAAGGCCTATTATGCTTTTGATACGGCTGAAACTTTAGATCACCATAGAAAAGATCATGAGGCAAAAGGAAAAACATTTATTTACAATTGGCATAACCGATTAAAGCTGACGAACTCACTTTCTTTATCCAATGAAGAAGTGAAAGAAAAAATAGTTGCGGGCGAAGATTACGTTATCCGATTCAAGTCTCCAGAGAATGAAGAATTACTACTAAACGATATCATCCGTGGGGAAATAAAAATAGACACCAATATTCTTGACGATAAGGTTCTCTTTAAAAGCGATGGGATGCCCACCTACCATTTGGCCAATATTGTGGATGACCATCAAATGCAAATTACCCACGTCATCCGTGGTGAAGAATGGTTACCGTCCTTAGCCTTGCACACCTTACTATATGATGCCTTTGGATGGGAGGCTCCACAGTTTGCTCACCTACCATTGATTATGAAGCCCGTTGGTAAAGGAAAATTGAGCAAGCGTGATGGTGAAAAAGGAGGCTTTCCCGTATTTCCGATCACGTGGAACCAATCCGAAGGGTATCGCGAAGCTGGCTTTTTCCCAGAAGCGGTTGTAAACTTCTTGGCATTATTAGGGTGGAATCCAGGAACCGAACAGGAGATTTTTAGCTTGGAAGAATTGGTGAACACTTTCACTTTGGAACGTGTAAACAAGTCCGGAGCGCGTTTTGATCCAGAAAAGAACAATTGGTATAATCAGCAGTGGCTCCAAAGAAAAAGTGATGATGAACTGGCCCAAATGTTCAATGCAGAACTTGATGCAAAAGGATTCTCAGCAGAACCCGAGTATATCAAACGAGTCGTATCCGCCATTAAGGAACGCGCCTCGTTTGTGAAAGATTTCTGGGATTTATCCAATTATTTCTTCGAAGCGCCTTCGTCCTACAACGAAAAAGCTGTCAAAAAACAATGGAAAGAATGCACTCCTGAAATAATGAATGGTGTTACCAATATTTTGGAAAACATCAATGATTTTGAATCTTCCATTATAGAGGAAAAAGTAAAAACATGGATTTCAGAAAGCGAACTTTCCTTTGGAAAAGTGATGCCGCCACTCCGTTTGGTTATTGTTGGTGATATGAAAGGGCCCCACCTTTTTGATATTATGGCCATGATTGGTAAAGAGGAAAGTATAAACCGCATCAAAACAGCGGTTGCCCGACTTTAGAATTGATGGAAGTGTAACATTATTTGACGAATGGCTACTAATACTATAGCCAAGTTTCGTAATTTCCATTTCTAACATAAAATCTAAACACTATGGGCAACTATTTTTTAATACCTATTGCGTTTATCGCGCTCGTCATCCTATTCAAATTCTTTTTTATTGTGAAACAACAGACTGCTGTTGCGGTGGAACGCTTTGGTAAATTTCACAGTGTTCGAAACTCGGGTCTGCAAATGAAAATACCGATTGTCGATCGTATTGCTGGACGTTTAAGCCTTAAAATTCAACAGCTCGATGTAATTATTGAAACCAAAACGTTGGACGATGTTTTTGTGAAACTAAAAGTCTCTGTACAATATGTGGTTATACGCGAAAAAGTGTATGAAGCATTCTACCAACTGGAATATCCCCACGATCAAATTACCTCTTACGTATTTGATGTGGTCCGTGCAGAAGTGCCTAAAATGAAATTGGACGATGTCTTTGTGAAAAAAGATGATATTGCTATCGCTGTTAAAGCCGAATTGCAAGATGCGATGTTGGATTACGGTTTTGACATCATAAAAACTCTGGTGACGGATATTGACCCAGATTCACAGGTTAAAGCCGCTATGAACCGTATCAACGCATCCGAACGTGAAAAAATAGCGGCCCAGTTTGAAGGTGATGCCCAACGTATCTTGATAGTTGAAAAAGCAAAAGCCGAAGCCGAAAGCAAAAGATTGCAAGGACAAGGTATTGCAGATCAGCGTAGAGAGATTGCTCGTGGTCTGGAAGAATCCGTTGAAGTGTTGAATAAAGTGGGCATCAATTCCCAAGAAGCATCGGCACTGATTGTGGTTACCCAACATTATGATACCTTACAGTCCATTGGCGAAGAAACAGATACAAATCTAATTCTACTGCCGAATTCGCCACAGGCAGGTAGTGACATGCTCAACAATATGGTAGCGTCCTTTTCGGCGAGCAATCAAATTGGCGAGGCCATGAAACGCAAGCGAAAGGAAAAAGGTTCAGACGATTAGACTATGTTTTATCCAAAAGAAAGGCTCCTATGTTAGGAGCCTTTCTTTTGGATACAAAGTTAGAAGATTACATACTAATCCAATTTCTTGAGCAACTTTTTTGCAATTAATGAAATGGCAACTTTTTGTAGCAAAGGCGCCAGACCACCAAGAATGTTGGTTGGATATAGTTCCTCCTTGGTGTTTTGGACGGCCAGCTTTACCTTTTCTTCTTCTATTTGCCTTTGCAGTTTTAGAATTTTGAGGTCGCGGTCAATCTCTTCAAATGATGTGTATTGTGTTTGAATCATAGTTCATCAAAATAAAATTTAGAAAATCTTTTCAAGAGTGGCTTTTCGATTTTGTTTCGTAACAAGAAGAATATAATACCCAACAGTACATAAAAGCCTCCAACCACTAAAAAACCTTCTGCTGTAGTACCCAGTATAGTACCAAGCCAAAAAGCGGCGCCCAATGAAAGAAACAGCAGGGCAATGGACACCACGCCCCCGATGAGGAGAACTTTTGTTGCCATGGTAATGCCCTTCATCATGGAACGAAAGCTTTGGAGTCTATAGAGGTCCAAGCTGTTTTTTACGTAGGACCTCACTCCTTCTTCCACCTGACTTATCTGTTCTTTAATTTCTTCAAAAGCCATATATTACTTCTGTAATTGAGCGTTCTTTTCTCTTAAATCTTCCAACTTTTTCTCCAAGGCCACTAAAATATCATCAGCCTTGTAGCTCATGTTGGATAGTGTATCTTCAAGCTTTTCCTCAAACTCAATTTTTTTGGCATCAGCACTTTTACTGAATTCTTCTTTGGCATTGGTTAAGCTCTGGGATATATCGTCTTTGGCTTTTACAGCGCTTTTCTTGATTTTCTTTCTTGTCTTTTTTCCTTTATCCGGTGCGTAGAGAATTCCAATTCCTGCTCCTACAACTGCTCCAGTTAATAATGCGGTTAATACGTTTCCAGTGTTATTTGACATAATGTTTTAATTTTAGATTAAACTTCAGTTCAATCGAAGTGAGTGCAAGTTCATCTTTCAAAAATCATCCTCATCAATCGATTTATATCAAAACTACAATCCTAGATAAACGAGGGTTGATTCAATTAGTAGAAACCTTAACGCAAAAGCTAATTTTTAAAGAAATACTGTCAATAAGGCCCGTAAATGAACAAAAATGGTGTCATACGCCCCTTTAGTCAGATAAATCCCAAAACAAAAAGAAAACGAGCCTAAAAGGCTCGTTATAAATAAGAATATCTAATGTTTTTTGGTGTTCGAATAAGTATTTCTTATGCTAGCTTTTTTGTTCTAACTTCGCCCAAGTGTCCCTCAAAGTCACCGTTCTGTTGAACACCAAATTTTCTGGAGTTGAATCTTTATCTACATTAAAGTAACCCAACCGTTGAAACTGAACCTGGTCTCCAATTTGTGAATCTTTCAAGCTTGGTTCCAAATAACCAGTTACTTTGTCCAAAGAATCTGGATTAACAAAATCCATAAAATCTTTATCCTTATGACCATCAGGTGTTGGGTCAGAGAATAACCGGTCGTACAACCTCACTTCTGCAGTAATTGCATGAGGAATGGAAACCCAATGCAACGTTCCTTTTACTTTGCGTAAACTTTCCTCGGTACCGGAACCACTTTTGCTTTTGGGGTCGTACGTACATTGGACTTCTAGAATATTGTCTTCGTCATCTTTAGTGCAGCTTTCCGCTTTAATGATGTAACCGTTTTTCAAACGGACCTCACCACCAAGTTTTAGCCTAAAAAACTTTCTGTTGGCTTCTTCTCTAAAATCTTCTTGTTCGATATAAAGTTCGCGAGAAAATGGAACCTTTCTGCTTCCAGCAGCTGGGTCCTCGGGGTTATTCTCGGCTTCCAACCACTCTTCTTTTCCTTCTTCATAATTGGTAAGTACAACCTTTAAAGGATTAAGCACCCCCATTACACGTGGTGCAATCTTATTTAAATGTTCCCTAACATGGAAATCGAGCAGAGAAACATCAACTACATTTTCACGCTTTGCAATTCCAATGGTATCTGCAAAATTTCTAATTGACTCGGGGGTAAAACCTCTTCTTCGCAGCCCAGAGATTGTAGGCATTCTGGGATCGTCCCAGCCCGTTACAACACCTTTTTCAACCAATTGAAGCAATTTTCGCTTGCTTACTACCGTATGACTAAGGTTCCTTCGTGCAAATTCACGCTGCTTTGGTCGTAATTTATCCGAAGATACCACTTGGTCCAAAAACCAATCGTACAACTCTCTGTGGGGTAAAAACTCCAGTGTACAAAGGGAGTGAGAGACCTGCTCTATATAATCGCTTTCGCCATGGGTCCAATCGTACATGGGGTAAATACACCAATCGGTATTTGTGCGGTGATGTGCTTTGTGCAATATTCGATACATTACCGGGTCTCGCATTAACATGTTCGAGGAAACCATATCTATCTTCGCACGTAACACATGGGCGCCATCAGGAAACTCTCCATTTTTCATTCCCTCAAAAAGCCTTAAATTTTCTTCAATGGATCTATTTCTGTAAGGGCTTTCCTTTCCTGGTTCTGTTGGCGTTCCTTTTTGTGAAGCAATTTCCTCAGATGTCTGGCTGTCAACATAGGCTTTACCGTCTTTGATCAGCATTACTGCCCAATCATACAACTGTTGAAAGTAATCGGAAGCGTAACACTCCGTATCCCACTCAAAACCAAGCCATGTGACATCCTTTTTGATTGCCTCCACATACTCTTTTTCTTCCTTTGCTGGGTTGGTGTCATCAAAACGAAGATTAACCGGTGCATTGTAACGTAATCCTAGGCCAAAATTTAGACAAATGGAACTTGCGTGCCCAATATGCAAATAACCGTTTGGTTCTGGGGGAAAACGAAACCTTAAGTCGTTCTGCGTATAACCCTTTCTAAGGTCCTCCTCAACAATGTGTTCTATAAAATTGAGCGATCTAGCTTCTTCTGCCATACCTATAATTTGATGCACAAATGTAGTGAAATCCCATGTTGATAGCTATTTTTCCTGCTTCTGTGTATACAAAGTAGGCGATTTCACAACACTTTTGGTATCGCCTACAACAATATCTTTCCATTCGTCCAAATTAGAGACATATTTGTTATTGGAATACTATATGAAAAAGAGACGCCTGAACAACGTCTTTTGAAAGAATTACAATTAAGGGGCACAAACTAACAGGGCTATTAAGCCCATAA
>CEOE01019221.1_pt1 | contig 11778 bp, 5 predicted proteins | sample 530211 | NCBI WGS metagenome assembly CEOE01 (sample SAMEA2619779, study PRJEB7988) | marine metagenome | isolation source: saline water (ENVO:00002010), including
ACTTGATATTGGTGCTGCTCTAGATGATGGCCAATCTTTAAAGCTTGGTAAAAACGGAGCAGTTGAGGTTATTATAACTCCACATGGTACAGCATCGAACGAAAAATTTTCTGTTACGAATACAAGTGGAAATGCTGCTGATGCTATCCTTCTTACTTCAGTCGCTGGTGGTATTAAAATGGAAGCTGCCAGTTCAGTTACTATAGCAACTGCCACAGGAGAAGCGAATGGTGCTGGTTTGAGCTCCGCAGCGCAAGTTACCACACATGTTGCTGAAATTAATGGAGTAATTGAAACAACGATAATATTTGATATTCAGGGCTTAACAACTCAAACCGATAGAGCTTTTGTTATCGGCGATGGAAGTGGCACTGCATATCTTACTAAAATAGACAGCACTATTAATGGATATATATTTAAAGCTGAGATGAGTTGTATTGAAACACCTGCGAGTGGCGGAACAGTTAACAAAGATCTTGACATTTGGGCCGATACTACTCCTCGTAACGGTGGTCATGATATGGATGGCACAAGCTCTGACTTTATTCTTATAGATGCAAGTGGTGAGTGGGCCATGGGTAACTTTAAAGAAGCTGTTGTTCCTCCTGGGGTAACACCGTGGACCTCTGCATTGCATAACCACTATCTTCATATAGTTGCAGGAGCAGACAACGGTAGTGCATCTGGTACTTATGTAACAGGAAAATATGTGCTTAAATTATACGGTGCTAACTTCTAGGGTGAATAATGGGTGAATTTGGATGGGCTTATGTTGCCGGTGTCGGTGGACCTTCAGGCTCAATATTATTAAAGAAAAATGATGGAGAGATTAGTGGGTCTTCAAACTTAGTTTATGACTTAAACACTAATACTTTAAAAGTCGTTGGTGCAATATCAGGCTCAGGGGCTCAATTGTCTGGTGTAACCTTAGATAGAGTAACTGATCTTGGTTCAGCCACAACAAACACAATAACAATTGGCGGAATGACCTCTACTGGAGATGTTACTATCTCTGGGAGTCTAAATGTTTCTGGTTCACAAGTTATAACAAACAATTTACAAGTTCTAGGGTCAATATCTGGTCCTTCCCCGGTTCATGTTATCCAAGGTATGAATATTACAGGGTCTTTTGTGTTTTCTGGATCTCAAGCAAACCCATGGAATATCATTGGTCTTGATTCAGGAACTCCTGTTTCTTCTAAATATTTAGCTTTAGATTCTAATAATAATGTTATCTTAACATCTGTTGTTGGAGGCTCTGGCGGTACAATCGGAAACCCAGAGGATGGCTCTTATACAGATGGGTTATATACAGACTTTACAAGCACAACCCCAATTGGAACTGCTATAGACAGATTTAATGAAATTTTAAAAATAATTGCACCCCCAACTGCTCCATCTGTACAATCAATCAATTATGATCAACCAGCGGGTCAAACCGTAAAACTATCATTTGACTCTACGGATACAATTTTTAATCACAACAATGTTTCAACAAATGCTGGCTTCTCTGTTGTTAACAGAAATGGAATCTATCAATCTGCTACCGACAGTGGAAACTTTAGATTAGGAGCTTATGCTGGACAGGAACTAACAGGGACAATAAATTATACGATTCCTGAAAGTGTTACAAATGGAAATGTTGCATATGCCTCTGGTTCTTTTGGTAATGCAGAGACTGGTGATTTAAAATTAGAGTTAAATGGAACGGTGATACATACAGTTAGTTTGTCTGGGCTTGTGGGTGCTGGAAACCCAAACACAGGTTCAGCTACTAGTTTAACAAACGGATCTGGGTTTGTTGATGTTTCCGTCACAGCATCTGCAATAGATGGAAATGGTGCCACTTGGTCTAATTTCCAACATAGAACCGCTAAATATAAAATTGAAGCAGATGATCAACATAAAGGCTGGAACTATCTTCGTGTAATACATACAATTTCTTCTACAAATTATGCTTCAAATTACATAGAGTGGGTTAACGACCCCGAAGGTTCTGCAGTCGCCTTAACGATCTCAAATCCTAGGATAGAAGACATAGTTTTGGGTGGCTCTGTATATGTCTCTGGATTGTTATACAATACAAGCTTCACTGCAAAATACAAAGCACTAATAGACAATATTTATAGAAATGTATACCCAACAGGAACACCGGTATCTTTTACGACAACAAGCACAACTACTCCAAGTGCCCAGAGTGTTCCAGACTTACAAGATGGAGAGAATTATACAAAATCAATGCCAGTTACTGGATCTGTATCTTCATCTGGTGTAATTAACCCAACAACAACAATAGCTGTTGGTCTCAATGTAACACATCCTTTAAAATCAAACCTCACTAATAGCGGCAGTGCAAATACCACAGGTTTTCTTATATATGATTCATCTCCCCCTTCAACTACCAATCTCTCAGAGACATTTATCGAAGAGTCTAAAAGAATAACTTCAGGTAGTTATGATACTCAAGGTTCAGTAACAAACAGTTCTGCTACATGGAATTCACAAAATCATATGACTGCATCTGGAGCGACTGGTCACACAGATGGTTTGCTTCAACTGGCAACATCAGAATACAGTGGTAGACTTTACAGCCCAGTTAATTCTGCAGTTCCAAACTCTGGTGATATTTCTTCCTTAGCAAATGCTGCTGCAGGGCAACCAGATTACTCTAGTGTAACAGGCACTAGGACTTATTTTAGAAAAATACAAAACACTTCCGGTGGTTCTATAAACAATTTAAAACTTACAACAACCAAAGCTTCTACCAGTATTACTAACTCATCTTTGGGCACCAGCAATGTGCATTTATTTGCAAAAATACCTGGATCAACTGGGTGGATGGATGTTTCTCAAAATTTCTCTTATGGCTCTGTGGCCGATGGAAATGGTGCTCTTATATCTGGTGCTTCAAATGACACAGATACTGGTAACAATGTACACCATATAACATTTGGAACAGCAAGTGTGGCCAACAATGAATATGTTGTAGTCAAGATGTTGGCAGACGAAAGTTGGGCTGGATATCTTTCTCAGGTAGACTTCCAGCTTGGTGCAAGTACAGAAGTAGCTGCAACACCTCAAGTCCTAAGTGATATTGATGCTAATGATTCCGGAACAAGCGGAAAGCTTTCTTTTGGAGCTTCAAATTCTGTTTCAGGGTATACAAATGTTGTTGGCTCAGGAATTGGCCTAAGCAATATTGACTCCAATGGCAGCTATACTGTTAGTGGCAACCGAAGAGGTATATTTGTATCAAAGCCAACGATTGATGGAGAAGTCAACGAAGCAATAGCTGCAGATGGAGGAAGTGATTATCCTGCTAAAGCATTTTACAATGCATATACCGGGTCACTGATTTTGGAAGTCAACAACAGTGAAGTACACTCAATAAATCTTGCCAGCTCTTTATCCGCCATAGATACCAGTAATTCAAACAGTTCAAGATTAAATTTAAGTGCAGTAAGTTATTCAACAACAAGTGATAGTATACCAGATTACAACAAGCCCTACAGAACAGGGACTTATGAAATTGGAGCAGATGACCAAAACATAGGCTGGAACTATGCAAGATTAATTCACAGGACAGATTCAGATGTGACAACAAACTATGTTGAGTGGGTCGTTGACACTGATTCTAACAATCTTGGATCATCAAGTGTTTCTTTGTCAGAATTTGATCATGGAGATGTTTACTATCAATCTGGTGTTAAGTATTTTGCCTCTCTTCCGAGTGGAAGCTATAGTTATGCAGCCACCAATGTTTATAAAAATACTTATTCAAATAGCAGCAATGCAGTTAGGTTTCCAACAGCTACAAACTGCTCTGTGACAAATATAAAAATATCAGGTGCAGGAATAAGCACAAGTGATGCGGCAGTTTCTTTTGATGAACTCCCGGCATTAAACAACTCTTCAAATTGCGAACAGCAAAACATAGAAGTCACTGGGACAATTCGTTTTTCACAAAACCCCTCTTTGGTTGGAGATGCTTCTTATGTAACAGGGGTTTCTGGCTACACATTACAGATTGATTCTTTAATAGAACATCCTTTAAAGTCTAATTTAGAAACAGCAACTTTAAGTAAAACAAATTTTCTTGTATTTTCTGGGTCACTTGGTAGTACGAACGAATATACAGAGGAATATTTTAATTCTGAAAATTACAGAATTGTTTCTGGAAATTATGCTGCCCAATCTGATATTTCAAGCGGAAAGTGGAACTCACAAAGATCAATGAATGATCTTGGGTCATACCCGGAATATAATGATGGGATGTTAACTTTTAACAGTTTTTTAATATCTCCCCTAAAGGGAGGTAACAGTGGAGACTTTAGAAACATAACTGATGGAGGAGCCCTACAGAGTCCAAGCAGTAATGTGAATTATTCTAATGCTGTTCTTAATTCTTCAACTAGAACTTATTATCGATATTTTGAGAATAATAGCTCAAATGATAGGTCTAGTATAACAATTACATTTTATGGCTCTTGCAACCTAGTTAACAAGTCTACTTCACTGGGGGCTAATAATAATTTTCATGTAGAAGCAAAAATACCCGGAAACACAGCATGGTTAGATGTAGGTAAAGCTTACACATCTAATAACAAAGATGTTGATGGTTCTGGTGCATTAGTTGGAGGCTCTTCTCCAACATCTATTTCCACAGGTGGTACATCTCTTTCGTGTACTTTTAATGGAGGTAATTTGCCGGGAACATTTTCAGGAGCACAAAAAGTAATCTTGAAGATTTCAGCAGATAAAAATTGGTCTGGTTATTTAACCAGAGTAAAAGTAGCATATAGTTAGGAATAAAAATGTCTAGTCCAGGAACAGGTAGTACCAATCAAGCACAAACAATAACAGCATTTAAAAGATTATTAGGTAAAGCTAATACATCTGCCCTGAAAGAATTTTATGAAGAAACTATACCTTCAAATATTCAAATAATAACTTCTACTGTCTTTGGAGAGCCTATACCACAAGTGGTTAATACTAGTGCCCTATACTCTAGATTCTCTGCTAGTGCTGGAAAACCCGAAACTGCAGAACATGTTGAGTTTTATTTACAATCAATTGACGGCACAGCATACGATGCAAACACTGGTACTTTTGGGAGTGTTGGCTTTGGTGCTGGTGATGAAGCACAGAGTGTTGGTCCACATGCCTATCAGTTGGTTTTAACTTCTAGTTACGAAACACTTTCAAGTAATCCATCAAAGTCTACTGGGTTTCTTGTCAACAATCAAGTTGTAAATGCAGCAAACGGTGGATTACAATTAATTCCTCCTTCTTTCGGTCCACAATCTGGTAACAACTACGGTCTTGAGTTATATACAGCTCACCCAGATAATGGCGGAACAAGAATATTTCCAACAGATCCGATTGATTGGCAGGTTGATTATTTCAATGGCTTGATTTTTATACAAGATTACATCTCAACTAAGGTTCCCACTTATGCTAGAGGTTTCATATACATAGGAAAGTATGCAGATGAAGTAATAACTGAAAGCACAGGGTCTTCTGCTAATTTAACAATTAAAGAGGAAGGCTCAAATATAACAACAAGTGTTGATAGTATAAATTTTGTTGGCTCAGGAATCACAGCAACCAATAGCGGTAACGATGTAACAGTTACGGTGGCAACAGGTCTTGCAACAAAAGGGCCAGAGGGAGCACTGCAGTTTCTCAGTGGGAGCAACAATATAAGTGGATCTTCAGCGATGGTATATGATGGTGCTACTTTGATGTTATCTGGCTCTGGTAGTGCTTATGGAGAGGCTCTAAGAATATCAGGATCTATTGTTCCAAGTGTATCAAACCTTTATGACCTAGGTGCTCCTGATAGACAGTGGAGATCTCTCTATGTATCCTCAAGTACAATCTACTTTGGAGGAGAACCTCTAAGTGTTGATTCTGATGGCTTGAAGTTTGGATCTGCTAGTGCAGGCAAGGCTTTTAAAGTTGGCCACTTAAAACTTGTAGACAGGGGCATTATAATGGACCCTCGCTACATATTTAACTTGAGATCAAATAATACTAAATTACATGGTGGTCTTTCTTTCAAAAGATCAACTGTCAGTGCTGATTTTCAAATGACGGCATTAAATTATTTAATTGGTGTGCAAACAAACTTATTGGGTGGTAATGTGACTGTCACTCTGCCGACTGCTGCATCTTGTTTAGATGGCCAAACATTTCTGATAAAAGATGAAGGGGGTATTGCCCATACAAATAAAATAATTGTAATTTGCAAGGTGGGAGACACAATAGACGGAGAAACTTCAGTGATCTTGGAGAGTCCATATGCTGCAATTAATATCTACTCCAACGGATCTTCCAAGTTCTTCATACATTAATTTTAAAGCTGTGACGATACGGAAAATTTGTCTTCTTAAGCCCTGCTGTTCTCTTTAATATATACTATTTATTACGGAAGCTCAATATGGGCTTTTGTCATTAAAATATCTTGGAGGATTTAATATGGCTTATAAATTTCAAAGAGGAGCTGCTATTCTTAGTGGTTCTATCAAAGCGGAAGATGGTCTTGTCTCAACAGACGTAGATGATGCTACTGCTGCTAATGTTGTTGCTCAAATCGACAACGGCGAAATCGCAATCGCAAAACTTGCTCAAAAGAGTCTATCTGTTGCTGGAAAGTCAGCAGATCTTGGTGGATCAATCGATCTTGATGATCTTACTGTAGACAACTCTTCACTTCAGTTAGATGCTGGAACTACTTTTGATGGTTCTGCTGCTAAAACTATTTCTGTTAAAGCACTTGGTATCACAAATGCTATGCTTGCTGGTTCTATTGCTTCATCAAAAATTTCTGAATTGAATGCATTCAACACTGCTAACCTTGCAGAAGGTTCAAACCTTTACTACACTGACGCTCGTGCTCGTGCTGCAGTTTCTGTAGTAGACAATGGTGGTGACGGATCACTTTCTTACAATTCTTCTAATGGTCAGTTTACCTACACAGGTCCATCTGCTGCTGAAGTTCGTGCTCACTTGAGTGTTTCTGATACTCCTAGTATCGATATGTCTTTTGCTGGTGGAGCTTTCTCTGCTGCTGTTATTCTTGCTTCTAACAGTGGACTTGATGATTCTGCTGGTCTTAAGCTTGCTACATCTACTGCTGGACAAGGTCTTGAGCTTGTTTCTGGTGTTTACAATGTTCGTGTTAGTGCTTCTAACGGTATCGCAATTGATACTGATAAGCTCAAGCTTGACATTGGTGGAATGCCTGCACAAATCGCTTCTGCTGTTGCTGCTGGCGATCTTATGATTATGCAAGACATTTCTGATGCTCATCCAAAGAAAATCACTGCTGCTGCTTTCGCTGATTTCATCGAAGGTAACGGTATGGCTGCGGATGCAAGTGGTCAACTTAACATCAATGTAGACGGATCATCTATTGAGATCGATTCTGATTCACTTCGTGTTAAAGCACTTGGTATCACAAATGCTATGCTTGCTGGATCTATCGCTTCAGGAAAAATCGCAGAATTGAATTCTTTCGATACTGGTGATCTTTCTGAAGGTTCTAACTTGTACTATACAGATGCAAGAGCTCGCGCTTCTGTTTCTGCTGTAGATGCTGGTGGTGATGGATCTTTCGCTTATAATGCTTCTAACGGACAGTTCACTTATACTGGACCATCTGCTTCTGAAGTAAGAGCTCACCTTTCTGCTGGTACTGGTGTAACTTATTCTGGTGGACAATTCTCTATCGGACAAGCTGTTGCAACAAGTTCAGATGTTCAATTTAAGGATATCTCTGCATCTGGTGATGTTGTAGTTACTGGTAACCTTACAGTTAACGGTACTCAAACTGTTCTTAACACTGCTACTCTTGAAGTAGAAGATTTGAACATCAAGGTTGCTAAGAATGCTGCTAATTCTTCTGCTGCTGATGGTGCTGGTTTGACAATCGAAATGGGTGCTAACGATCTTAGTTTTGGATGGCTTCATGCTTCACAAAGAATGGAACTCAAATTGGGCTCAAACTATGCTGATCTTAAAGTTAAGAAGCTTATTGCTGACGATATCGAAGCTACAATTGCTGAAGGTATTCAAAGTTTCAGTAGCAATGCTTCTGTTAACTTGGCAAACGGAACAATCCTTTTAGCAGATCCTACTGGTGGAGATGTTACTTTGGACCTTCCTGCTGCTGGTGCTCACACTGGTAAGATTGTTAAGGTTAAGAAAGCTGTTGCTTCTGCTAACAATGTTATCCTCACTACTGCTGATTCAGGTCGTATTGACGGTGAAGAGTCTATCGTTCTAGAATCAGATTTTGCTGGTGTTAGCTTGATCTGTAACGGAACTCACTGGTTCGTAATGTAATCGAATTTACAAGTCTATACTTGGGGGCTCCGACTTATGTCGGGCCCTTTTTTTTGTTTTTATTTTACTATTTATGCTAGGAGAAAAAACAATGTCATATAAATATTCAAAAGGATCTCAAGTCATTGGAGATTTAAAAGCAGCAGATGATGCACAAAGAGATACAAAGATTGATTTTGGTGAAGATCAAATAGACTTTCACACCAGCGGGTCTATGAAAATGCAAATAGCAAATCATGGTATAACAACAACACTGCCAATCCATATCTCAGGCTCTGCTGTTGAGGGTCTTCGGTTGGCCAAAGGTTCATCAGACTATCGTGCTATTGTGTTTGAAGTTAATGGTGTTGATAATGCCAACATCAGTGTTTCAAGTGCAGAAAACTTTGTTATTCAAAACGAGATGAACGGAAAAGATATACAGTTCTGGGTTAATCCAAATGTTGGCTCAAGTGTTCAAGCAATGACGATTAAAGAAAGTGGGCTGATAGGTATAAATACAAGTACACCAATATCAAATTTAGATGTTTCTGGAAAGATTGCTATCACATCTGAGAGTTCCACACCTTCACAACCTGCTGATGGTCAGGGTTATTTATATACAAAGTCAGATGGAAAAATATATTGGAGATCTTACGATGTTCCAGAAACAGACTTAACAGCTATTGGTGGCGGTGGCGGCGGAAGCAGCCTTACAGTTCAAGACGAAGGGTCTTCTCTTTCTACATCTGCAACAACTTTAAATTTTGTTGGCTCTGGGGTTGTAGCATCTGGGACAGGTGCAACTAAAACGATTACAATTGCAGGAGGCGGTGGAGGAAGTGAAATTAAATCTTTCAATACTTTAAATGCTTCAAATGGAGAAGTTGTACATGATTGCACAAATTCTCATGTATTTTATCATACAAATATTGCTGGTAATTTTTCTCCCAACTTTACACAGCTAAGTATATCAAATAACCAAACAACCGAGACAACAGTAATTTTAAATCAAGGTGGTACTGCTTATAGTATAGAAAGTGTAAAAGTAAATGGAACAGATGCTTCGTTATTTTGGGAAGGAGCTCGTCCAGATCCTAGCATAAACACTCCAGATATTGCAAGATTTCAAATACTTCGGTCTTCTAATGCTTACACTGCCATAGGAAATTTTACTAAAACTGTAAGTGGTGCAGGATTTGCAATACCTAATAATGCTGTATTGTTTTTGGATGCATCAGATGCAGCCAGCTATGGCGGATCAGGTACATCATGGAATGACTTGTCTGGTCTAAATAATCATGCAACCTTGGTTAATTCCCCAAGTTATAATTCCGGAACAAAACTGTTTGAGTTTACTGGAAACAGCCAACAACACATAACAGTCCCATCTGGTTTCGCAGACTTTGCAAGCGGAATAACTTGCTTTGTCGTGGCTGACCTTGGAGCTGGAAGTAATTGGGAGAGATTTTTTGACTTCTCAGTTGGTGGACAGACAAACGATGCATTTAATTTTGGTCGAAATGGAGCAGGGACACACTTAAACTTTCAGCTTTATCATACTGATCCGGGAAACCATAATAGATCTTTAGCATCTAATCAAATTTCTAATAATACTCTGTGCAGCTATGCTGTTACGGCAGATGGAACAAATGCCAAAGTTTATAAAAATGGATCGCTTGTGGACACAGTAAGTTTTACTGGTGCTTTGTCTAATGTAACCAGAACACAGAATTACATTGGTAGATCCAGGGCTGGTAATAATGCTTACTACGAAGGCGACATCGCAGTTGCAGCTATTTTTAGTCGTGCCCTTAGTGACAGCGAGATCACAGAAATGCACAATCACTACAATTCAATTTACAATTTGTAACTATTTAGACTTTTTCTTCTTTTTATCACTATTTACAAATGATATATATATTATTAGGAGTTTACATTAATGTCTTCCATGTTAGAACAAGCTATCGTAGATGCTCAAGCATTGCGAGAAGCAGCATTGAAAAATGCTGAACAAGCACTTATTGAAAAATATGCACCACAGATTAAAGAAGCTGTGGAAACCTTACTAGAAACTGATGAAGTCGTTGAAGCTAGAAAAGTTAAGTTTGAAGGACAAATTTACAATGTTTTAGAAGAAGCAGACGAGAACGGAAAAGTTATGATTCAACAAGAAGGCGAGAAAGCCCACCTTGTTTCTGAGTCTGAGCTTGAAGAAGTTTTACAAGAGGAAGTAATTCAAGAAGAAGAGAGCCCAGCTATGGAAGCATCTCCTTCTGCTGCTGTTGAAGCTCCTTTTGCTGGTTCTCCTGTTGTTGATCCAAATCAAAATGTTGAAATGACAATGGATGTTGAAGAACCAGTTTATGAATTTGATCTTAACTTTCTTAAGAGCGAAGATGATGCAGAAGAAGCACAAGATGAGGACAAGTCTGGTCCATCTGATATTTTAGATGATATTTTGGGTGATGACAAAGAGTCTGCCCTGAATGAATCAGATGAGGCAAGTGACGACCTTGTTAATGAAATCCTTGAGCTTATGAATGAAATGAATGAAGAAGAAGAGGAAGTTATTGAAGAAGAGCTTGTAGTTGATACTTCAGCTCAAAAAACAGGAACTTTTGAAACTAATGAAGCCACTCTTCAGTACGAGATGGAGCTTGAAAAAGCTCGTCAAGAATCTGACGAAATGAAAGAAGAGATGGAAGACATGAAGAAAGAAAACGAAAAACTTCAAGAAACAATCAAAAAATTTACACACAAAAATAAACAATATAAAGATGCCGTTGAGAAATTGTCTAACAAACTCAACGAAACTCTTTTATCAAATGCAAAATTACTTTACAGTAATAAAACATTAGGCGATGCCTCCTTGAATGAGCGACAAAAAAATAAAATTGTTGAAGCCATCGCTAAGGCAAGAACTCCTGAAGAAGCTAAGAATCTTTGTGAGACTCTAAATGCTACGGTAAACTCTGGAAGCGATTCTAAAGCTCCTAGAACCTTAAGCGAGTCCGTTCAAAGAAAATCAAATCTTTCCGGGATTCTTCCACGTAGAAACAAGCAAGTTAATGAAAGTGTTGAGCATACATTTGCTGAACAGATGAAAAAGCTTGCTGGCATTAAATAACAATAATTTAAGGAGGTTAAAATAATGTCTATAATTGAAACTTTAACCGAAGGTATGGTAAACCGTGACATGAAAAAAGAAGGGTCAGCTCTTCTTAATAAGTGGGGAAAAACTGGTTTACTTGAGGGCCTTCAAAATGAGCACCAGAAGTCTACAATGGCTCGTCTGCTCGAAAATCAAGCAAAAGAACTTCTTCGTGAAGCCAGCTCTATGGCTGGTGGCGATGTTGAAGGTTTCGCTGCTGTTGCTTTCCCAATCGTTCGCCGTGTATTCGCCGGACTTATCGCTAATGATCTTGTTAGTGTACAACCAATGAGCCT
>CEOE01015876.1_pt1 | contig 11767 bp, 4 predicted proteins | sample 530211 | NCBI WGS metagenome assembly CEOE01 (sample SAMEA2619779, study PRJEB7988) | marine metagenome | isolation source: saline water (ENVO:00002010), including
GTAATTGCTTCTGCTAAAGAAGATATATCTCAGATTATTATTGAGAACACTCAAATTAATCTATTTCAAAATTATAGATTCGGTCCTGCAAATAATACCACTGACTCAAGCACTGTATCATTTCAGAGTATTGTTCAATCAACTACCTCAGCAACCGTTGCTGACATCACAGTAAGGGCAACTCCTAAACCTGGCTTCTCACTGTATACTGGCAACGATGCTTATAAGAACATGTATCTACTGCAAACTAATAGCAGTGGTGCCATGACAGTATACGATATTCTAAGTAGTTCAACTCCTAATAGTCCAGATTTAGATATTGTTTTAAAGATTAATAGTAGTGATGGTAATTCGCCTAATTTGTTTAAGAACGATACATTTCAGATCGTACCAAAAATTAGTGTGACACAAAGCACATCAACTGGCACTCCTTGTGTTGCTTATGGCATCATCGATCAATTCGGCACACTGAAGCGAGTTGCGTTTAAGAATAAGGGAAGTGAATATAAATTCGCTACTGCTACTCTTGCATTGCCTCCTGCTATTGCAGTTAACTATACTACTACACAAGCCGCTCTTTTAAGATGTGTTATCTCTCCAACCGGCGGTCATGGATCGGATATGATATCAGAACTAGCAATGAGTAGACTCGCAGTTATTACAAACTTTTCTGGTGAAGATGTGGCAATACCAGATTCGAACTCGTATACGAAAGTTGGTCTTATAAAGAATCCTACCTTTACTGACTCTACCTTTCCAACACAGTTTGACAACAGAACTACTATCGTAATTAGTGGTGATCATACGGCAACAGCATTAGCGGGATATTATGTTCAGCAAACAGTTGCATTAGACACTTCTAATAATGAAACGATTACAGCAAGAATTCATGAAAGCGTTTTCTCTGGAGGTAATACAACGATCTATTTGGTAGATTATTATGGAGACTTCAAGAATACATTTCAGACTGGCATCATTAATATAAAAGCGAACTTGAATACAACAACAGCTAGTACGCTTACTATAAATAATGCTAGTACAGACGTTACGTACGGTAAATACTCTCCGTATAGCGGACAAGTCTTACACTTTGTAGACTTTGACCCTATTCAGAGACAAGCGGCACGTAAAGAAAAAATTAAATTTATTTTCGATTTCTAGGAAAAGAGTATAATACATGGGCATTAATACAGACTTAAATGTTGATCCGTACTATGACGATTTTAGTGAAGCTAAACAGTTTAACCGTATTCTGTTTAAGCCCGCAAAAGCCGTACAAGCACGTGAGTTAACACAACTACAAACCATTCTTCAGAAGCAGGTCGAGCGATTTGGTTCGAATGTTTACAAAGAAGGTACTGTTATCAGCGGTATCAACATTACTTCACGTCCAGATATTTTCTATGTGAAGCTGAATGATACAACTGGATTTACTGACCCAAGTGTTTATAATCAAACTGACTCTGCTACCTTTACTGCAACAGGTAACACTACTGGTCTTGTCGCTGAAATCATTTTAGGCGAGAATGGCTTTCAAACTCAAGATCCTGATCTGAAAACATTCTTTATTAATTACATAGGCTTCGATGATACGACTGTTGCAAATGCAAGTGCCTCTGACGTAAAACAATTCTCTCAGGGTGAGGTTCTTACAATTAAGGACTCATCAGGAGCCACTGTTCAATCTGTTACCGTAGCTACCGTTGCAGCCCATGCTGGTAGATCATTCGGCGTTTCATGTGAAGAGGGTGTTGTATATCAAAAAGGTCACTTCATTTTTGTCGATAACCAATTTATCATTATCTCAAAGTATTCTAATATTCCTGGTGCATCTTCTGTCGGATTCACGATTGCAGAAAACTTAATTAGCTCTAATCAAGATACCACTCTTCTTGATAACGCATCAGGATTTAATAATGAAAACGCACCGGGCGCTGATAGACTTCAGCTAGTACCGAAGCTTGTAACATTTGCAACTGCGTCAGAGCCAGAAGAGTTCTTTGCTCTCGTAAGATACGTTGGCGGTGAAGCAGTACGTATTCGTGACAGAACTGAATTTAACGTAGTCGGTGACGAACTTGCACGTAGAACATACGATGAGTCAGGCAACTATGTAACTAATGGACTTAAAGTAACTCTTGAGCAAGAAGGAAGTAATTCTTACGCTGTCGTATCTCCTGGTAAAGCGTATGTGTTCGGACGTGAGACTATCAATGTCTCTGCAAGAAAATTATTAATTGATCCAACTACGCTGACTCAAAGTAAGGGCAATCAGTATACCGGTGTTCAGTACGGACAGTTTTTTACATATGCACACTCACAGGGATCAGTGTTAGACGATTTTGCTTTTGACGGGACGACCTATAATCTTAAAAACAGTGGCAATACTATTATCGGAACATGTTCTATTTCGAATGTCACTCCAGGCAAAATCTATGTGTATAATATAAGAAAGAATTCTGGTCAAGAGAATACTGCTATTGCTAAAATATCAAATACTCCTATCACGAATTCTGGAACTCTTTACGGCGTAAATAGTGGCGGAAAGATTTTTGATGCGGGTAAAGGATCAATTAGTTCAATATCAAATGTTTCATTCACAAGAAGAATGAGACAAGCCGTAGTTGGAAGTTCTCCGATTACCATATCTGCAACTGCTGATTTTAAACCTCTACCAGGTAGTAATGTTTATGCAGTTGACAGTGCAAACCAAGTTTGTGTTTGTTCTTCTCAGTATATTAACACAGACGATTTAGAGGTTACGATCACTGATAATGGAGCAGGAGTTGAGTTTGTTTATTTTGACGCTATCATATCAGGTACAGCCGAAGATGGATTACAAGAACTTGACATCTATGTTAATACAACTTACGATTTATCCGGTAGTGGTAGTTTTGGTGTTCCAAACATTGCATCTCTAGGCGTTCCAAATGCCATTCAACTACTTGAAGTTATTGATAGTGGAGCTTCACCAGCAGTAGATATTACATCTAAATTCAAGCTGGTTAACAACCAAAAAGATCATTTCTATGACCACTCCTTCATCACATTGAAAGCTGGTGAGACGATTGCTCAAAACAGGGCTCTTAGAGTTAAGGTTAAAGTATTACGTAGACAGTCTACCTTAGGAAGTGGATACTTAACTGCTAATAGTTACAGTGCGTTAACTAACAAAAACTTAGTTAAGAACTTCGAAGGTAAAGATGGAATATCTTATGATCTAATCAACTCTTTCGATTTCAGACCATATAAACAACCGTTAGCTTCTTACTCTTTAGGTACTTCTGGTGCATCTACAGTGACGGCATTATCTAGTGCCATTGTTCCTGGAATTTCGCCATCGAATGAAGCAACTATAGTTTCAAGCCAAACTTACTTTATGTCACGTGTTGACAGTGTGGTATTAGATGAGTTCGGAGACACTGTAATCTACAAGGGCGGTGAAGCAGAGAACCCAAGTATACCTGAAATTCCTGGACTGTATGCACTGAGTAATGTTTATGTTCCTGGTAATGTCACTAAGATTTCTGGCAATAATCCAATTCGTGTTGTAGATGTAACTAATAAAAACTACACGATGAAAGAGATTGCTGGCATTGAACAGAAAATTGACAGACTTACTGATTTAGTTTCACTCAGCTTACTTGAAACTCAAACAAAGAGTTTGTTTATTCCTGACGGATCAGGAAATGATAGATTCAAGAATGGTATTCTTGTGGATAGCTTTAAGTCATTAGCTGTCGCAGATGTGAAGGATCCAGCTTTTGGTGCTGCCATCGATAAGTCAAGGACAGTAGCTACTCCTTCAGTGACACAGTTTCCAATTGATCTCAAAGTAGACTCAAGTACTGGAGCAAATGTGTATCAAGATGTTGTAACTCTTGCTGACACTGGCTCACGTGTTACGGTAATCGATCAGCCCTTTGCTACAGACTTTAGAAATTGTGTATCTAACTTTTATAACTATGCAGGTAAAGCATCAATCGATCCTCCTTTTGATGCGGGCTATGATGTTATTCAAAATCCAGCTATCAATCTAGAAGTTGACATTGCGACTCCATTATTGGATCTTATTGACAACCTGCAAGAAATTGTTCCTCTTACCCGAGAACAAGTAGACTCTATTACTGGTGGCGTCATTGCGGATGGTAGAAGAGACAGATCACAAACAACTACAGAAACCATTACATCTACAAACTTAACGGTCGGAGATAATAGGACTACTACTAGCAGTGTAGGAAACTTTGTGACAGATGTTACGATGTCTCCATACATTCAATCTAGAGAAGTTAAAATTCTAGTTACTGGCTTGAGACCTAATACTCGACATTATTTTTTCTTAGATGGCACAGCAATCAATACTCATGTTTATCCAGGTGAAGTCAATCCAACTGTAATTGGATCAGCAACCGAGTATAATGTTAGCGAAGTCGAAGTTAAGGGAACTCTCGGAGGGGCTGTTCGTACAGACACGGAGGGAACTCTTGCTGCCGTATTTGCAATACCTGAATCCACATTCTTTGTGGGAGAACGTTCAATCGAAATCGTTGACGTTGATCAGTACTCAAGTCTTGATAGCGGTAAAACGTCTTACACTAAAGCAATATACAGAGCATACAACTTTGAAGTGAGTAAGTCAGAACTGACTCAGACAACTCGTACACCTACATTTGATGTTGAGCGAAACGTTACTACTAGATCGTTTACGAGACAGTGGAGAGTAGATCCCATTGCACAGACGTTCATCGTTAGACCTGCTCAAGCAGAAGGCGCAAGTATGTCTATGATTAGTAGTGTAGACGTTTACTTTAAATCCAAATCGACTAGCGTTGGCGCAACACTTGAACTGAGAGAAGTTGTAAATGGATATCCATCTCAAGCAGTTTTACCTTTTGGCAGAAAGCATCTTCGCTCAAGTCAGATCAGCACATCGAATGATGGAGCAACTGCAACTACATTTGAGTTCAAGAATCCTGTTAAACTTAATGTCAATAAAGAATACTGCTTTGTTGTTATTCCTGATGCTAACTCTCCAGACTTCTTAATATTTACTTCTAAAGTTGGTAACTCTGACTTAGCGACAGGCACATCAATCACTAACGATTGGGGAGATGGAGTACTCTTCACTTCTACAAACGACAGTGCTTGGAAATCTTATCAAGATGAAGATATTAAGTTTACATTAAAGAGATATCAGCATCAAGCAACTGCTGGCTCAGTTGACTTAAGTCCTAATGACGTAGAGTTTTTTACAGTCACAAACACGACTTTGCAATTTAGAAATGATGAACTTGCTTATGTGAAAAAGAATACATCTTATGCATGTGGAGTAAATGATAGAACAGTAACTATCACTGGAGGAAGTGTGTTCGCAGTGGGAGATTACATTCTTATCGAAGATGCTGGCAACAAATTCTTATCAGAGATTGTCTTCGCTAACGATAGCGCATCAATACTCACGCTACGTACTCCTTATGGCTCTGACACGACAACTGCGGCGACTGCATCTCTTACTGTAGCAGGTAGAGTATCTTACTTCAATAAGAAAAAGAGCGACCGAGTTTTCTTAAGAAAAAGTTCTGCAAAAGCAGGTAACTTCTTTGTAGCTGGAGAAGTGCTAAATGGATATAGAACAGGCGCAACAACTACTATTTCAACAGTAGACAATGAGCCAATCTCATATTTTCAACCTCAAATCTTTATGAGTAATTCGGTGAGAACATCTACAGACTTAACTCTATATAATGGTTCGGCTGTAGATAAAAGTATTCCTGCGAACGGAAATGTATATAATACAAATGCATTGAGAGTGATCAACAGTACCTCTAATATCGTCAACGCATCTTTAAATGTAAATAATGATTTCAAGATCAGAGTTGCGATGACAAATAGTGGATACCAGTCTGCTACTCCTATTGTAGATCCAGACTTATCTATTTTAAATGCTTATAAGTATAAAATTTCTGATTCAAGTGCATCAACATCAAGTTGGGTAACAAGAGAAGTGACTCTTCAGGAACAGCTAGATGCAAATGGACTAAGAGTCTACTTGAGTGCATACAGACCAGCAGGTACATATGTTGATGTATACGCAAGATTTGTTTATCCTACAGACATTGAAGTACAAAGTGACTGGATTAAATTGGTTAATTCAAATGAAGATATGTACTCTAATGCAACTAACACGCTAGACTACAGAGAATATCAATATGATTTATCAAGTGAAACAAATGAGTTTAGTTCCTTTCAACTAAAGTTTGAGTTAAGACACGCTACTACGAGTGAGATCAATACACTTGATCTTAATGTCACTCCTGCAGAAAATGTCTTTCCTCATATCTTTGATTACAGAGCGATTGCACTGACATGATAAACGAAGGATACATAAGAAAGGACGCTGGAGTTGTTAACACGGATGTTTCTGCGTTCAGATCAGCTAAAGCGAGAATCGAACAGAATAAGAAGCTTCAAGCTATGGAAGTTAGACTAAATAATCTAGAAGAAGTAGTAAGAGTGCTTCAAAAAACATGCAAAGAGATGACCAATGAGTAGAACACTAACACAGATTACTAACCAAAATACTTTCGGAGTCTGGAAAACCAGAACGAATGATATCATCAGTGTTCTTGGTGACGTTGTTACGATTGGAGATAGTGAAACGAATTCTGGAAACGTAGTAATTACTGGAAATATTAGTTCTTCGGGTACGCTGTTCGTTGACACTCTGCAAGAGACTTCAGGAAACTCAAGCAATATCATTACAGTAAATGCTGACTTAGGTGTTGAAGGCAATCTCATTCTAGATCAAGCGAGTGGATTAGGCAAGATAGAATTTCAGTCTGCTAACACCGCTACTTGGACAATCGAAACTTCTGTTGATCACACTGATCTTGATATTAAGAAAGGCGCAAAGTATTTAAGAATTGATACAGACGCTTCTGAAATTACAGGCTCTGGTCTTAAGATTGATAATGATCTATTAAACGCATCAATAACATCAAGCACTAGCGGCAATGCGGCAACAGCAACATCTTGGGCAGCATCTCGCACAGTAACTTTTGCGACTGGTGATGTCACGGGCAACTTCTCTATTGATGGCTCTGCGAATGTTTCTGATGTTGCATTGACTGTAGCTAATAATAGTCACGATCACCTGTCTGCAAATATTTCGGACTTAAGTACAACTTTAAGCGCCTATGCTCCTTTGGCTGGTGCTGTATTTACCGGTGATATTCAAGTCAGCAATGGAGAATCTATCCGCTTCGGCGATCACAATGATAACACAGATGGATATGCTGATATACGATACGGTAGCTTTGGCTCAGGTTCTCGCATTTTTAGTATCAGCCTTGCTGACGGAACGGTGTCTGATGTTAACTCTATGATAATAAACTTAGATGGCAAAAACATGTTCATCAATAATGGAATTGATAGCAAGTTATCGATTAGTGGATCCAGTGGTAACATTACTACAGAAGGAGACATTACTGCATTCGGTACTGTATCTGATCGAAATAGAAAAGAAAACATCGTTAAGATTGAGAATGCACTGGACAAAGTATCGCAAATTTCTGGATACACATTTAACTATATTGGTGACGATACTCCCATGACTGGTGTTATCGCACAAGAACTAGAAGAAGTTTTACCTGAAGTTGTTTATGAAACAGAAGCATTAGATGGCACACAAAGCAAAGCAGTTCGTCATGGCAACATCGTTGGTCTGCTGATCGAATCTATTAAAGAACTCAAGGCAGAGATAGACGAACTTAAGAAGGATAAGTAGATGGCAATTACGTCGGCAGATCCAGACAATAATCCAGCCACACCTAGACCAGCTATTAGTTTTGGAAACGCATTTAATGTTGCCAGTGATGCAGATGGAAATCAAAGCTTAAGAGCAGAGTTTCCTGATGATACTGGATCATCATCGCTTAGTGAATATTATCGTGGCTCAGGAGTAGTTCCTTCGTCTACAACAGTAGGAAGCGAGGTTGCAAGTACATATGGACTAAACCAATTAGTAGAAACTGAGTACTCACTAAGCAATAGAATTTTAGGAGGCGGGGCAGCAGATGAGATAGTTAACGATGCTCCCGAGTATCTTTGGTACGTTAGAAAAGTTACGGCAGCCGGTGCGGCAAGTACTATTGGAACATCAAGAGGCTGGCAAGAAGGCGATTTACTTTTTGCTTGGCAGTATGAAACTCAAAGCCAATTCGATTTTTTCGGACATACATTCAAGATCGCAAACGGCATTGTGGGAAAAGAATATGAACATACAGACGGATTTACATATACAACTGGTCCAGATGCAAGCGGAGTTCCTTGGCTAATTGAAATTACAGGTGAACCAGATCCGATTAATTACAACCAAGAGCCTACATTTAGGTTTGAACTCAGGGATTTATCTTCTTATTATAATACACTATTTGAAAGATATTATATTAAAAGAAGAACTACAGCTAACGTATCTAACCAGCAAACAGTGCCTGCAAATGTCTTAGTGCCTGAAAGTGGAACAATTAGCTTTTCACAGCTATATGGAGCTAAAAGATTTTTTGATGATTCTGCTAACATTCCAGGTCATTCGGTAACAGGGTCTGCTAGTAATCGGTACATATGGGACGGCACTTTGTATCCCGGCACTATAACTACTGACGGCACAGACGTAAGAAGTGGATTTCTATCAGGATCAAATTTCTCAGGCGGCACAAGAAATGGCACTCCTACATTAAATCCTCATCCTACAGGCTATGTTAATTTTAATATTCCGCTAGGAACAATTTATATTGATCCTGCAAAGTATACAGGAACTACTAAAATTAGCTTAACATCCACTTCGTCAACAGATATTCAATTTAATGGATCCGTTGATGATGACGGAGGCAATGCATACGTTGCACTAAGAAGTGTTGGAATTAAAATAGTAAACGTGAGTTCAAACAACACTGCACTACTCTACACAGGAGAGGTTTTGTTTGAAGTTACTGGACAGAATACTAGTGGTGACGGAAGAGCTTTCACTAGATATTTAAATCGATTTAATGCGGCAAGTGATATAACAAACGTATCTAATAATATTACCGAGACGGGAAGATTTATAGTGTATTTAACTTTTGACTACAAGCAACCTGTAGCATACTCTGATCCAGATTTCACGATAGAAATTGATGCAGTTAAAGTCGGCTGGGAAACAGTATAGCGACTAATGATATAAATAAAGACAGATAACCTTACATATTTAAAGGCAGCAAAAGATGACTAAAAAATTTAGCGAACTAAGTTCGATTACAACGCCAGCGAATACTGACCTTCTTGCGCTGTCCGATGTTTCCGAAACTCAATCTAAAAAGATTACGTTTGCAGACTTAAAGAGTGCAATTATTGATGAGTCTACCTTTAACTATGCCACGCTCGTATCTCAATTAAATTCTCATGATCCCTCTAGTAATGGACAGAATGGACTCTTTGCTACTAAGTTATATGCAAATTCTACAGCTGGATATCAGAGTGGATCTTATTTCTTAACTTACGCAAATATATCCGGTACTCCTACTATACCAGTAGACCTTACCGTTGCAAGTAATAACACTCAGTCAGTTGGATTTCTAAGATACAATTCGGATACGAATATTATCGAATGGCGTGGCTCTAGTACTGTTACCATGTCAACTAGTAACTTGCCAGAAGGTACCAATTTATACTTCACAGATGCAAGAGCGAAAGCCAATCTAGTTTCTAATTTCGCTGAACAGTTTAATATTTACAATAGCACCTTTGATCAAGGCGATGTGCGAGATAGTGTTTACGGCTTATCAGGAACATTTCAGAATACTCAAGTTTCTGGAGGACAACAGCAGTCTAAGACGTTTCGTATTACTGGTGATGCTAACTCAACAGTTCGGGCACAATTTTCTGTAGGACAAGTTATTCGATTTTACGGAGCGCAAAGCACATTTCAGAATCCTACAATAACGACATCTCTTTCTCTTACTGTACAAGGTTTTACCGAGAGTGCTGGATCTGCAAAAGCAGGAACAACAGGACAAACGTATTCATATAAGATAGCAGAGTTCGATTATGAAACTGGCGAAATTACTCCAGCGTCTTCTGCACAAACTAAAACAATTTATGTTCCGACTAGTGGCGGAGCAAATAATGTTCCAGATCAATTTAACACATCTCACTTTATTAGATTGAGTTTCAGTAGCGTCCCTGCCGATAAGGGAATGGCAGTATATCGAAGAATAGGATCAAGCGGCGACTATAAGCTTACTGCGGTTTTAGGCAGAAAGGAAATGGATGCTGGATCTTGGATCGACTACTTGTCTTTTGATTACACAACCTGGTCTGGTAAAAACTCAACAGATAACACTTTCACTAGTATTGTTCACTTTCCGCTTACCTCAGAGAGTGTATCAAGACGTGGTTGGGTAGATAAAACAGTAACAGCCATAGCGCAAAACACAAATGATTTTGATTTAACTTTAGATGATTGGGTGTTTGTTAACTCTCCTGATGGCTCTGGAAATTATTCTGCACAGATTTGTCATAACGACACATCTATTATTCAGAATGCGATTACAAATAACTCGGCTGCAGGAAAGAAAAGTATCGTACTAAATGCAAAAACTTACGTATCGTCTCAGCTTTCTCTTCCTAATAATTTTGGACTTGTAGGCACATCTTATATTACTAAGATTAAGAAACTGCCTTGGACTGGTGGAGAAGCAAGTGCTTTGAATGGCAAATTTATAGTTTCACAAAATGCAACCGGAGCAACATCACTTTCAATTGTAGGAGTTGACATCGATGGCGAAGCTTCTAATCAATTCTTGTGGCCAGATTCTACTACAATTAATCGAAACTATCTTTTAGATTTTGGTATTAATTGTAATTCGCTTTTGCTCGACAGAGTGAGAGTTATAAACGCACCAGCTGGTGGAGTATATGCGAGTAGTCCTGTTGAGTTGAAAATTAATACGAGTGAAATTACAGATAGTGCTACCACTGATAGATATGAATATAGTCCTTTGATCGCTGATTCTGGTTCAGATACTATGATTGTAGGTAACAGATTTCAAAACTACACGGACTACGTTGATGTTTCAGTAACAAATAAAGGCATCGTTGCAAACAATGTAATTAATAATTGTGGCAGTGGATTATTCGTATACGGATCAGTATTCTTTGTTTCGTCTCCTAATGTTCTTATGGGACCTGCACAAGAGTTCTTACCAACTCCTGATATTCTAAACTCTGAGTACGATCTTATTAATATTGATCTCTCAGAAGCTAAAGCGGCTGGAGATGACTATGATTCTCCTTCACATGTTTATCAAGAAAACGGATCGGCATTCAACTTAGGAGTTACCGCAGGATCTATCCTAGATATTACTCATCGTGCATTCTATATTCAAAAGACTGCACAGGGTGTAGAAGAGATTTACGGAACAACAACTACAGCAGGCAATTTCCAAGTCACTAACCCAGCGACTCGATACACTATTTTGTCTCTAGGTAACACAACTCAATCACAATGGAATACAGCCGCCGGAACATCTAACGTTGTATATTCAGTAGGAGATACTTTCACGGCCGCAGCCGCAGGCACTGGAACAGGTACAGCAACAAGTGGTGGAGTAGATACGATTCAGATCATAGACGTATCTGCAGGTCAAGACAGAGCCCTTGGACAATTTGCATTCAGAATTCCTGTCGCTACAGTCAACGCAATTAAAGATGCGTCAGGAGCACATTCATA
>CEOE01106854.1_pt1 | contig 11733 bp, 13 predicted proteins | sample 530211 | NCBI WGS metagenome assembly CEOE01 (sample SAMEA2619779, study PRJEB7988) | marine metagenome | isolation source: saline water (ENVO:00002010), including
AGATTAATAGTGGACTCAGACAGTTTCATATTCATTGAGGGTAGGTTTCACGTTTTGCATTCTTGTCATTGAAATACATCAGAAGTACAGCATAATGCATAATCTTCAAAATGTCACGTCTTGCAGTTCCCTTCTTATCATATCGGGATGCATATTTGAGGATGTTACTACGACAGAAAGCTTCGCCATCACCACATGATTCGATGAGATCTAGAGTTTGAATCTGATCGGAAGAATAGTGTTGATTGTAGGTCGCTGTGATGTATTCAGTGAGTTCCTTGAGAATCTCGTTCTCATTATACTTCCACTGTTTTTGTGCTAGACTATCCAAATCTACACTTTTTTTAGTTTCTTTCCATGGTTCCCCAAAAACAATATGATCATTACCCATTTCACTATCCATTGAGGAAGACTCAAATGTAATAGAGTCGGAGAATTCTCCTCCAGGAAGACCAGATCCATAAAAAACAACAGGGGGAGCTGAACTTCCAGGATCAATAAAAGTCAGTGTATCAGGGTCAGAATTAGGAGAAAGCCAACTTAGAGCGTTCCCATTGGTTTCATTAGACATGTTCAATTCTTCGTATAATAAGGACCAAGAGTTTGTCATTTAGTATATCAGACTTTCTCCTCTTGGTCAAGTTGGAAATCAATATCAACCTTGTCATACAGTTCCATGAACGAAGACTTGGTCTCATCATCAAAGCGATTAGTACAGACCTCAAGTGCCATTTTCTTATCGGCGAAGATGGAGTAAGCCCGAATCACATGAACCAGACGACGGGTAGAGATGACTTCTTCGATACCACCATCATAGAAGGTCTTACGGATAATGTCAGCCCAATCAGTCAAACGCTTACAGAAGTCAGGAGCGACCACATTAAGATCACGAGCGACACCCTCAAGAATCTTCAGTTCAGTTGATGGAGTCGGATACTCTTGTTCAAAGGTAACAGGGAATCGTTCCAAGAATGCTTCATTCAGAACGTTAGTACCAATGAAACGTCCATCATCAGAACCCTTACCCTTGGTGTTTGCCGTGGCGATGACGTTGAAACCACCCTTGGGTTGAATGAACTTACCAATCTTCTTAAGGAAAACACCCTTACCTTCCAAGATGGACTGAAGACACAGGATCTTGTTAGATGCCAGGTCAACCTCATCTAGAAGAAGTACAGCTCCCCGTTCCAGAGCTTCGATGACTGGACCATTATGCCAAACAGTTTCACCATTAACAAGACGAAAACCACCAATAAGATCGTCTTCGTCAGTTTCGATGGTAATGTTGACACGGATCAACTCCCTTTTGAGTTGGGCACAGGCTTGTTCGACACCAAAAGTTTTACCATTGCCCGAGAGACCCGTGATAAACGCAGGATAAAAAAGACGGGACTGAATAATCTTTTTAATATCTTTAAAATTACCAAACTGGACGAAGGTATCATCTTTCTGAGGAATCAGGTCTTGAACAATAGCTGGTTCTGCGGCTGGTGCCTGATAGGTCTCTTCGAGTTTCTCCTGAATAGTCAGGTTCCACTTTCCACGACCAGTTTTAAAATCACCAAGTTTCTTGGTGACAGTCACATAGTTGTGACCATTCATTGCACACCATGCACGAATATCAGATGTAGTGATATTGTTACCGTAGAGAGATTGAAGAGAATTGGTGACGTATTCAGTGGAGAGTGCCATAGTGGTTCGTTTCAACAAAGTCATTATAAAAGATCAGAGGGATCCAGACGACCCCCCTTGGGACAGTTCGTCAACTGGTCAACAAACCAGGTCCATGAACTGACTTAACACTTTTTTATTTAGAGCCTTGGATTTGAGATTCTTAGCAAAAGCGGACTTAATCTTGGCTTTGGTTGCTCCCTCCTCAACAACAAAGTCAGTATCGAAAGAAAGGGAAGAATCAACCATCAAGAAATAAGAATCATAACCAGAGGTTTTCAGCGAGAAGAACTTATTTTTCTTGACTGATTTAGAAGAATCTTCACCAGTATAACGACGGACCATCGAGTTGATGTCACGGACTCCAGCAAGTCGGATACCGATAAAGTTAGTGTAGGGGAAAGATTCTTTCAAGTCAGTCAAAAGAAGTTCAGTAAACTGGTAGAAGTAATCACCAATCTTGTAAGTGTGTCCTGTCTTACGATTACGAAGATAAGAATGACCACGAACCAGATTAGATGTTCCTTCTCTCATTTCACCATTGTTCATAGAGATCCAAGGTTTACAATATGGGAGATGGTTTGCCTCACCATCAGTCAGAATCACACATTGAACTTTCTGAAGGTCATGGTTCTTTTGGAACTGAGGAATAATCTGATGAAGAGAAACAAGTGTTTCATTCAAAGGAGTACCAGACAGACCATAACCACTAGGAATCTCAAAGTTACACCAGTGACGCATGTTATAAACAATTCTCCAGATACTCAACATCTGTTTCTCAAGTTCCTTACGTTTGACATCACCAGTCAGAAGATTGAGAAGATTGAAATCCTTATGGATAAAGAGTTTGTTACTCTGCCAATCCATTGACTCACGCTCTAGTGATTCATCTTCATTCTTCCAGATATAGGAGTTAGTGAAAGCATAGACATCAAAGGGGATATTACACTTGTTACAGAACCATACCAGATTGAACAGTTGTTTGATTGTGTCCAGAATACAACCACCCATAGAACCAGACCAGTCAAGAATGAAGATGAGACCATGATTCTGACCATCAGGAAGAACACTGACTTTACGAAACAGGTCTTCGTTGTACTTGTAGGTATGAAGTTTAGTACAATCAAGAACACCAGTCTTCGACACAGTAGCCCGAGCGTATGCGTCAGCTGACTTCTTACACTCAAACTCCTTGACCAAGTAGTTTACCTCACGTTGAGCTGACTTCTTGAACTTCTGATATTCCATATCAGCCTTACTGAAGTCAGCTTTGTATTCAATAACCCTACCACTATATTCACAAGTATGTTTCATAGGCATGGACTGAAGTTTCCAGGACAAGTCAATCTCCTCATGAATTCGTTTGTTAGTGATAAGGATGTTTTCGAGATTGACCTTAGGAACTTCGACATACACATTGTCGATACCATTATTCATACCACTGAGTTCAGAGATACCATCCTCAAAGGCTTTGTCAGTGGTAGCTTCAGGTTCACCACCTTTGTTCATCTCCTCGATTTCTTCCTCAATCTTTTCATCATACTTGGTATCATCTTCACCAAGGTCAGGACGAGGTTCTTCACCCTCTTCACCTTCACTACTATCAGAGGAACTCTCAGGACTCTCTACAGAGTCACCAGGTTGGCCATTAGGTGTCTCTGTTTGAGGTTGTTGATGTTGGTCTGTGGAAGAAGTTTCAGATTTACAGTATTTGTAAATGTCTCGTGCCAATTCACAAACATCCTCAAAGGTATCAGTTTGATTTACTTTACTGACAAACTTCATCTCTTCCTCAGTGAAGGGAAGATCAATGAAGTTACCAATCTTGTAGTACAGATTGATACGGTCAGCCAGGTTCATCTTCTTCAAGTCCTGGTCTTCAATACAAAAGAAGTCATCATCAGACAGTTCTTTATATCCTTTATAGAAACTCTTAGAGAGACCAGGATACCGTTGTTTCATCTTCTTCTCAATACGGGCATCCTCAATGATATTGATGAAGGAGTGGGGAATATCTTTCGGTGGGTCTACGTTAGGAGTATAAAGTGCGTGTCCAACTTCATGACCAACCAACATGTCATAGACACTGTTTGATGCACGTTTCCACTTGGGAAGTGTCAGAACACGGGAATCAACATCAAACTGAGCCGTCATTACGTCTCGGTTCTCAACCACAATGTCTTCGGTGGCGAGAAGTTTGGCCAGTTGTGACTTGATTTCGTAATTGATTGCCATGGGTGATGTCCTCCTGATGTAGTTATCATAGGGCAGAGTGGAGCAGAGTCAGGGGTAGAGTGGACAGTTCTACAACTGGTTGGCAGACCAATCCCCTCCTTTTGGGGGAGGGGACTTCAGTTAGTTAAACTCCTTAAGTGGTTTAGTTGGTTTTACTCTTCCGTAAGGATGTGTCTGCAGAACCTCCTTGCGGCATGGTCGATAATACCACATTCCGAGATACACTGGAAATAGTCGGATACTTGGTCGTATTTCTCATCAACAGTGGTTTTTTCGTCCCATTTCCAAGATGCTAGCTCATTATAAGATACCAAGTTGTGCATCATAACCTCCATCTCACTGAATTATATAGACGAAATGTCAGAACTTCATGACAATTCGTAACTTTTTAATCTAACTTCGCAAACTCTTTGCAAAACGAAACCCTCTTGAGTTTCCTCTTGAGGGCTTGTCTCCTGGCTTTTGCCTGTCTGAGAGCTTGTGGTTTAAGTTTTCGTTTTTGTTCTTTTTTAGAGTGATGAATCCAATTTGGAGTAGTCATTGTTCTGTTGGAGTGCCTTGAATCATACGGCTGAAACCCTTGTCCTTGGTGAAGGATATGACGTTTTCAAATTTGTCCTCAAGTCCTCCCTTGTGTGAGATTACAAAGATGTTAGCGTCTCTAATAACAAATTTGATAATTTTTAGGAATTCGTCTGTACCAAATCCATCCAAAGAACTATCAAAGACTTCATCCATGATGAGAAGATTAGTATTGACAGAGTTCTTGAACCTAGCAACTTCTCTCCAGGTAAACAAGAGGGCTAGGTCTATCCTCATCTTCTCTCCTTCAGAAAAGGATGAGTAGGAAAAGTCTTCATGAATAGGTGTTTCGATGGTTTCATTGAACTCTTCATCTAACTTGAAGTTGATGTAGAAGTCCATCATTTGTAGATACTTATTAACCTGTTGATTGATAAGAGGAAGATACTTCTTGACGATTTGAGATTTTACTCCACCATCTTTGAGAAGACTATAAGTGAAGTCGTGGTAGGAAATACTCTCCTTTACCTCAACAAGTTTTTCGTATGTATTCTGAAGACTTTCTCTAAACTCTTCTAACTTTTCATGTTCAGTATTTCGGTTCTGTAGCTGATTGGTAAGTGTTTGAATTTCAGATTCAAGTTGTCTAATTTGTTTTTGGCAACTATGGATCTGACTGTTGTTAGAAGTAATGCCATTAAGTAGATTACTGATGTCTCCAGAAATAGAATTAAATTGGGACTCCCTCAACTCTTCCTCTTTAATTGCCCCGAGGAGTTGTTCATAACCCTCTTGCAACTCTTTAGCCTTATCTTGAGAAGTCCTAATTCTATTTACACGAAACGACTCCTCTATCTCCTGGTCACAGGTAGGGCAAACCGAATTATCGTTAAAAAATTTATGATCATTAACTAATGTTGAAATCTTTTGAGAGATCTTACCTTTGATATTTCCATATTCCTTAAGTTTCTCCTTGTGACCATCAAACTTCAGGAGACTAGACTTAAGAGTTTCAATCTCTGAGTTGAGACCACTATTCCTATTCATGTAAGAGTTCTCTTCAGCAAGAAGAGTAGAAATCTTTTCTTCCTTGTAACTAATATCTTCTTGACTCTTTGATTCCAATTGTTGGATAAACTCTTTCTGCATCTCAACCTTATCCTTAAGTGATTGCCTCTTCAACTCAAAGGTTCTTGCATTTTCTTTCAGACTACGAATCTTCTCCTTGAGAATAACACTCATAGAGGAGAAGATCTTGATATCTAACAATTCCTCTACAACCTCTCTACGAGATCCCTGAGGGAGTTGCATGAAGGGAACAAAAGAACTACTACCCAGAATGACAATCTGAGTAAATGACCTGTAATTCATCTTCAGAACATTCTGCTCCAACCATTTCTGTTGGTCAATAGAAGAGTGTTGTTGATCCAAGAGTTCATCGTCTCTATAGATCTTAAAAATATTTGGTTTGATACCCCTTACAACTCTCCAATCTGTGGTGTTTACACGGAACTCAATATCAACCAATGTGCCTTTCTCATTAGTAGTATTGATGAGCTGAGCTTTGTTGATCTTACGAAATGCTTTACCGTACAGAACAAAGGTCAACGCATCAAGGACTGTAGATTTACCAGCCCCATTAGACCCAATGATTAGTGTTGTATTGTGTTGATCAAGATCAAGAATAGTCGGTTGTTGTCCCGTCGAAAGAAAGTTTCTCCAGGAGATCGTCTTAAAGGTAATCACTAGCGTCGTCGGGGGGAATTACAATATCATTGGGGGTGATGATCGTATATCTGTGATCGTGCATTTCACAGGTCTTGATCATAATCTCTTCTTCTATTATTTCTAACACATGCATCTCAGGATAGCCAAGTTCTTCCAGTTGTAGTGCATATCGAGTAGCATCATCTTCTTCTTGGAAGATATAAAGGACTTGTTCTCCGTCTTCATCTATTACCGAATATGCTCCATCTTTTTCATGACCTTCAACTGTAAGAATAAACATTAGATTAGCTCACATGCTTCCTGATAAACATCTCTGATTACTTTCTGGATCTTAGATTTATCTAGACTGACTTCAGAATCATCAATGTATCTATTCAAGATAGAAAGGGTATCTTCTGTCTCAATATCAACCAGAGTGTCTTCGTTACCGTACCATCCACCAAACTCAAAGTTCTCAACAATCTTCAGATCAGCAACACCAACACTATAGAGTTTATCAATGAACTTCTCAAACTGTTTCACATCAGTCTTCTGTTTGACCACTACCTTTACAATCTTGTCTTTATATACAGTAGCGTCAAACAATTGATGATCAGTGTCCTCATAATAGATGTTGTGGAACAACTGATAGGGATTGTCTATGTGAAAATGTTCAAGAGTTTCTGTATCCAGGATGGTGAATCCTCTCCGATCACATACATCTGTCCAGAACATTTCGTATGGATTTCCGACGTAGAAGACCCGTCCATCATTCGATCGAGTGTGATAGTGACCGCTGAAAACTTTGGAGAACTTTGAATATAACTCGCTCTCATGACCATGATCCATGACGATCTGTCGATTAACTCTAAATCCGTTGAGCTCAAGGTGCCCCATCGCGAACGGGCAATCTGTCTTTTTAATAAGTTGGAGAGTTTCTTTCTCATTGTCTTCACATATCCAAGGAATAAACAAGACACCAAGTTCACCGATATTTACTTCGGTTGCTTTTGAATAGGGAATGACATTATCGTATTCTGTAAGTAGAAGTTCTACAGAGTTAATTTCATTACTATTCTTGTAGTATGCGTCATGATTACCAATAATCAAGTGCATCTTGATTCCTGATTCTTTGAGAGGGTCGAATACCACTCTTTTTGCCCACTGAAGAGATTTGAATTCGATACCTCTACGGCTGTCAAACGCATCCCCTAAGTGGATTACAGTATCGATACCATACTTCTTCAGATTCGGAAAAAAGACATCACGATAGAACTTTTCAAAGTAATCGTGGAAGAGTTTAGAGCCCTTCCTAGCACCATAGTGAGTGTCGGTTATGACGGCAACCTTCATTGATAACGGAGTTTGATGTGAACGGCATCTTTGATGGAATTGTAGTCGCTATAGTTTCCACTGTCAAGCTCGTTCGCATCGAAGACCTCATCGAAGTTGGTCTTCTCCAGGATCTTGCTCTTGATCTCTAATTGCTTCTTCTCCTGTTGAATACGTCTCAGGAAAGCATAATAGATGATTTGAGTGAAGTAAGCGAATGGGTTTTTGGACTTCTCGGGGTTGAAGTTATGAACATATCTCACACAATTTTCAATACCATCACAAATCATATCATCTTTGAACATATAGTTCACAAAATTGGGTTTATATGATAAATGATTTGCAATCTTTAAAAAACATTCACCAATATACCTTGGAATCTGTGGTTTTGGTTGATCGTTGAGTTTTGCTCGTTTTACCTCTGCAAAGTAGTTCTCTAAAGCGTTTAGGAACTCTTTGTTATTAACATAATGTTCCGACTTCTTAGGTCTTGCCATAATACCATAATTGTGATTGACAGCCATATAACATAGTTTTTACTGATATTATTATATCAGAATCATAAACAGTTGACAATACCTTGAAATTCATATAGACTAGGTTTGTCCAGGATGAAAGGAAATCTTAGCTGTTATTAAAGAGTTTCTCTAAAACCTCCTTGGCTTCGTGAACAGAAGATAAATAACCCATCTTCCTATCTAACTTAGAATAATTCGTTTTGTTTATCTTACGAACATATTCTTGATAATATAAAATCATTTCGATACTATTTGACTCAGACATTGTCATAACCTCATTCATGTTCAAGATGAACATATCGTCATTAGATGTCTTTATCCAAGGTTCCATCTTAAAACCTTGGAACTTACCTCTGACTGTCAATTCTTCTACAATAATTGGATTGGACAGAATCAATAATGTTCTGTCATCTTCTTCACAGGGTGCTACTTTAGAAAAGATCTCTTCTCCTGACTTAAGTTTAATTGTTGCGTAAAAGTCGTCTCCTATTTCATTCATACACTACTCCTTTAGTCTTTAAGATTGATTGATATAATCTCATAATTGAATTGTTCTTGGACATATATCTTCACTCTTTCAATAAAATGATTCAAAGTATAATTCTTTCTTGACCCCATGGTTGCATCATCTGCAATATCATAGAGTTTAGCCTTGACTTTATCTTTGCCTTTACGAAGGACTCTACCAATAGACTGTAGATTACGAATCCTAGACTTTGATGGAGAGGCAAATATTACGTTGTGAAGGTTCTTGATGTTGATGCCTGTACTGAAAGTTCCAAAGGATGCAACAATGATAGCGTCTTTTTCTTCCTCTGTAATCTTTCTGACTTCTTCTCTGTCTTCAGCATCCACACCGCCATGGATGAAGAAAACTTTTCTACCTTCTGATACTTTTTTATTTATTAGATCGTAAAGTATAGCTCCATGTGTCTCCACTCTGGTATAGAGAATAAGAGTGTTACCTTTTAAATCAACTGATAGATTGGATATAAATTTGTTTCGATTCTCATGAGAGATTAGATACTTAATTTCATCTTCATATGTATCAAACTTTTGAGGACGATGTTTAAGAACCAAACATTGAATATCAAGTTTGGCAAGGTGTCCTTCATCAATGAGTTTCTTTGTCCCTGTAACTTTATATGATGGTCCAAACAGTCCCTCTAAGACCCACTTATGGGTCTGTGTACCGTCTAAAGTACCTGTGAACCCATATCTATACTTGGCGTGATGGCATTTATCCATAATCCCGATAAGAGACTTACTCTTAAACAAGTGAGCTTCATCACCAATAATGACATCATATTCTTCAAAAAAGAGTCTATCCATTTGATAAACTGATTGCCAAGTGGTGATGGTCACCTCATTGGTATTCACTCTTTCACGACCTGCATAGATTCTATGACAGTGGTTCTCAGCGTCCCACCCATAGTCTTGGAAATCTTTAAACATCTGTTCTACAAGTGATGTGGTGGGGACCACAAGTAGAACCTTTCTCTTCAGTCCAACGTGAAATCTCACAACAGAGTAGATCATGAATGACTTACCTGATGCAGTTGGACTGATTAGTAACTTACGATTGTATCTCAGAGCATCATGAACCGCATCGACTTGATAGTCTCTTGGTTTGATAGATGTAATAGAACTCATGTAGTCCTTCACACCTTCTTTGCAGATCATCTCATTGACTTCAAATGGAAGTCCATAGAACTTATTATCCTTAAATTCAAAACTATATCCTGATTTCTCGCAAAATGCAACAACCTTGTCGAGAAGACCGACATAGATTCTTTTGGTTCTCATATCAAATAAATGAATCTCACCGTTCCAATGCCTCCTTCGATATTGAGGCATAAACTTCATATTGGGAACCTCAAAGGTAAATTTATCTCTGAGTTCATATTCAATATGTGGTTCCGTAGAGATCTTCAGGTAAACTTCATTTACCTTCTCTATGGTCAAATCAGCCATACTTATAGGATTCACCTATAAGTATTTATTAATAATTATTGAACTGATAATCCAAGATCATTCTCTGAAACTGGTCTCTTAGGAACCACATTTGTTCTTGTTCTTCATATGGTCTCGCTGGAGCACCTGGCCAATATTCAATGGCTTTTTGAACACAGTAATGCATCAACCGAACATCTTCGATTGACATATGCATCGTATAATCATATTCGTGTTCTTCGTTCATCCTAGTCCTGAACTAAACCGCATAAATTCAATTGCATTCTTAATTTGATATGTACGATTGGAAATCTGTTTGAGTATTTCTTCAAGATACTTCAACATCGTATCGTAATAATCGATCTTTAGTGATGAATTGGAAAGTTTCTCATCAGCATCAAGATACTTTTGCATCGTATCTTTATCACGAATCTTCTTTGGGAAAGGATTCTTCACATAGACATCAGGGTCAGCTTTACCAGAAAAGTATTCGTAACGTTCGTGTCTGATGTTTTTTCTTTGTTGTTCTGCCTTCTTCCTGAGAAGAATCAGATTGTTGTATAGGTCATAATATTTTGCATGAAGTACGGGTATATTCAATGATTCAGTATGCAAATTGTCAGGATCAATTTTGGAATCCTCTTCCCACATTTTCTGAATCTGTGGTAAATCAATCATTAGCAACAACCACCAGAACCTGGCTCAATAGTGTAAATAGAATACTTAAATGCTACCTGACATGTCAAGACCTCAGCCTCAGGCATTTGAGCATTAAATTCAAGAGGACTCAAGTAGTATGGAAATGCATCCTTGAATTTTACTACAAATGCAGGTTGTGACTGATTGTTGTAGATTGTCAGGGTAGCATCAGAATAGATGCTGAGACCAATACTGTCAACTGTAGCATCATCTTGCAAATCATAAATTTGTTGAATGTCCTCAGGGAAACCAAGTCCTCTCATCCATTTGTCAATTTCCAAGTAATTTTCAAGTCCCTCATCGACCATGAAGGTCAAAGTAAGATCTTCAAATGATAAGATCTCACCAGGTCTTGGAATTTCCTTCAGATAGGTGGGTTGAGCGGCAACACCCAAAGTAAATCCTGGTACGTTAATTAAAGTACCGAAGAAACCCACTGTCGGAGATCTTTCGATAGTGAAACCAAAACTGTTTGGGATTAGAAAACTTCTGTTTTCTAATTGAGAGGCAGGGATAGCCTTTTTTGTATAATCTCTGTCCTGTCTTTTTCTTGTCGCCATCAATCGGGACTCATTTTTTAGTATTTATGAATAGGCATAAAAAAAGACCCCCGAAGGAGGTCTTGGAATGATGTGATGAATCACATGAGGTTCTTAACAGCGACTCTTCTGTAGTAGCGGTTGGAGTTAACACGGAGTCTTCCGAGTCCTTGGTCTAGACCTTCAGCGAATGGGTTAGCGACAATCCCGTAACGGGTCTTGAAGCCAATTTTAGGCTGGAAGGAGTTCTCACCGACGGCGCGAACCATCTGGAGAGGAACATAAGGACAATAGAACAGACCAGCGTCATAGGGTGAAGAACCCTTATAACCAACGACGTAGTACTGGTTACCGTTAGCGGCGTTAGCTGAAGTCAGGTTAGCCGAATATGGGTCGATGTATACACGGAACTTACCGTTAATCGTACCAGCGAAGGTGTTACCAGTGTCGTCAACGTTGAGGTTGGAGTTCAGGGCTGGGGTGTAATCCAGGATACCAGCCATGGTCAGAGCGGAAGCAACGTCTGCGGAACACAGAATCATGTTGCCCTTTCCTCT
>CEOE01043863.1_pt1 | contig 11643 bp, 10 predicted proteins | sample 530211 | NCBI WGS metagenome assembly CEOE01 (sample SAMEA2619779, study PRJEB7988) | marine metagenome | isolation source: saline water (ENVO:00002010), including
TACTACTAGTAATGCAAGAGTTTTGATTTTATCCATGGAATATTGAAGGTTTCTTAAATATAGCCATAAACTTAGTTACCTTGGCTTCAAACCGCTCTTATATAATAAATAACTAATGCCTTTGCTCTATCGTATTACTATATTTATACCTTGACAACCTATTCAACATCCAATTATAATTGCTTCTAATCCGTTCAACATACCAAAATCCAGTAATATCCTCCACACTGGAGATTTCGAAGTTTTATGGATGGTGGCAATTTGTGGTGTGCCTATTTGCTTTTATGGCCCTAATGTCCATTTGGTATCATATTGGGAAAAAACAGAAGGATTTTGGACCGGTGTGGTTGGCTCTTTCCATACTTTGTTGGGCATTTTCCGGATTGGTGGAGGTGATATACTTGGATTTCAATGAGTCCAGTTATCCTATTAAAGAAGGTCTTAGAAGCGTGTTTTCTTTGCTGAACAGTCTTTTTATTTTATTGGCCCTACCATGGTTCAAATATTTGCCCAAACCTTTTGCTGGACTAATAAAAAATAAGTTTTGGCCCTATATTATAGGGATTCCCTTTGTATTTGCGCTACTTCCTACCCTACACAAAATGTTCCTTGGCCGGTCGGCATCGGCCATAAACGAACTCGATGTTTATTATGCACTATTGACCCTTGTCTTTTTAGGTTTCGTACTTTGGGAATCGTTCATTAAACGAAGACTCCCATTGTTGGGTCTTTTGGCCATCATAACCGTGCTCATCACCTTAATCGCACAGGTATATAAACTGTTGGACAATACCATAAACCTATTATTGTTCTCGGCTATTTTCAAGACATCGCTCATCATGCTCTTTTTTGCACTGGCCTTAAGTTGGGTCAAAGAACTCACCGAAACCGTTATTCCCGAAACATATCAATTAAAGCTTCTTTTCAAGAAACGTAACAAATCCAACATTCCCAACGATTATGAAGTGATTCTTAAAGGTTTTCCGGGCCATGGAGACAGAACGGTACAACTAACCCCAGCGCTCCACCGGCTTCTGAAAACTTTTGCAGAGCGAAGACTGGTGACCACCGAAGGTTGGCTCGAAATCAAGCCCAAAAACTTCGATGGTGCCAAAAACTACGACATCAACGATCATAATGAGTTAAAACGATTGGTGGAAGCCTTGCTCAATGGCCTTTTCGGGAAAAAGAATTGGACCAAGAACAAGCATTTTACACCGCTCAAAAACACTTTGTTCGAAATGTCGGAAAACAGGGAACGTAAAATTAGGCTTCAACTTCCCAAAGAAAACATCCATATTGAAAATGAATGACTTACAATGGATTTGTCAGTTTTTTAGTTACTGACATTTCAAGATTCTTTCCGACAACCGTCCATAAATTCAAATCCACAATCGAAATTCCCGAAAATTTCAAGTTATGGGCAGATTACTGTTATTCAGTTTATTATCACTTTCAAGCACCTCCGTATTCGCATCATCTTCGGAAAAAGGATTGGATGAAAAAATCAATGATGGCTTTATGCCATTTGCAGAATGGTGGGAAAGTTTTATTCTGGCAGAAGTTCCCATTTTTGGCCATAGCATCCCTTTGGTCCTTATTATTTTGATTTTGGGAGCACTCTTTTTTACCCTATACTTTGGTTTTGTCAATATTCGCCATTTTCCGACCGCCATACAGGTGGTTCGTGGTAAGTATGACGATCTTGAAAAAAATCAACCCCAATTAAAGCCACAGGTTTATGAAGTGGAGGGTGATTTAATGGATACGATTAAAGATGAAGGTCACTTAGGGGAAGTAAACCACTTTCAAGCCCTTGCCACTGCAGTATCGGGTACGGTTGGTCTGGGCAATATTGCCATGGTTGCCGTTGCCATTTCCATTGGAGGGCCAGGGGCCACATTTTGGATGATCTTGGCAGGACTGCTCGGAATGTCCTCAAAATTTGTGGAATGCACTTTAGGTGTAAAATACCGTGATATTGATAAAGATGGAAATGTTTTTGGAGGGCCCATGTACTATTTGTCCAGAGGATTAAAAGAAATGGGATTGACCCATTTGGGCAAGTTTTTATCTGTTGTTTTTGCCATTCTATGCATTGGTGCCTCTTTTGGAGGAGGAAATGCCTTTCAGAGCAATCAAGCCGCAGCACAGATCATTGAACGCTTTGGACTTTCGGGGGAATCGTCCGGTAGTATTATTGGGTTGATTTTTGCACTATTGGCTGGAATTGTCATTATTGGTGGAATAAAACGTATCGCCAAGGTTACAGAAAAAGTGGTTCCGTTCATGGCCATTTTGTATGTGGGCGCATCCTTGTTCATCATTTTTTCCAATATTCAATGGGTCGATGATGCCTTCGGACTCATTTTCACGGAAGCCTTTACACCCAAGGCCACCATAACCGGTGGATTCGTAGGGGTACTGATCCAAGGGTTTCGAAGAGCGGCATTCTCCAATGAAGCGGGTGCTGGTTCGGCCGCTATTGCCCATTCTGCAGTGAATACCGCGTATCCTGCATCGGAAGGGTTGGTAGGTTTACTTGAGCCTTTTATAGACACCGTGCTTATTTGTACCATGACGGCCATTGTGATCATTCTTTTTAATATGGATGGCATGTTTGTTTATGGCAATGTGGTGGATGGCCAGGCTTTGATGCATGATGGCAGCCGTTTGGGTGGAGTCAACATCACCTCCATGGCTTTTGAAAACTCCATAAGCGGCTCTTCGTATGTGCTCATGGCTGCGGTTTGCCTTTTTGCATTTTCCACTATCCTATCTTGGTCCTATTATGGGTTACAAGCATGGAAATATCTTTTTGGGCGTGGAAAATTTATTGATTTGACCTATAAGGTTATATTTCTTCTGTTTACTGTACTCGGAGCGGCCATTACTTTGGATGCCGTAATTAAATTCTCGGATGCCATGATCTTGGCCATGGTATTCCCCAACATGATTGGGTTGCTGCTTTTATTTCCGAAGGTGAAACAGGAATTTTCAAAATATTTGGCGCTCATTACAAAGCGTTGATGAAATAGAAAGGGAATTAAAACTTTACCCTAACCCTTTAACCAATTGCAAAGCCCTATCTATTTCTTCTTTGGAGTTATAAATATGTACGGAATGGCGCAACATTTTGCTTCCGACAGAACGTGGTTGCAAACGTTCTTTTTCCCACATATATTTTTGTAGTTCCGGTCCGGACATGCCTTCCACGCCATAGGTGGTGATACCAGCAGCCATAGTTTCATTGGTAGAAGAGTAAAAAGTGACATGGTTCATCTCCTTAAGCCCATCACGCAGGTATTTGCCCAGTTCCTTCACTCGGCCCAACCAGACATCGTGACCAATCGTGTTGAAGAAATCCACGGCAGCTTCGTAACCTGCCATAAGCCCAGCATTCCCCGTTCCGTTTTGCATCAACCTAAAACCGTGATCATCTTGGTTGTCCCAATTATAACTGGCAATGGTCGTCCAAATATCGCCCACCACATCTTTATTGATGTACAACAATCCACTTCCAGCAGGTGCCAACAACCATTTGTGCAGACTGGAATAATAGGCATCACACCCAATATCCTTCACATCCACTGGAATCTGGCCCACGCACTGCGCACCGTCCAAAATGGTGAAAATGCCACGCTTTTTCGCTTCGGCACAGATTTCCTTTACGGGCATTACCGTTCCAAATCCTGAAATAATATGCGGCACCGCAATCACTTTGGTCATTGGAGTGACTTCTTTAAAAATAGCATCGACAATTTCTTGTGGGTCGTTCGCAGGTTCCGGCATGGTGGCCTGTTTGTACACACAGCCTTTACGTTTGGCCAACAATTGCCAAGCCCCAAAACCGCCTCCGTGTTCTTGGTTGGTATTCAGTAGCTCGTCCCCTTCTTTTAGATCGAGGCCCATCCCCACGTAGTTCATGCCAAAGGTGGCATTTTGTGTCAGTGAGATTTCCTTAAAATCACAATTGATGATCTTGCCCAATTTGGTGCGCAGCTCTTCATACGGGAAATAGCCCGTCAATAACTCCGGACCAGAGCCATTTTTATAGTCCACGGTAGCAGCTTCCACGTTCCAATGCATCATGTGATCGAACATTTTATCGAGCACATAACCGGGAGTCGGCCCCATGGTTCCATTATTAAAATAAGTCTGTCCTTCTTTTAATGGAAACTGTTTACGTACCATTTTCCAATACGCCTCATCTTTTGACGCATAGGTTTGTAGTGGGGCAATGGACCAGTCTTTTTTGGGGTCGAAAGAAATGAAGGGTAGCGACATCATGGCCGCTGTACCTTGTTTCAAGAATTTTCTACGTTGAGACATATTGGTTAGGTTGGTTGCTCCTAAATTAACCAATATTCCCGAATAGTTACCAATTGCCCAAGACCATAACTACTTGGCTATTTGGAAACAATCATACCTTTTAAGGACCATAAAACAGAAAGAACATCTTTCTTAGCATCCTCATCAATACCGTTTGCATCCAAAGCAAGCATAATATCATCCATTACATGAAAATATTCACCTGGACTAATATTCATTCCTGTATGAGCAGCTACCATGTCCAAACCGGTATAATTTGCTGGACCACCACTGCCCATACTGAAAAAATCTATGGTGTGGTTTTTTATTATCCTCAATCGCTCCGGTTGTTCTTTTAAGGGAAGAAATCTTGGGTTCACTGCTGGATTTTTCATGTGGTTGTCAACAGTGGTGTCTACAATAGCGGAAATGCCTGTCCTACCTCCAAGTCGTTCAAAAAGTGTGCGTTCCATATGTTGTTTGTTTAGGTTGTTACGTATTCAAATAAATCGCTCGTTGTAGGAAATGAACGATAATCATTGAAAGCCATGGGGTGATAACTACGACAAATAGATAAATCTATCTACCTATATTTCAGAAAGTTAATCAAAATAAATTAAACCGATGATATCGCAGCGTTTAATTGTTTATAAATGATAGAGAGACGAAGGTTAATAAAAATTTATCTCTCGTTATACCCCTTTCCTTTGTAGATATTGGGAATACATTTTTCTATACGGTTGATACGTGTTTTGGACTGTTTGGCCTGAGCGATATGAAGCATATACCCACGCTGCCGTCCCGGGGTCAAGGCTTCAAAAGCTGTTTTGAACGCTTCATCTTCATCCAGTTTATTTTGAAGCTCTTCGGGCATATCAAACTCAGCCGTTTTCTTCAGTTTGACTTGCAAACCTGCTTTTTCCACCTCAATCGCTTCATAAATGTATGCTTTTAATACATTTTCCAGTGTACTAATCTGGTCAACCTGAGTAAACCTCAATACGCGAGCAACCTGCGAATTCTCGCCCGGCTTCTCCAAAATACCCTGCTCGTCCTTCAACAAGGAACCCTTAAAAAAGCTGAGCGTACAATTATTTTTAAAAGCCGTAATCATTAAGATATTCTTACTTTGATGGGTGTAGCAGGGCATGCTCCATTTCAGTTCTTCGGTCAGTCCGCAGTCCAATACCAATCTTCTGAGGTATTTGAGTTCATCTTGCCAACTATGCACTTTGCATTCCGGGGTGCCGCCCAACGAACAGCGTCCACAACCTTCCGACAAGTAATGATCTATCTCGGCTTTCATTTTGTGTCTTTTAATTTGAATGATGCTTTTCAAAGAAAATGCAAAATTTTTGAACATTTGCCATCACTTCTTCCCTTTTTGCTTCATTACCTTTAAACAATCCCTTAAATTTAGGGAGCTAATTCAGAACAATGAAAAATAAATTACTTTCCTTACTCCTGCTTTGTGGAGTAATCAGTGTCTCGGCCCAAGACAACATTATTGGGTTCAGTGAAAAAGCTTCGGAAGCACAAGAGCAACTCGAAGCAAATTTCGAAAAACAACTTTCCGCCGACAATCTCGACCAATGGATGAAGCGCATGGCCGCCGAACCCCACTGGGTAGGTACCGAATACGGCGAAGAGAACGTAAAATGGATGGAAAAGCAATTCAAATCTTGGGGCTATAAAACCAAGATCGATACGTACCACGTGCTTTTTCCTTACCCAAAGGTTCGCGTGCTGGAATTAACAGCTCCCACCAAGTACACCGCTTCTTTGGAAGCTATTCCCGTTGAGGGCGACCCGTACACCGCACAAGGTGACAAATTGTTGCCCAGCTACAATGCCTTCTCCACCGATGGTGATGTAGAGGCCGAATTGGTTTTTGTGAACTATGGAATCCCCAGCGATTATGAAGAACTTGAAAAACTGGGTATCGATGTAAAAGGTAAAATCGTGATTGCAAAATATTACGGTTCTTGGAGAGGTATCAAGCCCAAATTGGCCGCTGAAAAAGGTGCCATTGGTTGTATCATCTACTCCGACCCCAAGGATGACGGTTACTACCAAGGTGATGTATACCCCGAAGGTCCGTACAAGAACAAAACAGGTGTTCAACGTGGTTCCGTAATGGACATGCCCTTGTACCCTGGTGATGTGTTGACCCCAGGTTATGCCGCGACCAAAAATGCCAAGCGTTTGGACCGCGAAGCCGCTCCGACCATTACTAAAATTCCTGTTTTGCCTATTTCCTACGAAGATGCACAACCGTTGTTGGCTGCTTTGGAAGGCCCTGTGGCTCCGGAAAATTGGAGAGGTGGATTGCCATTGACCTATCATATAGGCCCCGGACCTGCCAAAGTACACTTGAAATTGGAGTTTGACTGGCAATTAAAACCAGCCCACAACCTGATCGCCACTTTGGAAGGTGATGAGTTCCCAGACGAGTGGGTAATCCGTGGAAACCATCACGATGCTTGGGTACACGGCGCCAGTGACCCAGTTAGTGGAATGGTAGCCTTGATGGAAGAAGCCCGCGTAGTGGCACAATTGGCCAAAGATGGCCACCAACCAAAACGTACTTTGGTGTACTGCGCTTGGGATGCCGAAGAGCCCGGACTGATCGGTTCCACCGAATGGGTAGAGGATCACATTCCCGAATTGAAAGAAAAAGCGGTTGCCTACATTAATACCGATGGAAACAGCCGTGGCTATTTGGGTGCCGGAGGTTCCCACTCCCTGCAAGCCATGGTAGGCCAAGTGGCCAATGTGGTTACCGACCCACAAAAAGGGGTGTCCGTGGCAGAGCGTCGCAAAGCGGCCAATGTGATCCGTGGTGGGGACAACTCGTTTAAACTGTCCGCATTGGGTTCTGGTTCCGATTATACCCCATTTATACAGCATACCGGTATTGCCTCATTGAACCTGGGCTACGGTGGTGAAGGTCGTGGCGGTGAATATCACACCATTTACGACACCTACTCCCACTACACCCGTTTTAAAGATCCTGGGTTTGCCTATGGCGTTGCTTTGGCCAACACGGCTGGACGTATCTCTTTGCGTTTGGCAAATGCCGAAGTATTGCCGTTTGAACTCACCCAATGGCACAGCACCATCGAAACCTATTTGGGCGAGGTGATGAAAACCTTGGAAACCATGCGTGCCGATGTGGAAAAACACAATAAATTGGTGAAAGCGGATACCTACGGATTGGTCATGGATCCCAAAAAACCGATCGCTCCCGCAAAAATGGAGGCGGAAGTTCCGTATTTGGACTTCTCGCCCATCCAAAATGTGGTTGCTGACCTAAAGAAAAGTATAGCCACCTTTTCCAAGGCCGATGTACTTGCCTTGTCCGATGCCAAAAAGGCACAATTGAACCAAGAGTTGATGGGCATGGAGCAAATTTTGTTGCAGGATAAAGGGCTACCCCGTAGAGATTGGTTCAAGCACCAGATCTACGCTCCCGGATTTTACACCGGGTATGGGGTAAAAACACTTCCAGGCGTGCGCGAGGCCATTGAACAGAAGGAATGGAAAGAAGCACAGGAACAAATCGGGGTATTGGCCACCACCCTCAAAGCTTTTGATGCGCAGGTACAAAAACTGAACAGCATTGTGCAGTAGATAGATTTCTCCTGAAAAGCCAAGACCGCCCCTGCGAACCACGTTTGGGGCGGTTTTTTTATGCCCAAATTCCATTTTTGTTTTTTTCACGGGCATGGACTACCTTTCCCCAACCCAAAACTTACAAACACCTACCATGAACGTACGGCTTACCAAAGAACAAAAGATAAAAGTGCTCAACTCTGCGGACATATATGCGATCATGCAACAGGTATTGCTGCGCGAAAACAAGATACGCCGCAACCAAGAGCATTTTTGGGTGGTGGGCCTCAACCACAACAACAAAATTTTGTTTGTGGAGCTCATAGGTCTAGGGGCCAGCAACCGCGTAAATGCCGACCCGCCCGATGTGTTTCGGATGGCAATCTACAAACTGGCCAGTAAACTGATTTTGGTGCACAACCACCCCAGCGGCTCGCACGAGGTTACCGATGCCGATATTACCTTTACCGACCACATGCTAAAAGTGGGGAAATTGATTAAAGTGGAAGTGCTCGACCATTTGGTGATCACCGAAACCAACTATACCAGTTTTGCCGACCAAGGCGTAATGGACGAACTGCAGAAAAGTGGCCTTTTTGAAATTATGGGCCCCGAAAAGCAAGAACTGGAACAATTTAAGATTGAAACCGAGAAAAAACGGGCCAAAAAAGAGAACTCTCTTGAAATTGCAAAGAAGATGAAATCTGATGGCCTCGATGATGAAACCATCAAAAAGTATACGGGTTTGAGTTTAAAGGTGATTGGGGGGATTTGATTTTTTTTTTTGATTTTTAAATCAAATTACAATATTGCTTTAATCTTAGTTCTAATATGACCAAAGACTTTCATATCGATTTTTTCAGCCAGTATTCTTTTAATCTGATCTTCTGATAAAACTCTTGAGCTATTATCAAGATTTTTAATTTTCGAACATATAAGAGGAAACAACATGTCTTTTCCTGAAATAACTTTAATAATTGTTTCTGAATTTTGAGGATTAACTTCTTCAAGTTTTTTCAGTCTCTTATTCATTTCTTTGCTATATGCTCGAATACCATTATTCTTAAGTTTTTCTTTGATTAAACTTTCTGTGTCCTTAATTTCTGTTTCTATTAAAGTTTTATCAACAGTGTGCAAGTATTGGTCTGTACTTACAAAATTTTGAATGTGCTTAAATGACTTTCCACATCCTAATTCAAATGATAATGCATAACGATAATAAAGTTTTAGAATTAGTTTTCCGTTTTTACCGAGATAATTTTTAAAATCTAAATCATTGATAATTTCTTGTTTTTCTTTCCCAAGTTTAATATGTAAATAATCTAAAATACCATCTTCACAGCAAAGAAAATTCTCGATACAATAACGGTTATGAGCAATTAGGTTTTTAGTTTCTAATCTTTGTCCCAACATAAGTTTTATATCTCCATCTACAATATATAAGGAGGGAACTTTAGGTTTAACATCCTCAATGCTTTTCTCAATTACGGTTGATTTAGAACCAATTGGTTCTACCTTTAGAATTTTAAATGAATCATCATTCAATCTTTTAAAAAGTATGTTATAAAAAATTTTATCGCTTGGTTTATCTTCTGTAAATAAAAAAACAGATTCTTTTGGATTGTAAAAAGCGCGCTTCATCATACTTTGAACCGCATTATATTTCGGTATTCGCATAAATCAAACGTTTTTTAAATAAACACAACTTTTCTCATATTCAAGTTTCGATATAATCGCAGGTGAGTGAGTGGCAAGAATAAACTGAGTGCTAGGACTTGCTTCTGTTATTGCTTTAACAAATTTTTCTTGCCATGAAATGTGTAGTGAAAGCTCTGGTTCATCAATTACAAATACAGTTGGCTCATCGTTTTGTTCGCAAAAAACTAAGTGGGTTATTATAACAATTAATTGAATTTCTCCAGAAGATAAATTTTTGGTGGAAATTCCTCTTTCTGCCCAATCCACATGGATTGCCCCATTCGCACCTATTCTAATACACTTGTGACTTTCCTCAAAAAAAGAATTTACAATTTTAGTAATTTCGGTTAATGGATAATCTAAGTCATCAATTTTTTTTTGGAATTCTTTAGCAAATTTGGATACAAGTTCAATTCGTTGAACATGCGGCCTATTCATAAACCATTCATTAAGGTCTTCAGGTCTGTTCTCATGAATCTTCTTCTCACCAACATTTAATTTATTTTGAATTTTTTCCAAGCTGTCAAAATAAGACTCTACTTCTTCGAGAATCTCATTTTCCATTTCAAGACTATTAATAGCTTGAATAGTTACCTGCTTTTTTGATTCTAAATCCTTTTGGTTAAAGAATGAAAATATTGAGGACTCATTTTTATATTTTAAATATTTAAACAAAGAAGTAAAGATGTCCGATTTAAATTCTTCAACATACTTTTTCTTGCTATCAGCAATATTTCCTACATAATCTATAATTACTTTTTGTGCATGGTCAAAACCCACGCTTCCTGACTTGTGGATATTTCCAAACTTGGTTCTATATCTTAATCTTTCTAACTCCCGTGCATTTCCAATTATTTTTCTGTCAATACCTAGAAAAATTGGATTACTGAAAGAAAAAATCAAATCATAAAATTTTGAGTTAACAAAATCAAATGAAATATTTTCTTTCACATTGGAGTATTCCTCTCTATTATAACGGGAAAAACTAAATTTAGGGTATAATCTGAACTCACCATTAAACTCTTCACCTTGATCATCTTTTTTTGTTTTTGAACGTACTTTCTTGACTAACGTCCATTTTATTTCACGTTGACCATCCATATCATTTTTATCTAACATAATATCAACCAAAAACTCATTTATCCAACATCGTAGTTTTAAATCAGCAAACTTAATCTCATCTAAAAGTTCAAAATTTGGTTGTAATACAGCTGTAATAAGTTTCAATGCAGTTGTTTTTCCACAACCATTAGAACCAGTCAGGAAAGTTAAATTTGATTTAAATGTTATGTTGAGAGGGATATATCCATGAACATCGGTAGCGGTAAGTTTTTTTACTCTTAACATTACTTTTTCTTTTTAAAAATATTTTGTTTGATAAATAGAATAGAATTAATGAATATTTAAAACATAATTGGGGAGTAGACCTTGAATAAGGTCTTTAAAGATATGCATCACCTTAAAAATCTTATTGTATAATAACCTTAAAAAAACTGGGGTTTTTCCATAATGCAAATAAAAAAGCCCTTAAGGGCTTTCTCCAACATTCCAAAAAATCCAAAAATCTAACCCTCCTTAAAAAGAAAGTATTCCCTGCACCCGCTCTAACAGCTCTTCCGCCATTTCGGGCTTCAACCCATAATCCTGTAGGCTGCCCACAGGGTTTTTAAAACTTAGTTGGGTAGTTTGGGCGTCAATTTCCTGTAGTACCAGTTTTAAGGGGATATCGTTTATGGCCAACGGATCGTTTGCCATGATCTCCGCAATATATTTGGGCTCAAAAAAGAGCAATTGCTTTAACTGTGGTATGCTCACCCCATGTTTGGCCACAATGGCCTGGGTGTCTATCTCGTGCAACAGCAAAAAGCCGTGGTCTACAATGCGCTTTTTTAGGGCACCGTACAACTGCCCAAAGGGCACGGGCACGGTTTGGCGTATTACATGTGCTTTCATAGGTTTGGTTTAGGCTACAGCGCCACGGGCAAAGCCCACGGTTTCGCGATAGGTTTTAGGGGAAAT
>CEOE01025231.1_pt1 | contig 11620 bp, 23 predicted proteins | sample 530211 | NCBI WGS metagenome assembly CEOE01 (sample SAMEA2619779, study PRJEB7988) | marine metagenome | isolation source: saline water (ENVO:00002010), including
GGAGCCATATAAAGAACAAAAGCGAGATCTTAAAAAGGAATACATTGAAAAACAATGGCTAACTAAAGAAGATATATCTTTATCTGTTCGCGCTCTCCGTCTTTTAAAAGATGATGTGGATCTTCCTCAACTTATGGATATGTATATTGCCTTGCGTAGCAAACATGCTCCAGAAAAGGAAGAGGAAGATGAATAGAGCACAACGAAGAAAGTTAGGAATAAAAGGAAAGAAACCCGACATTGAAAAAAAAGTCGGGCTTTTTGATAAACTTCCTGATAAGTGTACTAATTGTCTTTGCCCTTACGACAAGAAGGACAAAAAAATGGCCATGACTTGGACGGTTGTTGTTCGTGAAAAAGAAGGGAAGGTTAATCTATATTGCCCCAAATGCTGGGATGATGCACAAAAGCTTATAGCTCAAATAAAGGAGGAACTAAATGAGAATGAGAATAAAAAAATTACACCCTGATGCTGTAATACCAAAATATGCCCACTTTGGAGATGCCGCTGTGGATTTAGTTGCGACTCAAAGGTGGACCGATCCAGGTGGCAATATTTGTTATGGAACTGGTCTAGCTATGGAAATTCCACACCATCATGTTGGTTTGTTGTTCCCAAGATCTTCAGTATCAAAAACAAATCTTAGACTTTGTAATGCGGTTGGAGTCATTGATCCCGGTTATCGTGGAGAGGTTATATTGAAGTTTGATAAAAATGGAGATAAGGAATATAAAGTCGGAGATAGAGTCGGTCAATTGATGTTAGTACCAATACCCTCCATACAGTTTGTAGAGGTAAGAAACCTACCAGGATCTGATAGAGGAGAAGGTGGATTTGGATCAACTGGAAACTAATTAATACATGGATAGTAAAGACAAGAAAAAGCGAATCATTTTTGATGATTCTACAATGCGACATGCACAACTTAAAATTCGGCTTGAGTACGATGGATTAACTCAGGCTGAATTTTTTCGTTGTCTCTTGACAGGGTATCTGAACAAGGATGCTAAAATATTATCATTTCTCGATAATTATAAACAAGAAAACAAGAAGCACTCAAAGAGAAAATCAAAACTTCAAAAAGATGATTTAAAGAAATCAGACGATCTTTTACAGAAGTTCGGCATCAAAGATGACGAGCTAGAAAACATCTTTGATTTAATTGAAGAAGAATTTCCCGATTTATAGTGTTTTTTGTTTTTTATATGCTATTTACTAAGAATTTATGTTTTAAGGAGATTTAAACAATGAGTAAGAAAAAACTTTTGAGCGAAGCCCAAGTTAGACGTTTCATGGGACTTGCAGGTATACAGCCAGTTAACGAAATGTACCACTCTGATGATAAAGAAGAGATGGAAGAAATGCGTCAAAAAGAAGAAGAAGGTATGCGATCTGAAGCAGAGGAAGGAATGAGAATGAGAGCCGAAGCAGAAGAAGAAATGCGATCTGAAGCTGATGAAATGATGCCTCCTCTTGTTGATGACGAGAAAGAAGAAGAAGCTGAAGAAATGGAAGCTGACAAAGAAGAAGCTGAAGAGATGGAAGAGCCAGAAGTACAACTCGACAAACAAATTCTTGACGATGCTGAAGAAGCACTCCCAGCTTTAGAAAAACTTGTTTCAGCTCTTAGCGGAAAAATGGAAGATGCTGAAGAGATGGAAGACGAAATGGAAGCTGACAAAGAAGAAGCTGAAGAAAAAGAAGAAGAAGCTGAGGAAGCTGAAGAAGAAGACGAAATGGAAATGATGGAAGAATATGTCATCGATGAAGAAATCGTCAACGAAGTTGCACGTCGTGTTACCAAAAGAATTCTTAAGGCTAGAGAACATCAAAAAAAGATGAACGAAGCTCTTGGTCGCAAAAAAAAATAAATTAATTTCTTGACAGTTTAAAGAGATTGTGTTACAATATAAAGACTGGGGTAACTTTTCCTCAGTCTTTTTTTTATCCTAGGAGGCTCAATGAGACACATAACAAAACAAAAGATAGGCTTTGCAAAGAAAAAAGCAAAGAAAAAGGAAGAAGAGGAACCAATAGAGGAAACCTCTGAAGAAACCTCCGAGGAAGACTCTGAGGAATCAGAGCCTCAAGAAGATGAAGATAAGAACGATGAAAAAGAGAAAGCCAATATCAATGTGCAAGCATTATTAGCAGGCATGGCTGAGGAAATGGAATCTAGAACAATCCTATTGCAAGGAACTTTAGACGAGGAGAAATCAGGAGAAATCCTTTCGGCCCTTTTGGCACTCGCTCATCTTAAGCCACCTAAGCCAATTCTGAATAAAGGTGATATGCCTTACGATCCAATTACTATGTATATTTCAACTTACGGTGGATCGGCAGATGAGATGTTTGGATTATTCGATATGATGAATATATGCAAGAAGAGATGTATTATTGAAACTGTTGGTATGGGAAAAGTAATGTCAGCGGGTACACTATTGCTGGCTGCTGGTACAAAAGGCCATAGAAAAATCGGAAGAAATTGCCGTGTTATGATTCATAATGTTGCTGCTGGTACTTTTGGTGCATTACCCAATATGGTAAATGAACTAGAGGCAATCCAAAAGATACAAGATGATTATATAAATGCCATGGTATCATGCACAAGCTTGTCAAAAAGGAAACTTAAATCACTACTTAATGAAAGGGTTAATGTTTATCTTTCAGCCCAAGAAGCAGTTGAATATGGACTTGCTGACGAAATTATTTGAGGAAATTAAATGACTGATAAAATATTTTATAATGAGTCTTCCGCACAGTCTCTTGGTTGGGATCCTTCCTGGCTAGGAGCAAAGCGGTTTGACGAAGCTTTAATCAGAAAAATTAGAGCTTTCCAAAGAGAAGTGGGTCTAAAGCCCGATGGTCTTTTGGGGCCTTCAACTTTTCGCAGACTTCTCGCTCATCGTGAAGCTCAAGAAGAGTTTATGAGAGAAGATGTACAAATAGAGCCGGGCGAAAAGGGAATACTTTACAAAGGCAAACTTTATCCAATTAATTGGGATAAGGTTATACTTCCCTCTGATCCAGGCGGCATGGAACATGACAATGGTTTTGAACCAATGAAAAGAAAAAGAAACATTTCAATGTTTGTGACTCACTGGGATGTATGTCTTAATTCAAAAGCATGCTTCCGTGTGCTTAACAAAACCAGTCGTTCTGCTTCAATACACTTTAGTATTGATAATGACGGAACAATATATCAATTTTTGGATATGAATCATGTTGCTTGGCATGCATCAAAAAGATCTGTTAATAAAAAATCTGTTGGTGTTGAGATGAGCAATGCATATTATACAAAGTACCAAGATTGGTACAAGCGAAATGGATTTGGGCCAAGACCATTGATGACAGGCACTGTTCATGGCAAAAGGCTTGGTAGATTTCTAGGCTTCTATTCCGTCCAAAAAAGAGCACTCAAGGCTCTTATGGAATCAGTTCACAATGCTTTGGATATTCCACTACAAACACCAGAAGGAGACACCGTTGTTAAAGAGGTTGCCTCTGGAAAATACAGAGGTTTTGTCCACCACTATAATGTGGTAAAAAACAAGATCGACTGTGCTGGCTTAAATTTAAAGCAAATTCTTGAGGAGATCGAGGATGACAAATAAACTGACAGAGAAGCATATTGATCTTTTGATCGAACAGGTTTTAAGTGAACAAGAAAAAGGCGGTGTCGAAAGTAAACCATCTTCAGTTAAAGATACAAAAAACCTAGGTTTAGATCTAGCCGAGATAGCAAATATATTGGTTACTGGTACAGAGACTAAAAAGATAATAGGATCGTCAGAAAAGGCTTTGCAAACATTAATAGCAAATGCAGACATTAGTTTTGACTTCTCATCAGCTCAAGCATTAGCAGATTCCTTTAAGTTTTTTGATTTTAAATCCCAAGAGGTTTTAAGTGAAAAGTGTAGCAGTTTAGGTGGACTAATGTCTAAGCTTGCTTTGTCTGCTGGTTTGATTTCAATAATCCAGTACTTCAATGCAGCCTCTGCTGGTTTTGTAAACGAGGCTTTTTTGGCTACACTAATGAGAGGGCAATCTGTCCCTGTTGGCAGTGGTGGTATTGAAGATATATATATTGAGTCTAATGGCAAAAGAATTGGTATATCTTTAAAAACAAGGGCAACTTCAAAGCTTGGTGGCTCATTTGGAAATCTACTTGAAACCCTTGGGATACCATATTATGTTGATGTATCCAAGACAGCAAAAAATCCAGTTAGGAGAATAAGAAACACAACAGAGATTTCTAGCATTGAGATCAGAAGAGGTAAAAGGATATTGGTTAAACCAGAAGATAATCCAATAAATGATGGCGGTCTCTATTATGTGTCTTTCGCAAAAGCAGGGAAAGGTATCTCAATCAATGTTTTTAAAGTGACTGCTGATGATATTATCAAGAGCAACACAAAGCAACAAGATGGATATTACAGTTACAGTGGCTTGAATAATGTATTGGCATCAAGAGACCCAAAGGTAAAAGATAAAGGAAGCTATTCTCTGCAATCTAATTTAAGCCCACAGGACTTTAACAAGGTTTTAAAAGAAGAGATGGAAGAGGTTTTTGAATCCTTAACAACTTTGGATGGGTGGTATGGAGAGTTGAAACAAAAATTAATTTCATATGTTTCGACCTTAGAAAAAAATAACTTTCAAGACCTGCAGAATCATCTTGGTGCAGGATCTCAATTTACTTTTAAAGCATTCAGTGTCGATGCATGTAACGATAACACAATGCAAGAAAATACAAAAAAATCAAAAAAAGAACTTGACAAACTTATAGAAGCGGTTATATTAGATAATATAGTATTAAAATAATTGGAGGTTTAATGTCAAAACAATATAGCAACGGTTCTTCTTTAAACGAGAAGATCCTTAAGGGCATGAATGTTCTTGCCAATAATGTAGGAACAACCCTTGGCCCAAAGGGACGCAATGTGATTCTTTATGATAAGAAGCAGAACATTTTGAGTGTTACCATAGCCAAAAACTTTTTATAATACTATTTATTATAAAGAGACAATAAAATGAAAGGCATTTATAAAATTGTGAATACTGTGAATAATAAAATTTATATAGGCAGTTCCAGCAACATCAAGCATCGCTGGGTTGTTCATCGGTCTTATCTTAATAACAATAAGCACCCCAATAAACATCTTCAATATGCTTGGAACAAATATGGGCCATCTTCTTTCAAGTTTTCTGTTATTAAAGAAATGAATACTGGTATTAGAGAAGAAGAGCAAAGAATGATTATGGAAACAAAATGCTTTGATAGAAATATTGGATATAATGTTTCTTTAAACACACAAGCGCCAATGGCCGGCAAAACACACACAGAAGCATCGATAGCGAAGATGAGTGAGGCCAAGAAAGGGAATAAAAATAATTTCTATGGCAAAACACACACAGAAGAAACAAAACAGAAAATTTCTGATAGCAAAAAAGGTGTTCCTTTGAGCGAAAAACACAGAGATAAAATTTTAAAAACTGCTTGGAAAAAAGGTGAAAACCATATAAATGCTGTATTAACTGAGCAAGTTGTTTATAACATTAAAAAAGAATACAGTGAAACAACAAACAAAAGAGGATTTTCAATGAGAAAGTCTAAAGAACTGGGTGTGAATTATACCACAATCCAGAGAATAATCAATAATGAAACTTGGAAACATATAACCGTGGAGGAAAAATGACTAAACAGTACAAACAAGGTTCGGAACTAAATGAAAAAATTCTTAAAGGAATGAATATATTAGCAGACAATGTAGGCACTACTCTTGGGCCAAAAGGAAGAAATGTTATCTTGTATGATAAGAAACAAAACATTCCTGTCATAACAAAAGACGGAGTCACGATTAGCCGTTTCATAGAACTTGATGATCCGTTTGAAAATGTTGGAGTTCAAATTCTAAAGCAAGCAGCAGAGCAATCTGCCAATAAGGCTGGTGATGGAACTACCACAACAACTGTTCTTACACGAGGGATTATCAACAAAGCACAGAAATATCTGACATCTGGTGTCTCCCCTATTGAACTCAAGCGAGGAATGGACAAGGCATGTGAAGTTATCTGTGAGAAACTGAAAGAGTCAGCGAGACCAATTCAGACAGAAGAGGATATTTTTCATATCGCAACTATTTCAGCTAACAATGATAAAGCAATTGGAACTCTTATCTCTAAGGCTATTGACTCTGCTGGTAAAGATGGTTCTGTTCTTGTTGAGGAAGCAAGGTCAGTAAATACATCTCTTGATTTGATTGAGGGATTTCGTTTCGATTCTGGCTATCTTTCGCCCACATTTATCACGAATGAACGAGGAGGTACTGTAGACTACGATAGTCCTCTTCTGCTCGTTACAGATGAAAAAATTGAGACAATAGAGCAAGTTTTACCTACTCTAGAACTAGCTGCGAGAGAAACAAGGCCACTGATTGTTATCGCTGGTGATATGGAAGGCCAAGCATTGGCTGCTGTAATTGCAAATGCTGTTCGTGGGACAATGAAGGTTGCCGCTGTTAAAGCCCCTAGGTACGGAGAAGAAAGAAGAAATATTCTCAAAGATCTCTGTGCTTCAGTTGGTGCAACATTTATCACAAGAGAGAATGGACTAACTCTTAAAGAAGTTAAGCTAACTCATTTTGGACAAGCAAAAAAGATAAAAGTTTCAAAATCATGGACAACAATAATAGGAGGCAAGGGTGATGAAGAGCAGATTGAAAAACGTATTGATTCGGTCAAAGCTCTTATTGCTGAAGAAGACAATCTTAAAATCTGTGAGAGATTACAGGAACGTATTACTCGTCTTGCTAGTGGTGTGGCTGTTATTAAAGTAGGGGCTGCAACTGAAGTTGAGATGATTGAGAAGAAGCATCGTATCGATGATGCCTTAGAGGCGGTCCGATCAGGGCAAGAAGAAGGTGTTGTTCCTGGTGGTGGTGTCGCCCTGCTAAAGTCTGTTACTGGAATTGAGATACAAACAGAAAATGAAGAGCAAGCTCTTGGGGCTAAAATTGTTATTGAAGCTGTGGAAGAACCAATCAGACAGATGGCATCAAATGCGGGGTTATCTCCTGATATAATTGTAAAGCAAGTTAGAGAGACAACTACATTTAATCATGGTATGAATTTTTTAACTGGAGACATAGTTAATCTATTAGAAAATGGAATTATCGATCCTGTGAAAGTTACTCGTTGTGCATTGCAGAATGCAGTCTCTGTTGCTTCAACAATTATTACAACTAGTCATGCGATTGTGAACTCCTAAGACTAATTACTAGTGGAGGATTCACAATGACTAACAGCGATATAACTCATCTTACCCAAGCAATCATGGAGCTTAAAGGCCAGATCGAAAGAATGGCAGAGCGACAAGAAGAAATGGGCGAAGATGTTAAAAAAATCAAAGAGGCTGTATATAATCCTGACTCTGGATTGTATGCTCGCCTTAGAGCACTAGAACAGTGGAAAGAAAACCAAGCAAAAGTACAGTGGGTTGTGATTACTTCAATCATAGGTTTGGTAATGGCAACCGCATATAAAATGGTAATTACCCCTTGACAAGTGCTCCAAAAAATGTTATAATATTAATATAATTGGAGGTAATATGAGAGTAAGAATTTCTTATGCAGTTGATCTGGCAGATGTGCCCGGAGAAGTTGTGAGAATGTTAGAGGATAACTCTAGAAAACTACAAGAGTTATTGAATGATAATGAAAATTTGATTCGTGGTTTGGAAGATAAAACAATTCCAGCCTATAGAGTCAAAGATACAATACAAAACATCAGAATGAATTTAGGAAAACTAGATTCTATATATGCTGATAACGACAGTATTCTTGAAGGATACTATCAAGCATTACAAGCCCAGCCGGGTGCAGTGATGCCAGAGGAGGTTGATGATGCTAGTCAAGGGTGATTTGGTTAGAATCCCTGCTTCATCATGTTTGACCCAAGCACACAGTGATTTTCATATGATTGATAGATACACTTATCTAAAAAAGCCCACTATTGCAATATTCATGAAATACCAAAATGAGAAAGCATTAGTGTTTATAAACAATCAATACTGGTCAGTGGATGTAAAAGATATTAAAATCACAGGGTGCGAATATGCTTGTTGAATTAGTGGAGATAAAAAAAGATTCTTTAGGGAACTATGCTCTGCATAATGTTTATGTTAATCCGCTTCAAATAGTTTTTTTGACTGAGAATAGAAACTTGAAACAAGCTTTGCAAGAGGGAAAAATGAACTTAGGTTTAAACCAAGAATTTACAAGCTTTACAAACATTAGAATGAACAATCATGATCGTGTAGTGGAACTTATAGTCGTTGGAGACCCAAGAATGATTGAGCAGAAAATCTTTACAAGAAAACACAAGCAATTACTTAAAGGATAAAAGGAGGAAAAATGAAATCTTATAAAGCCTATGTTGTGACTGGTTGCCCTTATTGCAAAAAACTAGTCGAAGCATTTATTGAAAATGAAGAGAGTTTTTTTGTTGTGTACTTGGATTCAATGCCTGATGTATTAAAGGAAAAAAAGGAATTTTACCAACACCCAACGGTTCCAATAGTGATACTCAGAGAGAATGGAACAGAAAAGTTTTTAGGTGGATGCACTGAGACCTTGAGATACATAAAGAAGAAAGGATTATAAAAGAATAAAGACATGATACTTTTGACCTAACCCCTCCCTATTTACTATAGGGGGGGTTTTTTATGTTGTGGTTAGCATTAAGTTGTGTATTGGGGTATGAACAAGATGGAAAATTAACAACCATATCTGTTGAACAAACCAGATCGGCACATTATTTTTATTATGATAAAGCAATTCAATCTTCATTAAGAATTGAAGCATTGAATGAAGAAGGGGAATCTATAGGGCATGCCTCTGGAAATTATTTTAAGATAGGAATGCATAAGTTTATTATCAGTGCTGCTCATGTTACCGATGATGTTCACAGTAATGTTTTTTATGATTACAAAAACGAAATTAAATTAAATCTTGTTTACATTGATGAAACCATGGACATTGCAATCTTTGTACCAGAAAAGAAAATAAAGTCAGTTAAAGCTGTTGATTATAGAACCGCCAAGGAACTAGATTTAACAGGAGTGTCGGTGGTTTATGCGGGCTACCCTGCTGATCTCGAAAAGGCAGTTTTCAATGGAACTGTTGCAACTTGTGCAGCCGTCAGCTTCATGATGCAATCTTTTGCACTTCCTGGTGCCTCTGGTTCTGTGGTTTTCAATAACAAAGGTCAAGCAGTTGGTGTCTTGAGTGCAATAAAAATTGGATATCATGGCTATTCTCCCTATCCCCAAATTCATCCGGGGTTAGTTTATGTAAATAGACTTAGGATGTATGATAGATTTAAAGTAGAGGAGCTGATTGTGTCGTGGAAAAAATTAAAGTAGGCACATTATTGGAGGACATGGGAAAGCTTGGAGTTATAACTAGAGTTATCACTAGTGGAACTCTAAATGTCGCAAGTGATCTTATCAGGTGGAGAAATAACTATGAGGTTTATTACTCTGATGGTACTTTTTCAATTATTGGTGAGGCAACATTTGAAAGATTAATAGAGAGTGGAGATATAAAATTATTATGAAAACCTACCACCCTACTACCCTGGTACCCCCCTACCCCCCCTCTACACTACCTAGGAGGGCAGGGTGTGCATTGGAATGATATCAAATTACCGGAAGATAATAAAGAGCTAAAGAAGTGCTATTATTATGCAAATAGTAAAATTAATAGAATTTGGGATGAGTATGTTTATTATTGTGAAACTATCACTTTTCCTCAAACAGCATTGATTTTTTCAGTGATATTTTGTGAAATGGAGTTCTGGGAGAAACTATTAGAGAGAATAAGAAGAAAACTTCCTATGGAAATACTATTGGAGATGGAGAGAGATGACGATCTGTTTTCAAACTGGTGATTTAGTAATATACACCGACCATAATGACGAGAAAGATATTTGTGTGGTTCTTGCTGAAGGAGCGACAGGCTATGGCTCCGAACTAAGAGTGATCTATGTTGTGTACTCTCTGTCGTCAGCAGGCACATTTTTGGTATATGAGTCAGAAATAGCTGAAATAGACCAAAAATAGTTTTATCTAACTTACATATATTATAGCAAATTTGTTAAATTTGTCAAACTTTTTTATGAAATTTGTTAAAAATAATCGCTTGCAAGAACTGTGCCAAACTTACTTTACATAACTGAAAAACAGAAAAGTGGATTTAAGGCCATTCTAACAAGGTTTCTCTTGTTGCAAGAACTGTGCCAAACTTACTTTACATAACTAGGTTGTGTTCCCTTGCCAGTTCGCCCCACAAAACAGAAGATTTTAACAAGTTTGCTATAATTTTATCTAACTTACTGCGATATAAAAAAACTTTTCACTTTTTATTTGACATTTTTTCTTAATGGGTTATATTATAGGCATGAAAAGCAAGAGGATTTATTATGAACTTAACACCACCACATAAAAACAAAGCACTTATAAAGATAAAAGATTGTAAGGATATTTTTATAATAAAAAGTAGAAGAATTGATCCCAAGCTCACCTATGTGTACAGATGTATCTCACCATTGAAAGGAACTCATACCATATATTACTTTCAGCACGATAATGTCATTCCGTTGGTGACTAAATGAATATAGGTGATCTCTATAGATATGAATGGGATTTTCCTAATTCTACCATATCTCTAAATAAAAAGGGAAAGTTCTTCGTTGTTAAGGAGATACATGAAGAAGACGGTGAGCTATTCTGGAGAGTACAGTTTGTACAATGTGGTTCAGAATGGCTATTTACGAGGTGTGAGCTATCATATCACAAAAAATTATAAAAAAGCACTTGACAGTTTCTGAAAATCAGTTATATTATAAACATCACTTCAACAATGGTAAAAATATGAACAATGAAAAAAAATTAAAAGAATTATTGAAACATATCTTAGAAGTATCCGAAGTAAATAGCGGTGGTGCTTGGGATTACAAAGTTCACCAAGCTGAGTGGACTTATATTAAACAAACCATAACAAAAGCATTGAAGGAGTAATCATGGCTTATATAAAACCAAAGATGAATGTGTTTTTCGCAAACGGAGGACATGCAATAACAGCAACAATAGACAAAGTATCTTTTAGAAAGTATTGGGCGAAACCATATAAAGACAAAAAAACAGGTGAAGTCGTTAGAAGAAGAAAATCTATGCCTTTCGCTTGTTGTCGAGTGATTATCTCTTCAGATCCACAGGTTGTAGTTGGTGAAGAGTTTTTGATAGCGGGCTATCAGCTTGGTAATGTTGTTATTAAGAATGAAAAAATGCTAACATTCAAGAGTGATTATGTTGCAGAATATGCAAAAGACTATGGTAATGAATGGGTAAGGAGAATTATCAATGCAGATAGGTGATTTAATAAGAGTGTGTCATTTTGACTACAATTTGAACGGAATGATTGGGATACTTGTAAGAATTGGCAAGGGATATGGTGGTTTGAAAGTTTGTTATTCTGTCCGTATCCCAAGTTTAACCTACGAAATAGGTCTATCAGAACAGCAATGTGAGGTGTTATCATGAAAGAGTTAAAAAAAGGT
>CEOE01005306.1_pt1 | contig 11531 bp, 2 predicted proteins | sample 530211 | NCBI WGS metagenome assembly CEOE01 (sample SAMEA2619779, study PRJEB7988) | marine metagenome | isolation source: saline water (ENVO:00002010), including
CAGCATTTGCTCCGAAGTCGGGCACGAATAAATACTTTTCAGCTAAAGGGTTCTTGTTGTCCCTTTCTACAATATCTCTTCTTAATTCTCCTCTTGGTCCAGCGTCGCCCAACATGGGATAGTCTTGTTGGGAAATAGGAGGAAATAAGGTTCGTATGCCCCTAACGTTAGCGACTTCTATTTTTGACATTCCCGTGTTGATGGATTGGACTTCATCAAAGTCAGGAACCTCAAGCCCTGGACCATCTGGTATAGAAGGGACGTAGAGAAAAGCATAAAATGTAAGTTGCTCTAAGTTGACCTGGTTGGGTACAACTATGTTTGGAAGAGAAGAGTTTAATGATATCTGTACAGGAGCCAGAGTATAAGGCTCTAGGTCCGTGCTCGATGCCCTCATATAACGAGGGCGAGCAATATCATTTGACACAGGGTCTCTTGGCAATAAAGAAGCCAAATCCGTATCATATATAATGGTATTCAAGGGAACCTCAATGTTTCTAGAGTCTTGACTCATAGAGGGCGCATTAATTTGAGGCGCAACAGGCGAGAACAAGCCATCAACCAATCTATCATAAGAAACGTAAGGTCCAAAAGGATTTGTATCAAAAAAGTCTACAAACAATTTATTCTGTAAATCTTGACTCATGGTACGAATAAACCTATCTTCAGGCATAAACATTCCCATATCACCTAAGTCGATGTACTCGTTGAGCCGCTGAGACACAAAGTCATTGACTTGGGCACACCTGGAGTTAGTAGCAACCAGTATCCTTAACCTTAATCCCTGCAAAGCATCAATGGGGTTTTCCCCTCGTACTGCGGTTTGCTCGACAGTTGTCTGGAGAGTCACTATCCTATCGTCATTAAGATTGTTTTTGTTTTGATTAAGGATAGCAGAGTTTATAGATATTTTTTTGATAAAGGGTAAGCTGGACATTTATTCTCCGCCTCCTTGTGGTGCGTCCTGAGCAATACCAAATGAGGCAACTGCACAGATATCTCCGCTAACTGTCGTGGTCTTTTGTTTGTAATAGGTTGAACTAGGAACAATAGCATCGGCTTGTATTTCTAAGTCAACAGCTAAATCAAAATAAAACTCTACATACTCATTTGTTAGCATAGGAAAATTAAACTCAATATCTCTAGTAGTACCCGCCAAGGTGCTAAGTAGATTATACCTATTTCTCTGACTTTGTAAAATTGAATAGTTTAAGGAGTTCTGGTTGATGAACTTAAGTCTTTTTAGAAATTCTTGCTTAGTGCCATCAGCGTTTGTTTTTTCGCTTATCTTGAATACTTCGATTTCATAGTTTCCATTTGCCTTAAAGATGGTATTGAGTTCTTGCACATCCAACAATAGGTTCTGGTTTTTTGTAAGTCGGTAAATTGTGTTTTCCCCAGGTGGGGCTGCATTTTCATATTCAATTTGTAATGATGCTGATACACGGGGTATAGTACCCTGCATCTTATATTTTATAGGTCCCTCTAGTCGAGACTCACTCCCCTGAAGCACCGAAATGCTCCACGCTGGGGCGCTGTTAGACCAAGGAGAATTACTCCCTAAAAATCTCATATAAGTGGAATTAGCATCAGTGGTTTGGTCAAAAGGATTATGTACTGCGAAACCAGCCTCAGGTCCAGTTGTATCCGATGTTTGATGTTTAGCAAACACTCCAAAACGAGGAGTATTGTTTTTAATTCGGTCTACAATTTTATTTTGATTCTCGGTTATACCACCATACTTACCATCATATAGGATACCATCGTCAAAAAAAGTATAGTAATGAGGCTTGAACTTCCCCTCAGAATATTTTTGCTTTCCGTAGGTTGTTAACTCTACTTCCAGTACTTGTTCTTTTTGATTCAGAAACTTAACCATAGTACTTTAACTATTCCTCATCTGGGTTTTCTTGGTTGTTGTTTCCAAAACCAACGTTTGAATAATCTGCTTCCCTTAGTTCTGCCTCTAATTCTGGTCGGAAACCAGTTTCCACATCTAGTTTTGCTAATTCTACCAGAGAAAAATAATCATACGGCCAGTTATAAGTGGGGTCGTTCAAAGACGTTTCCATCTGGTATACGCCCTGTGCGTATGTGTCCTTGAAATTCTGTGGTAATAACGCCGCTGCCTCTTCACCCACTATGTTCTCTAATTGAGCGTAGTCTCTCCCAAACACCTCTCTAAGCATCATTTGGTCGTAAGATGGGATTCCTTGTCGCTTGACCTTGAATACAAACCACTTAATCTCTGGGATAAACCCATCCTGATTGCCATCAACCGGAATGTCCAACAAATCCCACCGAGGATGACCATCACGCTTTTCGGCAGGAAGATTGAGTTCAATTTGTTTTTGAAGAATTTCAGGGAACTGAGTTGGGGGCTGAGTCACCTTATCTCCAGGCATATAATGGTCTATGGAAGATACGCTAAATTTCATATTCTTTGTAAGGCTGGGCATAATACCTTGCCATATATCTGCTAAGTCTTGGCGACTGACTCCAACTTTGTGCTCCATTAAGTAAACCACCGGAGAACGCATTGTTGCTTTGCCCTCTGTTTGTAACAAGCGGTCCAAGTCATCGTCCCCAAATGGATTAATAACATCCGGAACGTCAGGATAGTGAGGAGGAACCAAACTCATCATTTGCTTACTTAGACTCGGAGGTAAAGAGTAGTTTGTAAATTTCTTTCTAAACTGCTTTATCTGAGGTCCCAAAAGAGTCGAAGGAGCCTGAATGGTCATAACCCTAGGTACACCCTTTGCATCCAAATAGAATGGCATTGCCAAAACAGCTTCAGATACTGTTTTTTCTCCGTTTTCTGCAATCTCCCCGAGTCGTTTTGCTTTCTTGTAATCAAAGGCTTCGCCCATAATATCTTCCTCATCAAAGCCACACAAACGAGCGAGCGAACCCAACGTCATCGATGGCTTGGTTGAGGTAATGTTTTCATAAACAAACTTCGGGACTTTACGGACGTTGAAAACGCTTCCAGTAACCGCTGATGCGGTGGGGTCTGGACCTGCCAGTGCTATTCGGTCAGTTTCCTTAAGTCCTATATCCTTAACATAAAGGTACACCCCTTTTTCATCTTGCGGGAACGCCCCATACCCATGCCACATTCCATAGGTTTCGGTATTAAAGTCCCCAGGCTGCACCGATGGCGAAGTAAAATCATAAACAACAGTGCCCGCACCATCATTGGCTGATGGGAAATCTAATATTGGACACTCCCATTTTGGCATTATAACCCAACTATTTGGGTCTCCAGATATTCGGTTTTCTCCTGCTTGTTGGGTAGGAAATTTATTATCAATTACTATAGATGCATCGATATCCATTCTGTTTTGCCAAGCTCGATTCCACTCGTATTCGGGAGTGGCGCTCGTCTTGGTGAGACCTGTATCAGTTAAAAACGTTCCGTCTGCAAAATCATAATAGCTAGAACTTGTGTTTAAGTACTGGACATAGGTTTCGTTACGAGTATTATAAAGAATCTCTTCCAGGGTGTATTCTTCTTTTTCGCCATTTGGAATAAACAAATAGCGAACTACGGAGGGTCCATAATAATAGGGAGGGGTGAAGGGAGCATGTTCTCCCCTGTGCATAGGCCAATTATTCGTCGCCGGGACCTTCGTGGGACCTAAAGCTCCCCAACCATCAGAACCTGTAGCTGTTGGAGTACCATAAGCAAAGGGGTTACTATAAAGATTGAACTGGTCAGTTTTTAGCAAACCAATCTCCATCATATAAGCAGTATTAGCCTCAGGTCTTACAACATTTAATCTGCCACCACTCTTCAGACTATCTTGTCCAAATTTAGACACAAACTTAGTCATATAACCTGGTTTACCATTACGAGGGGTCTTTTCTTTGAGAAAGAACTCGGGCACATTAGCTAAAAAGTTAGAGATAGATTTTCTATAAAGAGTATCATCTAAGTTTTTCGGACTAATAGCTCCGGAAGCGGGAACTCGAAGAAAAGTATTGATGTCTGCATTGACTAATGCATCATTTTGGGTGCTGTCTAAAACAACCATTGGATTCATTACTGTTTCAAAAGGCAATCGATTACCCCAAAAAACTCGTTCTACGTTAGCATCCGAAAAATCAAATGGTTGAGATTGGTCCCAGTGCCTCCTGTTTCCAGGAATCTCTCCGTTGACGTAAGTAGCCAAAGAAGTATTTAATGCTCCCGTTAATGGTCCTCGAAGGGGCTCTTGAGACAAGACGTCTCTTTTAATAAAGCCTTCTATGTTTCTTGTATCTACTCTAACAGGATGGTCTACAGCCATTCCTGACTTGATAGAGTTGAGCACAATTCCAGGTGAATAAAATGGTTTAAGTATGCTTCTCCACCGAGGGGTAGTACTACCAGAATTTCCAATATACTCACCATTTGGTCCATATGAAGATGAAAATAGAGTAGCTATTTCCATTATTCGGTTAGCTGGATAAAATCCATCATAAGGCAAAAGTTGCAAGACAGCCTTCGAGGTAAGACCAAAATGCCTTGGGTAATCCAAAGCCTTATGGTCAGGAGAGTCCTGGTCATAAGTAAAGAAGTTTGGAAGGAATTCTATCCCATCAGTTATTGCAAATCGGTCGTAGAAATCAGTTGTATTACCGTTGAAGTTATTAGTGTTGGCTCCAGTAATTTCTAAAGTTTCCTTCACTAAAGAAAATGGGTTCCCAGAGTCCTTATAGTTTTGAACAAGTTGAGAGACCCTAAACTCTGGAAGGATAGTGTGGTCTTTTGCTTTTACCCTGGCGTCTGCAATGAATTCATCGTAGTTGCCGTAAAAAGGATACTGAGGTGTGGTAAAGGTATATTTATCAATTCCATCCACAACTATCCGGTTAGTGCCAGCAGTCCAAGCAGGACGACTAAAGGGACCACCCGGAGACAATGGCTGAGCATATAACAATGAGTCTACGGCGTCAATTTGTTGAGTCGGCACACTGTAGACATATTGAACAGAGTTGATATTTGAACGGGTGTAAACAGCCGTACCTCCACCGTAAGATGGGTTAGTAGCCTTATCATCTACTGACCCAAAATGAGTCATTAACATTTCACCGCTTGCCATTGTTGCTGCATCCGCAAACAAGACAGGAGTAGCACCCTTGACAATACCCTTCAAAAACTGGGTTGAGTCGGAATATAAATATGAATCCAATGGCCATATAGAACCAGAACCCAAATCCGAGGCAGCAGGATAGTTAGGGTCCGCAGAAGACATCGGCTTTTGGTCCCTCTTTTTAACCTTATATCCCTGGCTGGTAACAAAAGAACTACTAATTCTACCTATCTGCCTGTTGTATGTTATGATATTGGTTTCGTTATTCAAGTCCTCATAATCTGTAAATGTTGACACATCCACGGAAGATATTGTTTGGTCACTAACCCAAAAGTTATTTACGAAATTCAATCGAGCACGAGATGCCGAAAGGTATGTATAAACTTCCTGCGGATGAATGGTTTCATAATAAAACATAGATTTAAAGATACTCAAGCCAGAAACATCAGTTCTTAGAGTTTGGTCGCCTTGAATAAACCTATCTCTTATTATCTCATAAGGTCTTTTAACTTTGTTGTAATTAAACTTATAGTTGCCCTGAAGATAGTAATTGAGGTCTCTGTTAGCGTACCCCATCAGTACATTTCCATAGCTATTATGAATTGAAGTTGTCACAAAATCTCTGCGAGAACCTTTCAAAGTTTTACTCGGCGTCCCAGTTGGGGTTAAGATTTGATGAAGTAGTGGCTTGTACCTAGAGGTAATTGGAGCCTCTCTATAGGACTTGAAATAATAATGAGGAATAGTGGCAGCAGCCTGTGTATCTGTTCCCAGATAAGGAATAGCCGACAATCGAGTGCTATAAGGGGCTTGTTTGGAAGTTGTAGTGCCAACAGTAACAACCCGAGGTTGTAACTCGTAAGTATTCTTTTTCCAATAAAAACTACCTTCAGGGGTTTCTCCCGCAGAAATTTGTTTCCAGGGCGCAAAATCTCTGTTATTCCACCATAGAAATCTTTTCGCCATATTATAATACATTTGCTGACTGCCAGCGCCCGCAGCGATGGGATTCGTCCCCGCAGTATCAGGAGTAAGAATAGTTATATTTTCCGGGAAGCGACCTTGTTTTGCCACATATAAATTATAAAGAGTTTGATTATCTGCCCCCGAAAGATAGCTATACCACTGTGGTCGGTCAGCGGATGGTACAGGGCGTGTTACAAAAGCATTATCATTAAATGTTCCCGTAACCAGCGTTTGAGTGGCTCCGATAGTTGAACCTATCTCAATACGCCGAGTTCGGTTGCGAAGAGTTTTATGAATGGCAGCAACTGTAGTACTAGTTGTTTCATATCCCCCTGGTCCCATCCATTTAGAAAGTTGATTAATAAAAGCTGGACGAACGTCCATATTACGGAACGGTAACGGAATATTTGGCGACAACTGGTCCGAGGAAACGTCTCGGAATTGCTGTTTTGAGCTATAGCGGTCCCCAGGTGCCCCAAATTGATTAACTATAATTGTTTGATTGGTGCGGCGACCAGAACGTTGACGAGGGGCAGCATAATCTGCCGAACCCGTAGGACCAAAGAAGCCATCCTTCACCGGAATTGTGGTTGCACTGCTAACTCGGGCTGGAGAGGAAACAAAGGCTGTAGGGGCTGTGCTAGTATAAAAAGATGGATTAAAGGCAAGGTCCATATTGGTAAGCAGCCTGTCGCTGCCCTGCACCACCTCATAATTGTGAACAAAGTTTCCGGCTGGTACTGACCCACTTACGATACTACTAGAACCAGTAACTGTTCTGATATTCTGGATATTGATAGGCGACTTAGAACCAAGACCTCGGAGATACTGTCCCTTAGGAATATCTTCGGTTACTAAAGTATTTATCGTGCCAACCGCTGCCACAATAGACATTTTATATTTCTCTGCACGATTCTTTTTTGTCGTCTTCATTGGGTTGACGTGTCGAGATAAAAATCCGCCAACATGAGTTTTACCAAAAGGACCTTGCAAAGGAACACTTTGGCGATAAGGATATATGGTATCTTCGTGAAGATTGTTTAAGGATATCCCCCTCAAACCAGCACCGGCAGAATCATTCAAAAATGCGTTATAACCACCCTCGATTAAGGTGCCGCTTATAGCTGTGAACGGAGCCATTTGGTCACCGATGTATATTTGACCATCGGAGGTGGTAACACGGAAGGCAACTTTTCTCTTAGCGTTTGGGTCTATAACATCCGAGCAATCCTCTAAGGATTCAAATCTGTCAAAAGTAATGTTAGGAATGTTTCTTTTCTTATTCACACTCTGATTGACGCCGCCGACATAGGGCATTGACACTTTGCCATCGATACAAACCACTTTAGTAGCACTGTGGATAGTGGACTCAAGTGTTTCTGCGTTTACGGTTACTTTATATGTTCGGTAAAGTTCGCCCTTCAATGCATTTAGAACGGCTGTTCGGGTAATATCTACATCAGCGGGAGTATCGAATGCGGAGTTTGTCCTCTCGGCTCTTGTCTTCCACCAATTGCAGTTTTTCGCTTGGTCTAAATACCCCGAACTATCAGGCAAAGGCGCATGAGTAAATTTCCACTGCCCGGCTCCACAAATCTGTCCCCTCACTGCTGTTTTCGATAACTCGCCATCGCCTCCAGGTGGGTCTTCGGGGTCATCAAGTCGATTTCTTATTATGGGAAATTTATGTCTATACTTTGGTCTCTCTAGAACATGGCTCTCGATAAGTTTGCGTACATTTGGAGAGAACTTAGCCGAGAACGGAAACATTTGTTGGATGATTTCGTTCATTGAGGCATCGAGCCACTTATAATAATCTACATACTTTTCAAAATCTATGGTATCGTTACGAACTCTGCGAAAGTACACCTCTCGCATTTTTTCCATTCTCTTATAATCAATTCTATACTTGTTGACAGGCTCACCAATTAAGTTATTGAACTCCTCAATAGATGCAAACAACTGAAGTATTTGAGCGGAGACACTGTTGTATAGACTTTTTTCTACCGCAAAATAATAACTCTGTGGTCTAATAGAGAAACCGAAAACAGTATCATCTACGTCATTTGCCCTGACCATATCATCAGAATCGACATATTCTGGTTTTTGTAAAGCTGAAGTATACACATATTGTTTTCTTGATGGATTGTCAGCAGCAGTAAATCCGATACCTCGACCAGTGTGCTGGCGTAAGTTTAGAGAACTAAACAAAGTTCCCTGATATGTGGCTGGGTAATCCCCTGAGTTAGAACCCGAGGAATAATCATATACAGCTATAAGTCCCGAAGAATTAGCCGTGGGGTTTTCTTCGAAGTCCCAGTTTAGAGATAGAGTCTGTATTTTAGGGATAAATACGTTCGGTCCCGATTCTTGATACTCATAAGCATTCATATACGGGTTTTTTCGCCCGAAAGAATCGGCACTTTGAGCGTGAGAATCTATTTCTTCGCCAGTGATATAATCAGTCCAATATTGCACTCGTCCGATTCTAACATCAGATTTTTCTATAACAGTACCATCAAAATCAGTTCGGTGAGCGCCAGCATAAATTCTTTTGGCACTGTTTATTACAGCGGCACCTGCCGCATACGATGATGAAACTTGGAAAGAATTTCTCTTAATGCCAGATTCAAAATTTGAACCGTACAAATCAATCACATATTGAAGTGTGCCTGGAGGGTTTGGTCCTACCCCTTCTTTTGTGAGGGGGTACTTACGAGGCTTAACACTGAGAGCTAAATTCCATTTCTGGTTATTGTAAACATCTTGGTATATGCTACTGGTTAGTAGTGTTTGTCCTGTCCTATCTTTGACTACAAAATATGCATCCGGACACTCGCTAAGTGGGGTAGTCTTTTTAGAGAATGGGGCGGGTGATTTTACTGCATAAACTTGAAGACCAAAATCTGTAGCTAAAGACGCCCAGGTCAAAGTAGTCGAAGTTGGACTTGTGTTAGATGGAGTATGAAATCCGACAAGCGAGGAAGAAACCACAATAGGCAAATCATAATCTAATATTTGGGTTTCTTCTTTGTTTGGAAAATATACCTGAGAGGCTAATGTAAAAGCATATTCATCTAATTCCACACCAGTAGTAGACGGAGATATTAACCCAAATGAGTTAGGGGTAGAACCACTATAATATTGAAAGACGGAAGCTTCGGCATCACTATAGTGTCTTAGCCCCGAGAAATCAAGAAACTTTTTGGGGCTTGACTCTGTATAAAAACTATCCTGAAGTTTATAATCTAAATTATTAGAATAGGCATTGAGGGCTATAATACTATTATCTACCCCCATGCACCGAATGAGGTTACGAATAGATTTAGCGTTACCTTTGCTCTTTAGAATTCCATTAAGATTATTGTATATGTTTTTATATAACATATTTTTGATAGATATAAGCCGCTGCTCAATATCTATTTGTTCATCTCGCTGAAGAAATTGTTCTAAGGTACCGATGTTTTCAAAGATTTCTGGTGCTTCTATTCCAAAGTTCTCAAGCAACTTATAATTATAAGGAAATTCTTTAATATCGTCAGTAGTGGAGCCCGAGACATAATTGTTTTGCTTAAGGGTGGGAATTGCAGTCAGTTGGTTATGTAACGTGTCAAAATAACTACCTAAAATTTGCGTTAAACTTTGAAGCTCTTTGTTTGTGTTTTCGTCTTCTTCTCGGACCCAGTGAGGGACTGAATTGATGAGCCTAGAATTGTTTGAGTAATCATAAGTGCTCCCACTGAGTGTTAACACATATTTGGAGTTAATGTAGAGATTATTATTAGTCCGAATAATTGGGTCACCTTCTTCGGTCACAGAAGTAAGGTCTAAAGAGTTTATAGCCGAACCAGTAGAGCGGCACTTTGTATCATACCCAACAAACTGTCCATTAGAAACTCTTCCGGAATAATCTAACACCACACTGTCAGTGCTAGCTGTCAGGGTTATACCCTCATTAAATGGCATATAGACGCCCAAGGAAACGTTTGCTTCGTACTTATCAGTTCCACCATCTACATTAGTGAACCAGTATCTGCCTATCTCTTCCGGGTTTCTTTTTGTTTTCCAGAATCTAAATTCGTCTACCGAGCCAGATAATTTGCCATAACCTTCCTTCAGGTTGACGTCGCCGTCGTTGTAGCGCAAAGCACCCAAGTTAGCAATCATTGCGCCCGTTACTTCGTTGATTGCCATCGCTGCACCCAACTCTAGTCCGGTTTCTACACAAACACCATCAACATAAAAATCAACAGTCGGATTGCCAGTTGCAGGCGCAGTATCAAAAGCAAAAGCATAGTTTCTAAACTGCCCATCGCAAATGGTTAAGCCTCCAGCAGAAGGCACCGCCAATTTAGTACAACCGACAGAGGATGATAAAAGAGTGACAAAGAATCTGTCCTCTGCTCCATCATCTATTTGAATCCTTAGTTGTCCCGATGTTGCACCGGTTGTCCTACCGTTGTGAAGGTCAATAATAATTTGGTTTTTTGACTCCACGCCAGAGTCAATAACTGCATCTTTTTTAAGGAAAAATTCCACAGTAGTTCCGGAAGCTCCGCCAAATTCAAGGTTTGACGTGCGGCTGTCCGTAGTAGAGTATTGTGTGTTAAGGTGAGGTCCACCTTTTATCTGGACATATTGGGGCAATGATGATGAGAAAAACCCAGACGCATGACCAGTATTCCCTAGGGTGCCATAATCATTACCAATATTAATAAACCCGGTGCTTGTAGGGTATTTTTCATTGAAAACAAATTGCTCTAAAGGGTTTAGATTGTTATAGAAGTCTGTCTTTTCTAAGCTTGAACCATCATAAGGATAGTACCCGGAAATATAGTCAAAGGCATTGTCATAATATTTTTCCGCAGAGCCGAAGCGAACAAACTGTGCAGGATTTCCATAGTTAACGTTAGGAAGGAATTCGTCCCTCTTCTTGAGGGCAGCCTTAAGGTGGGGCTCGGACTCTATCCCGTCACCCAGGTTTCCAGGTGAAGAGTCTTTCAAATACTTGCTAATAACTGTAGCTTGTTTATTATTTCGAAATAAATCGCCGTATTTTGCCATGTGTTACTTTTCTTCTTCGGTAATTCGGAAAATAAAATTAGGGGGTTGTTCTAAATATTTGTTGTTTAAGAGATAGGCTAGTTTAATACCGTATGAATATCCTTGTTCCAAACACGAGGTATCAAACTTGAAATAACTTCCGCTGACGTCATAAGATAGGAGTGTGCCGTTTTTATTTGTACTCCCTGTTTGATATGCCACTACTTCCAAATCATCAATTACTCGATAAATACGATAGTAAGTATTGTCTATAATGGCGGGTTTTATAAAGCTGTTTGCCTTGGTATAAATATTGGGCTGCCAAAACTGAGAGCGAGTAAATACCCTAAAGGTCGGTTCCTCACCGTGGCGATACTCGGGCTTAAGATTGGTAATATTTGTAATATACTCTTGTTCATAAAGATTTGTGGATGTATCAAA
>CEOE01009600.1_pt1 | contig 11390 bp, 11 predicted proteins | sample 530211 | NCBI WGS metagenome assembly CEOE01 (sample SAMEA2619779, study PRJEB7988) | marine metagenome | isolation source: saline water (ENVO:00002010), including
CGGTTATATCAGCGTCTACGTTCTTATCAATACCTCCTCTAATTTTGTGTATTGACAATTCATTACCATTGTTGTACTCAACAAAGTCAGATGCCATTTGCTCAACTAACGAGGTTGTAGGCACAACGATGAGAACTTTTCTGTTAGCAGATTCTACGTGAAAGCGAGTTAACAAGTATATGATGAATGACTTACCAGAAGCAGTAGGTGATAGTAGTAAGGCTCTTTCGCTTCTTAATGCATGAACAACCGCTTCGTTTTGATAGTCTCTCGGAACAAACGTAGAGTTAAACTCCTCTGCAAGTTGCATTCCAGCGTCATCGTTAACAACATTATTAGGCACAAGACCTTTATCGATTGCAACGTGATATTCTCTAGTATTACAAAACTTGAGTATGTACGGAATCAGACCAGCGTAGATCATGCCAGTCATCGTATTTAATAGACGAATTTTGCCATCCCAAACTTTGTTACGAACAGCAGGCATGAACTTAGCGCCAGGCACTTCAAATGTGAAGTACTCGCTCATTTCCATCTTGATTCCGGGGTCTGCGTTTACTCTCACGTAAACGTCATCGACCTTTTCGATACTCACGTTATCCATTAGGCACCTGTTCTAAATCGCTCCCAGTCTATGATTGATTTTATTTGAAATCCACGATTGTTGATCTGTTTGATAATGGATTCAAGATACTCTACCTTTTGCTCTTGTGCGCCAATCTTAAGAGACGCATCGATAATATCGTCATCCGCTTCAAGGTAAGAAGGAATGTCTTGTCTCAAGATTTTAAGTGGTTGTGGTTCCCAGCCATACTGCTTGAGTTCAGTGATATCAAGTTCGCCTTTGTAATATTCTGTCTTTAATTTATGTAGCTTCTTGTATTCAGCCTTCATCTTCTTCAGAAGATAGCCTTCTCCCATATAGAACTTGAAGTATTTGTTGTGTAATTTTGGTATCTCAGAGGATTCTCTGGATATATTGATGACGTCCACTGGTCCATCTTTTTCCCATTCTTTAATGATTTCATCTATCTTCATAATATCTCCATAATTAAGTACATGTACAACTATACTAGTGTACACGAAATTCTCTAAAAAGTCAAGTTTATAGTGTTATAGTATAGCTACTGTATTTAAAAGTCACATCAAATGTGGGTGGCACTACATCTGAATCACTAGTATTTAGCTGTATTGGACCAATGCTAATTGGAAATATGTCCTTGAATGATATCTGAATATTAGCGTTTTTATTGCTATCTAGTATGATCAACGATGCATCTGACATGCTACCTTTGCCATCTGAACTCAGAGTTGTAGCTCCTCCTACAGTAGGAGAATTCAGCCCTGCGTATCCTTCAAATCCTTCTGCCCTAGCAATAGCAGTAAGCCAGTCTGAACACTCTCTAAACGATGCTAAATTTTCATCTGCAACAAGAGTGATATTCAAATCATCAAAGATAAGTTTATCACCTGGTGTATAGATGTTCTTAAATGGAGTTGGTCTTTCTGCATATCCAGAGTTAAGCCCAGGAACGTTGGCTTGTTGTACATAGAACTCTGTGTTAGGTAATCTATTGATTACTAACTTAAACTCTACTGGCGATAAGAAATTTGATGTTGACATGATATCCTCTATCAAAGTTATATAGTACTATTTATACAGACAAAAAAAAGAGGCTCCGAAGAGCCTCTTTGAAGTAAGTTGGGTTATCCCCAATCTTATTTTTATAGCAAGTTAGTAACTGCGGTACGTCTGTAGTACACGTTGGTGTTGGCAGAAAGTGCGCCATTTCCAACAGTTGTACCTTGAGCGAATGGGTTAGAAACCATTCCGTAACGAGTCTTGAAGCCCAACTTCGACTGGAAGCTGTTCTCACCAACTGCACGAACCATCTGTAATGGCACATATGGGCAATAGAAAAGTCCGGCATCAAATGCGCTTGAACCTTTATAACCTACTACCATGTAGTTTGCACCAGCATATGGATCGATGTATACTCTGAAGCGACCGTTCAGAACACCAGCAAAGGTATTGCCTGTGTCATCTGGGTTCAGATTGTTAGAGTTAAGAGCAGGTGCGTAATCAAGAACACCAGCCATTTGAAGTGCAGATGCAACATCAGATGAACAAATGATCATGTTACCTTTTCCTCTACGAGTGTCTTTAGCGATTTGATTCGCTTCTTTCTCGATTTGGAACATCAAGCCTTTGAACTTCTCTACTGACCAACGGCCATTTGCGTCAACGTCTAGGTTGAATGTACCGTTAGAAGCAACTCCACCTTGAGAACCAGCAACAGCGTTTGAGTACACTGTACGGATTACTTCACGGTTGATTTCAGCAAGCAACTCAGCAGACAACATGTTTGCCAACTCAGTCTCAGCATCCAAACCATGGATAGCTTTAAGGTCTTGAGCAAGCTCAGTTGTGTACTCTGCTTTCAATGCACGTGACTTTGCAGTTACAGATACTTTTTCGATTGAGAAAGACATCTGAGCAAACTCAGCCCCGGCACCATCGCCAAGTGCTTCTGCGTCAGCAGTAGCAAGGCCAGTACCAGTTGTTTCTGATCCTGCACCCAATGCGTTAGCATGAGTACCAGTACCAGAGTAATCGGTATCTGCTTCGCCGTAGAAGGCTTCTGGCTTACCAGACGTGTCTTCGTACTTAGAACGCATAGCGAAGATCAAGCCAGTTGGGCCAGTCATCGGCTGTACGCCTGCGATATCATATGCAACCAAGTTAGGCATTGCACGGCGTACTAGAGAGATCAGTACGGGATCATAGTTCGCCACATCACCAGTTGCGTTAGCAGGTGCGGCTTCGTTCAGTAAAGATCCATTGCCAAGACTTTCGCCTTCACGCATGGAAGTTTCAGTGTTCTCCAAAAGAGTAGCTGTTACGGCCGCTCTGTGAGAATCTTGGATGCCGGGCAGAGCGCCATGCTCTAGAATCGGCTTCCACTTTTGCATTAGTTCTTCATTTCTCATTGTGGTTCTCCTTTTTTGAGATTTTACTTAGTATTATTTATAAAAATTTATTTTGCGGCAAAGCGGCCAAGCGATTCCGCATAACGAGCAACAGACGGATCAACGTATGTTACCTGCTCTGCTTCTTCCGCAGTCTCTTCTTGTAGAAGATCGGTTTCATCTTCTTGCACAGCAACAGGAGCTTGTTCGGCGAAGTAAGAAGTTTTAATGGCTTCTACTTTAGTCGTAAACTCTTCTACTGATTCATAAGATACGCCTTCTGAGAGAACACGCAATTTTTCGACTTGAGTGTCTGTTAAGTCCTCAGAAATAGTTTTGAATGCGATGTCAAGGTCAGCCTTTTCTTTCGCTTCACGAACTTCAATCATTTGCTCAACGATGTCGTTGTACTTAGAAGTAGACTCTTCGAGTCTGCTTTCCAACTCAGCAACTACATCGACTTGCTCATCATCGATTTCCATGTTATGCTCAATAACAAGACCTTTGATACTTGTCAGTAGTGATTCAGCGACCTCAACTTTGATGTTGCTTTCGACTTCAACCTTGTTGTCTTCCATCCAGCTTTCTACAACGTAGTCTAGATATTGGTCAACTTTTTCTACCAACTCCTCCACAGTAACATTAACTTGTTCCTGCAGATCACTTTCAAACTTTTCTTCTAGTGAAGCTTTCTCAGCAATCACTTTTTCTTGTACAGCGGCTTCGAAGATTGCTACTGTTTGTGTTTTAAAATCTTCAGACAATTCGGTGCCTTCAAATAGACGCTCGACTGCTTCTTTCAGTCCTTCGTCATTTGAGCCCTGTGGTGTTTTTACATCGTCTTCGATGTTATCTGCTTTCGGGTCGGCTGCCTTTTTAACATCGCCTTTGCGCTTTTTGACAGCGCCGCCAGCAGGTGTTACAGGATCAGCCGCAACAGAATCTTCACCAGTTGCTTTGGCTTCGTCCAAGTCTAGATTCTTTTCTAGTTCTTCACTCATTTGGTTTCTCCTTTAATAGTAGGTGTTTATCTATTATATTTATAAAAATCATGTTTTTGACAATGAACTTACAAATTTTTCGAAAAGAGCGGCAGCTTTGATCTCAAGTTCTCTTGTAGATACTCTTGCTGTCTCTTTAATCTCCTCTTCAATTTGATCAAATGCATTTGCCATTGTCCACGAAGAAGATGCTACATCGTAAACCCAGTCTACGCCTTCCATTACACCCTTTACGAATGCGTCTGGCGCTGATGGGTCTGCAACGATATCTCCGGCAGTAGCTAACATAAAGTCGCTCTGCACTTCCATAACGCCATCTTTATTCTGCTTAATTGAACCCATCCCACGTGAAGAAATCCCAACAAGACCGCCTTCATCGATAAGATTTTTAACAATCTTACCCATAGGTGTTTCCATTATCTTGGCTCTACCGACAATGTTAGAACCTTCTTTTCTTAAATCTGTGAACATGTGAGACACACGATCAAGATTGATAGTAGGACCAGCAGGATGACCCAGTTCTCCGTATGCTCTATTTTTAGAAACATAAGATTCGTTATAACGCTTAGTCTCAGCTTCTAAAATAGATGCTGGATATAAACGTCCATTTCTGTTTTTGATATCACCCTGCATGATGATACCTTCGATGAAATAGTTCTTTCCTGTTTTTTCGCCTTCTTCGTTTAGAATATCTTCTTGTAGATATTTTACGTCTTCAACGATTTCTTTAATTAGTAATGTCATGTTACTTGCCTGCCGTCATTGCAAATTGAACGATCTGCATAAACTTTCTACTATCGTCTAGCATGCCTTCAACTTTCTTTTTGTTAGATCCATTCAATTGCTTATGCATCGAAAGAATCATAGATGCTGTGGTCAAGTCAACCTTTTGCTTCTTGCCGTCTTTAAACTTGACGTGTCCGATTGATTTGGTCTTAACAATTTTAGCCAAATCTTCAAGAACACCCTCAACAATGATCTCTTCTTCAGCTTCAATCTCTTCATAGACTTCTTTATCTTGACCTTCTTCACGATCCGCTTCACGCTTCTTTTTCTTCTTGCCTTTAATTTCGCCTGAAAATTGGTCATCAGGTGCGACAGGATGATCACGTTTGTCAACGATATGTTTGTCTAAAAAATTCTGCTCATCAGGAGACTTAGGTTTATCTACAGTCTCAGCAAGCATTTCCTTAAAGCTTTTCATTGTTGCCCCTTACTCTTCGTCTGTTACTGCTTCTGCGTCTGGTTCTAATTCTGGCACTTCGCCAGCTCCAAACATATCAGCATATTTTGTTTCGATAGCAGATGTCATTTTGTCTGCCATAATGCTCTGAAAAGAAGACTCGAATCCTGTTGCGTCTTTATCCATCGCATGTTTAATTAGTTCTTTCACACTCATAACTATCTCCTCTTTTATATAACTTATTTATATTTTATTACAACTAGTCTATACGATCTTATGTTCTGTTCCGAAATCGATGCCTGAATCTGAATCATTGTCATCATCAGTTGATTCTTCTTCATCTTTGATGTCCTGATTCATCTTTTCGATTTCATCTTCTGTCATATACAATACGTTTTTACGTACCCAATCTGTCGAATAGTACTTGCCGGTGTACTCATCGATATCTCTAAGTAAACCTAGTCGCTCTCTCAAAATCTCACTTGTTTTCAATTCTTCAAAGTGATTATCACTCATGAAGTCATATCGGAGATTAGATTGAATTACAGCCCAATCTTCTGGAGCAATAACTCCTTTTAATATCAACTGCTTCTCTAAAATTTTGTCAAATAGAGTAGCAAATCTTGCTCTTAGTCTGTTAATAAACTTACTAAACTTAATCTCATCTCTTGAGATTTCTGATGCTCTACCCAAAGAAAATCCTGCGTCAGATTCCATTCTTGAGATAGGAACATTTAATGCTTTCATTAAACGCTTCTGAAAATATAAAACATCATCAAGTTCGCCTAAGTTCTGACCACCAGGTAGAGTTGTAATCTCAGTTCCTCTACCGCCTTCACGTCTAGGTAACCAAAAATCGTCGGTCATTGACATATGCCTACGATCATCTTTTACATCACCTGTTGCCATATCATAGACTAAGCGATTTTTATGCTTAGTCATCATATCACGTAAATATTGCTCTGCTTTCATTTTAGGCAGATTACCTACGTCAATATAAAAGATACGTCTCTCTGGCGCTCTTGAAATTCTGTAAATAACAACTGCGTCTTCCATCATACGCAATTGATTTAAAGGCTTATAAGCCTTATGTAAATGTGATAGTACTAGTGTACTATTCTCGTTAAGTAGTCCTGAGTTGGCATTTACGATTGAATCTTTTGCAATCTTAAGCCCTGCCATCCCGCCTTGTGTACTACCATCTGCAAAACTTTGTGGCCTACTACCACTGATATTATTGAATCCCTTTTCACTGTAAACGTAATATTCGTTCTTAACCTTCTTCGTTACAGCTTGATTGTCTTTATCGCCAATCTTATCGTTTTTATATTCACGTACTTTTCTAAGTTTTCGTGGATCAATATATCTTAATTCTTGAATGCCCTTTTTAGGAGCTTTAACGTCAATCATAACATGATAGTTGATTCTTCCATCAACATACCACTTCTGAAATGTTTCGTATCCAGTGTTTGAGAAGTCTAATAACTTAAGAACTCCATCAAACTCTTCTCTAATCTTCTTCTTAATGTTATCAGGCTGATCTAAATCATCTGTAACACACTCTACAACTTTCTGATCATTTGATATAGAGATTGCTTCATTAACAACATCGTCAACTGCTTGAGAAACTTCAGGCTGTTGTAACATAGTTCTATATTTCTGAACAAGTTCTGCTTCTGACTTTGCAGTACCGTCCATATCCAAAAAAGTACTAATTCCAGTACCAGTTGCGGCGATATTTACTGCGCCGTCGTCAGATTGAGGAGTGACAAAAGACGGAATGTTATCATTCTCGTCCTTCTTCCTCTTTATTTCAAAGCCAAATAAATCCATAGTTAATCCTCTAATAAAGAGGGAGAACCATTCTCCCCCCTAATTATCGCCCAATTAAGCGTTAGTGCCGCCGTTGCCAGTGATTCCACCGTCAACGTTCCACCAATCGTATTGGAATGTCACATCAAATCTTTCGATATCGTCTGTAGTGTTCCAGTCCATAGCAATTGAAGCAACTGCTGTGGGAAACAGACCATTAAAGTTATACGTTCTTAAAGGTACACCGGTTTTTGAATACTGAGTGATCTGTGCTTGTGACTTGTACTCAGAACTTGCCGCTGTTGCCAACTGTCTTGTATTACCTTCGTGTGCATTGATTGAAGCCATCCAGTTTTCCATCGCATTGCGAATTAGGAAGTCTTCATCGTTCATGATAGTGACCGTCCATTCAGCGAATGTTCTGTCACCTGCGATTTTTACTTTACGACCGAAATACGGAATTTCGATTGTGCCCAGAGTACTCTCTGGAATTGCTGCCGCCTGTACCATGAAAGGTGTCTTTAGATCCGCTATTGCATTTACAGGATTTGTAATCTGTACTTGAAACAGCGATGCTTTAGCACCCCCGAAGGTCAGTTGGCTTTTAATTTCATTAATGTTGAAAGCCATTATTCATATCTCCTTTGATTAATATTTATTAAAACTGACCTACTACTTCAGAAAACTCTACACCCGATCTAACGGCTACAAAGTTAAGCTGGATGAAGTTGATAGAACGTGCCGGCTTGATGAAGATATCTCCAACAAACTGATTACTATCAATGACATTCGAGGTATTGTTAGTTTCATCACAAACAACTCTGAAGTCATAGATACCACGTCTACCTTGAACATCTCGCAAGAAAGGCTCAACTAGGTTCTTAAACTGGGCTCTCGTAAAGTCATCGTTGAATTCAAACAATGTAGACTTAGCGGCTACACCAATTGCTTTCTCAAGAACAATAAACAGTCTACGCACGTTAATTCGATCAAATGCTGAAGTTGTCGGTGCAAATGTTTTGTCGCCGAATAACACTGTGCCTTGACCTGGCTGTGTAATGACTGGATTAATTTTTGCCTTGTAAAGCACATCTCTTTCAGCTTTAGCCGGATTCAACTGTAACTTAACAACATTCTTGATGTTTCCTCTACTGTAACCAGCAGGTGAGAACCAAGGATCTCTCACATCGTCTGTTCTCGCACAAAGACCAGCTATATCAGCGTTCAATGGGATCCAACGATAAACATCTGCGTATTTGTCATACTGATATTTATATCCGCTGTCAACGACTGCAAATGTAGAAGCAGTGAGTCCTGCGGCAAAAGCTGTCATATTAGCAACAGTTAAATCAGATAATTCTGGTGAAATAAATGCTACGCAATCTTTACGAACTTCACACACATTGTTGATAATGTGGTTTGCAAGAGTTGATCCTTTTGCTTTGCCTTGAATGATGAGTGATACATCTACGTCTGCTGGATCTGTGTATAAGTTGTATCCAGCAATAACATCGCCTACAGTGATGTTAACTTCGTCTAGGCCATCAGATCCAGATGCAAGAGTTGCTTGACCGAAAGTCAATGATGCTTGAAGAACCGCTTGAGCAGGAGTACATGAGATCCAATCAGAACGATTTGTGAAAACGTCTGGTGAGAAATTAGTAGATCCGTCTGGATTCACTGCCGCAGATGCTGTATCAATATCTTCAAAAATTTCTAAAATTGTGCCAGCGGTGCCACTGATTTCCCCATCATTATCACGTACAACAACGTGCATTCTTGTTGCAGTTGAAGGAGTACTGTCAAATAAGTCTGCGTCTCCCCACTGAGTGCTGAATGTTGAGGCGTATTGCGCTCCATCAGCAGGATTATATCGTCTGTCGAAAGTGATTGTTCTTTGAAACTTACTAGCATCTCCAGCGTCTGTGGTTGCGGCTGAAATTGCAGAAACTACAAGTTCAATTCCAGTAGATAATACAATTCTATCGCCTACAGAAAGATAAGTTGGATCAGTGTTAGCTACCAGTCCTGAAATGATACCAGTAGTAGCATAAGGTTCAATAGTTAGAGTATCTGATCGAGCAGTAACTCCCATATTCGCACCCACACAGTGCGAAACTTGAATAGAGTTACCTAATTTGCCTTTATATTTTGCATTAAAGTTTGTTCCAGTGGCAGCGGCTGCTGTCGCATCTGTTACACGTGTTACGTATAGTGCATCACTATAAGCTAAAAAGTTTGCGGCAGAAAACCATGTTTCATAGTTATTCCACAGAGTAGTTAGACCTGCATCAGTATAGTAAGAAGCAGGCTTGCCAAAGCGATTCGCTAAGTCCTGTTCTGATGTTACTAAAATGCGTTGATCTTCTGGACCCCAACGAAAAACGCCTGCGATAGCGCCTTCAGTTGTTGCTACAGCGGGGACGACATTCGTTAGGTCAATTTCGCTGATATTAACGCCTGGACTTGTTTGAAAAGCCATTTCTCATTTCTCCTTGTTTATTTTGTAAGTTATAAACTTCTTTATTTCTATATTTATAAAAACAGCAATTTAGTAATTCAACCATTGGGCTGTTCCCATCTGTTCCTCTTCAAGGATATCCTCGTCATAAGTGTTAAAACCAATTGGCAGAAGGCTTTCCATAAGTTCTTCTTCGTTCCTTGATCTGAGTTTATCGATAGTATTTATGTCTGTGACTTCTTTGAAAAACGTTTGATCGGTCATCCATCCGAATAACACTAGACACATAACCAAATCATCGTGTGTTCCAGATTCCGCTTCGTAAGAGTTGCCACGTCTGGAGAATGTCGAAAGTTCATTTATTGTTTGAAAGTCGTTAATTATTAGCTGGTCTTGCTCAATCAACATTTTGAGCATGTTGCAGCCGATGGACTTCACATTTTTTGTGGTTCTAATTCCTTTATCAGCGTTTTTAGAGAACCCTGTAGACAGTCTTTTACCTGCTCTTCCTGCTGACTCAGTAAACATTAATGTTTCAACTTCAAATTCATAATGTAGTACTTCTGATACCTGTTCTCCGATGTCGTTCACTTCGATTAAAGTATACGCATCATTGTATCTTTCTATACTTCTATATATGATTTCAGCGTAGTCAATGGGAGTAATAGTATTATCTTTATACACACATACCTGCTGGTATGGCATTTGGGTCACGTCAATTATCTGAAATGCAGAATAATCTAAACCTTTACCTCTTGACACATCCACTACACACACGTAAACGTGATTTGGTTGTGGTTGTTGATAGACTTTCATTTTATCTGTCTGGGCAACAGGATGTAAATCAACCATAGTCTTGAGTTTTGAGCCTTCTATCAATGTTCCTGAAGAACCTAAGAAAGCACATTCAAACTCTTGCGAGAATTTTTGTTGATCGAAATCCATAGCCGCAAGAGTTTCTTTCTTCCACTTATCGTCACGACCAGGAACTTTGCCCCAGGGCACTTCAATATAGATGTATCCGTTTCTATTTTCTTGTGCGCCAACACATGTTTTATAGAAATGATTCAGTCCATTTGGTGTGGAAGTGAATAGAATTTTTGTTGTATCGCCAGATGAAATCGTAGGAAAAACAGATGCAAAAAACTCATCCCAGTTCTCTACGAATGCAGTCTCATCGATATACAAGAACGAAATAGATTTACCACGAATAGCACTTGATGATGTAGAACCAGCTATAATCTTACAGCCATTTTCGAATTCAACTGAACCCTTGTTCCACTCTATAACTCCTTGCTGTAACCAGTTTGGAAGTGCCTCGTATGCAATTTTAATTCGATCTAAGATTTCACGTGCGGCATCGCCCTTATTTGCAAGTAACGCAACTGTTTTGAAATCATTAAATATTACGTAGTGCAGAATAACAGCAACGGCTGTAGTTGTCTTACCAGCCTGTCTTGATGTATTCACTGTGACACGCCTGTTCTCAGTGATTGCTGTACAAATCTCTTTCTGATAATCGTACATCTTAATCGGTATTAGACCATGATCAACGTGTACGATTTGAATATATTTTTCAGAGAAGTATATAGGATCCTTAGCACACTTCAAAAACTCAGTGATCATTTCCTGAGTAAAATTAACATCCGTGCCTTTGCGTTTTAGATTAACGTTACCATTATAACCTTTAGCCTGCATCTTTACTTCTCATATCTTTCAGTAGTTGCTGAAGTTCAGCGGTAGATCCAACAAACATATTATTATTCGTCACTGCTTTTTCTGAAGGATTCTTTACTTCTTCACCTTCTTGCTTTTTAGCAGACATAGTGACCAAGTCTTTGTTGGCCTCTACTAGAGTTTTCATGATAGTTGATACGACTTCATATGCACGAGGATGTTCTGACGCTTTCGCAACGTCTAACATTTGTTCTAGTGCTTCCGTGCCGGTTTCAATGATATTGTA
>CEOE01032644.1_pt1 | contig 11351 bp, 9 predicted proteins | sample 530211 | NCBI WGS metagenome assembly CEOE01 (sample SAMEA2619779, study PRJEB7988) | marine metagenome | isolation source: saline water (ENVO:00002010), including
GCAGGGATGACAACTTCAAAAATGGGTTTCATGATTTTATCATCATCCCGATCATATCCATTGATGATAATGGTCAACTCAAGTTCTTCCACAACTAGAACACGTTGACCGCCTCCTCCCCAAGCAAGCGTGGCGTCATACGTTTTATTACCGACATTCACGGGCGTATAATACCAAAAATATCCATAAAGATAATTCTTGGGCATCCAATCTATGGCCGGTCGAACAATTCCACTAGTGGCTTTTTCAAGATAGGTGTTGGAAATAAATTGTTCCCCATTCAATTTCCCTTTGTTTTGCACCAAATGCCCTAATTTGAGCATGTCCCGGGACATGATACTGGCCCGCCATCCTGCTTCAGGTAATCCACTTACGTTTTTGGACCAATTATAATCCGTAATACCAAGTTTATCAAGTAACTCATTTTTAATGAAGTCCTCCACTGTTCCTGGTACAACGGCGTCAAGAACTGTCATCACCAACATGGGATTGAAATTGCCGTATAAATAGGTTTGGGACTCATCGGTAATGGGCTTGCTATATTCAAGTAGTGTCTGGACCAACCCTCGCCCTTTCAATCGAATGGAATCATTTTCAACTTCTTTCCATTGTTTTTCATCGATGGTTAGTCCTCCATGCATTGTCAATGCTTTATGGAGTGTGATCTTTTCTGCTCCGCTGGTCAACTTTTCAGGATTCAGATCTTTGAGAAAGTGAATCAAAGGTTTGTTTAAATCTTCCATAGTCAGGTATCCCAGTTGAATGGCCCTTCCCAAAACCAAACTGGTATACCCTTTTACTGCTGATGCTTGTCCATGAGGCAAATCGATACGACCTTTTTTATAATAGGATTCAAAAACCAATTTGTTTTTATGCGAAATGAGCAACGCATCATAATTACCATATGTACCATTGAAAATGTCCTGCGAGACTTTTACAATTGCCTCTTTATCATCACTCTTCAGCTTTAATTTGCCAACTTTAATACCATCATTTCTTTCTGTTGGAGCTACAGTTATATATGGTTCTTTGAGATTTGGAATATCTCGAAACGACAGGGTTCTTTCTATCGCTGTAGCTTCAGCCGTTATTTTATTTTGCTGGGTAAATACTGTGTTAACGAGCATGAATGATAGGAAAAATAGCCGAATATCTGTTTTAATTCTCATCGTTGTTTTTTATTAATTCCTTCTAAAAGTAGCTTATCAATGGTTCCGAAAATTGAAAATTGGACAAGCCAAACAATTGAATGATGAAAGAACTATGTCATTGATATATGCCTTTTGTAAGAAATTATGGGAGTTTGAATTGAAACCTAGTACTTTTAACAGTCTAACAAAGAGTTTATGATAGGAAAGTCTTTAAGGAATACCCTACTTATTAACCTGGGAGCCTTTTTTTTGGTGCTGATCCTAGAACTATTAAGTAACTGGATCATCAAAGACAAATTAGGTCCAGATTATGGCTTTTTCTTGCATAGTCTAAAATATACCATGTACATCATGGGTATTATTTGGATCAATCATTTTGTTCTCATTCCTTTTCTCTTAGACAAGAAACGTTACTTTTCCTATGTAATACTGCTCGTTGGTGTCATACTTCTTGGAGGATATATAAAAGGAGGGTTTAAGAACGATTGGGCACTACTTTCCAAACTGTCCTTCTTTTTTCTATATACAACGGGCACAGGTATGGCAGCGTTTTTTTTGAGGAGAAGCATGCGTATTCAAAGAGAGAACAATGAAAAGGAGAAATTGCAAAAAGATTTGGAAATCAACTACTTGAAGGAGCAGGTGAACCCTCATTTTTTATTTAATACCCTAAATAGTATTTATGCGCTTTCCAGACAGCAATCAACAGAAACACCCGACGTTGTGATGCAGCTTTCGGAACTAATGAGGTATCAACTGGAGAGTGCTAAAAAGGAATTCGTTTTAATCAGGGAAGAACTGGAGTTTATTGAGAATTATTTATTGCTCGAGGAAAAAAGACTTAGCAAACGTTGTAAGATCGAGTTTTCAATTGAAGGAGAGCCATCAAACTATAAAATAGCACCAATGTTATTGATCCCATTTGTTGAAAATGCCATTAAACATGGTGTTCAAACTACAAATGAACAAAGCACCATTGATGTGGCCACCTCTATAAAAAACACCAAGCTTCATTTTTGTATCGTAAATTCAAAGCCAAACAAGGTTGTGACATCCAAAAGAAAAGGAATGGGGCTGGAAAATGTGAGGCGGCGTTTAAACTTATTATACCCGAACGCCAACACATTGAAAATCAATGATACAGAAAACGAATATCGAGTAATTTTAACTATTGATATAACAACATAACTAATGGTCAAAATTGGAATTGTAGATGATGAAGCATTGGCACGTAAAGTGTTGGAGGAATACTGCTCCAAAATTGACAACTTTGAATTAGTGTTCAGTTCAGGAAATTCCCTTGAATTTGTCAATTTTATTCAGCAAAATGAAGTGGATCTCGTTTTTCTTGATATTGAAATGCCGGAACTCAATGGCATGGAAATTTTACGTTCCATGATACGGCCACCTAAAGTAATTTTAACCACCGCTTATTCTGAATATGCATTGGAAAGCTATAACTATGGTGTGGTGGATTATTTATTGAAACCTATTAAACTTGAACGCTTTTTGAAAGCGATCAACAAGGTTTCCACTTCAAAAATTGCCGAGCCCAAAGAGAATAAGAAAAAAGCAGAGCTTCAAATAAAACATGATGGTTTGCCCATAAATGTTCCTTTCAAATCAATTCAATACATACAAAGCTTTGGAAATTATTTGAAAATTTTTACGGATTCCAGAATGTACCTCATTTCTGAGACACTTATTAACATCACCACATTATTACCTGAAAATTTTCAACGCACACATAAATCATATATTATCAATTTGAATAGAATCACCAAAGCAACCAAAACACATTTGTTAATTGAAAATAATAAAGTCCCGGTTAGTTCGATGTATAAGGTTATTGTGTTTGAAAAATTGGAAGTTTTGGCAAAATTGTAAATAGTTGATTTCCATTACGTACACTTTTGCCTCCTCCACTCCCCTTCAGCTTCGCTCAGGAAAGACTCCGGTAACATGAGAACAGTGTAGACTGGTTGACAATCTAAAAACTCTCGTAGCCTTTGTAACTAACCGAGGTGCAAATCACTTATATTCGTAACGTACCTTTAAATAAACATCCATGTATTGGAAAAGTATTCTATTGTGCTTGGCCCTTGTTGTTTTGCAGACTGTTAATGGTCAACAAAATGAAGGAAAACTTGCTGGTTCAACATCTTTCTACAAAGACGTTACAAAAACACATTTGCCCTACAAAGACCTACAATTGCTCAGCATGGATGCTGGAATTGCCGATTTGGACCAAGATGGAGACATGGATATTTTGATTGCCAACGAGCACAGGCCCAACATTCTGCTCATCAACAATGGCAAAGGAAGGTTCACTAACGAGAGTGCATTGCGTATACCACAGGTTGCCCATGATAGTGAGGATATTGGTATTGCCGACTTTGATTTGGATGGCGATCTGGACATCATCGTGGTCAGTGAGGATGACAAGACCAATGAGCTCTACTTGAACAATAGTGATGGCACTTTTGTGGATGGCGGGGACAGGATTCCGGTTACCGGAACTTCTAATTCCGTAGTTGTTTTTGATATCAATGCCGATGGTACCCCCGATGTTTTGATTGGGAACAATGGCCAGAACAATTTGCTGATCAATGATGGAACGGGTCATTTTAAAGATAAGACCCTTGAGCGGTTTGGTGCATTTATGGATGTTACACAAGACCTTACCCTTGCCGATGTGGACAGCGACGGGGACCAAGATGTACTCGTGGGGAACGAAGATGCCAATAGAATATTGATCAATACTGGAAATGGCTTTTTTGAAGATCAATCTTCTGATAGGCTCCCCTACCGAGGTGAACCCGAGGAAACCCGTGAAGTGGATGTAGCCGACATTGATGCGGATGGTGATCTGGACATTCTATATGGCAATGTTCAGGCTTTTGTTGGCAACGCCCTTAGGCAGAACCGATTGTTATTGAACGATGGCAAAGGCTTTTTCACGGATGTTACCGCCACCCATTTGCCCAAAGATGACAATCGTTGTTTTGGAGTGGCCTTTTTGGACATCGATCGTGATGGTGATCCGGATATTATGACCGGAAATACAAACGGGGCACAATTTGGCGGCAACACACCATTCAGCGTTTATCTTAATGATGGTAAAGGAAAGTTTATCGAAGGAACTGACAAAATCATCCCAAAGGGTATTACCGGTAGAGGTTTTGATATCGATTTTGTGGATCTGAACGGAGATGGCATTAACGATCTTTTCTTAAGTAATCGTGGCTCACAGGATTTTCTGCTTTTAGGTATTAAAAAATGAACGTTCTGTAAGATTGCCCCTTTCCATATACTTTTACTCCCCTACTCCCTTCGACTTCGCTCAGGACGAGCTGCGGGTTCGGCAAAACAGTATTCCATCATATTTTTAAAAGAAATTTTTCAGGAAGTGCCGTGCAAACTTTGCCAATGCATCGTCTCGCTCAAAAAAGTTTAAGATAATCACATCAACACGAACCCCAATAGAAAGTACCTCCTGCACACCAATTCATCGGTTGTACTATAAAACTTCCTGGATTTACATAATAACATCTTATACAATTTGGACCAGTACAGTTGTTTAAAACAACATAAAAATAAACTCTTTGATTACATGGATTATCTACTCTAACATCAATATTACAAAAATTGTCACCAATCCATTTCCAACTGGGAGTACACTGATTATCTGAAACCTCAAGATTATAGTTTTCATCAAAAAATTCAATCTCTATAAGATTATTCTTATCCTCAATAGGTTTTGAGTCCAAATTCAAAATAAAAAAAAAGGAGAGTGCTAAAAAAATACTGTACTTTCTCATGAGTGATTGGTTTTAATTATTCGTATTTCTACTTTCAAAATTTTCTGTTATCTCTAATGGTATTAACACCCACAATCGGGCACTCTTTTTTTTTTTGGGGGGGGGAGAATAACTAGTAGGAATTCAATAAGTTGGAGATGATTAAGTTAGCAAATGAGTTCAATTTTTCATTACACAAAAACCTTAAAAATTCTAGGGTTTTTACCCAATTTATACGCTCTTGCCCACTACCCTACAGTCTTTTGCCCATACACACCTACACATGTGGGATGGTTTCCATCAATTCGGTCTTCTCAAAATATTCCAGGTCAATTTTCCGTACCTGATCTTGTCTGGAAAACACCAAATTGGCATACTTTTCCAGAAGTTCGTTCAGTGGGGTCTTTTGTTCCAAGGAGGTGGTTACCTTATGGCCTAAAACACCCATCAAATCAATCGTAACTGGAAGTACATATTCGCCACTATCCTTATATCCAGTCATAAGTTCCTTATCAAATTTTTCCTCGTCCCAATGGGCCAGTGCAGTTCCCGGACCGCCATCCAGTTCCACTTCCATTAGATCCAACGCTTCTAGCACTTTTACAGCTTTACGGTTGAATATTCCCGTTCGCTTGTTAAAAAGAGAATTCCAATCCTCCCACCCTATTCCCAAAACATGGCCAATCTCATGGGTTATGGTCCCCGTAATGTCGTTATTGGTAAAGCTGCCCAAAAACCGGGTGTTAAACTCCACCACCCCGTACCTTACCTCATCTTTTTCAAAAGGCATGTACGCTCGCGCAATGGTCTGGCTCATACTGGTAAAGATGCCCAAACGAATAACAATGGAATGTTTGGGCTCTATAAACTCATTCCAAAAATTACAGGAAATCCTAGCGGCCTGTTTGAGCTTTCCATCCATATCATCAATGATCTTGTAGGTAATAAAATTGGTAACTGGCTCGGCATCCAAGGGAGCTTCTGGCTCACCTGAAATTTCATGGGCCTTGATCAACCACGATATGGTATGTTGAATGGTCTTCAACTGTGTGGTTTCCTCCTCCGTTATTTCGCGATCAAGGGCATTTATACGGCTCGCCTCTTCTTTAAGGCCTTCAATAAGGTCTTCGATGGTTTTGGCTTCCCTCCTCGTTTTTTCAAGAATGGATTCCGCAGCCTGTTCCTTTAAATGATTTCGTCGCAAGATTTTCATCAATCTGCTCTCGGAAGGCGCATCACGCTGCGCCATGAACCCTAAGGGGACATCCCTGCTCCAAGAATCAAAAAATTTGAGTTTGGTAGCTTCTTCCACATCCTCCAAGGTGGCCGGATAGTCTTCTGGACTTGAACTTCCCGGTGCATTTTGTGGAATGATAAAGCAATCGATATGGGCCTTGGACAAGGTATCATAAGGGTACATATATGGATCTACGGTAATGCAGAAATACGCATCGGGAACTGGTAGATGCTTGTTTTGCCCCCGATATACCATTTCTGGGGCATCTCCAAAGATGGGCCCCGCAATGACCCATAAATGGTCATGCTGATTGGGTTCGTCCTGAATCTCACGGATGGCGGTTTCCAATTTTAACCAAACCCCACTGTTGAGTGAAGCATATTGGGGACTCATGTTGGTCATGAAAAATGTTTCCATCTGGGCCAGTCTCCCATATTGCCGATTAATGACTTCGTTGGGGGTCATATGTCCCACATTGAGACGTATGCCACCTATCTTACCAAATGTACCCTTACCAATGCGAAATTCTTCATCCAAACGGAGGTCGTTATAATAATTTATGGGTCGGTCGTACTTTACATCTTGGTCTGCATAGGCAACTCGGTAAGCAGACCATGCCGGTTGTAAACGACTTGGACTAAAACCGACCACATAGCCTTGGTTGACCAGAATTTCAATTTCTCGTTCGGGATCTAAGTTCTGAGGGGCGCCCCGCCAAAGGTGTATGTCGACCAAATGAACTTGGTTCTCGCTTTTTGGGTGGATTTTGGAATTGTCCATTTTTTGATGTTTAGATGCTGTCTTATATTCATTTAACTATTGCCCTAATAATGCGGATGCATTACCTGGGATGCTTAACATACGATCAATGGCTGCCCTTAAATATGTCAGATAGCATACACATGGCTTTGTAATGGCCAACAATGTCTGTTCTATCTCGTACAACTGATCAATACATGCCAAAGGTCACAATACCCAATTATGGGTGTCTTTCGGGGGAAGAAAACAAAAGAAAGCAAGTTAATGGTTTGGAGTACTGTAAGTTAGAAATTGGTTTTTAATTTCCATTGCATGAAAACCTTAAAAATTCTGGGGATTTTACCCAGTCACACACGTTTATCTCCCCTACTACCCTCCAAATTCACTCAGGACAGGCGCTGGTTTGGCTAAACGGTATGCTACTACATTTTTTTAAAATGTTAGATAGTGTCCTTATCAATAAATTAAGGTTGTTTCTAAATTTTAAGTATAAAATAGAATGTAATTTTCCTTTTTTATAGAGTATTTTCAAAGAAAATCCGTTTTTGTTAGGATTTCTGTAAAATAGTGTTAGATTATAATAAGGAACTTTAAACTAAAAAATATATATGAGGCAACTAAAGATCACCAAACAAATTACAAACAGGGATACCAAATCATTAGAAAAGTATTTTCAAGAAATTTCCAAAATTGATTTGATAACAGCGGACGAAGAAGTAGAACTGTCCAGAAGAATTCGCGAAGGTGATCAAGTTGCTCTCAATAAATTAGTGAATGCCAATCTGCGTTTTGTGGTGTCTACCGCAAAACAATACCAAGGAAGTGGACTAAGACTTTCCGACTTAATCAATGAAGGGAACATAGGTTTGGTGAAAGCAGCCAAACGTTTTGACGAAACCAGAGGGTTTAAATTTATTTCCTATGCGGTTTGGTGGATCAGACAGTCCATACTACAGGCCATTTCACAAAACTCCCGTATGGTGCGGTTACCCCTTAATAAAATTGGTGAAATAAGTAAAATTAAAAAGGTCTATTCCTCTTTGGAGCAAACACACCAAAGACCTCCAAGCGCGGCCGAGATAGCTAATGAACTTGATATGAGTTCAGCAAAGGTAAAATTGGCCATGAAAAATTCGGGAAAACATTTGTCCATGGATGCACCTTTTGAGAAGGGTGAATCTTCCAACCTTTACCATGTTATAGCATCAAAAAACGCCACGAGTCCCGATGATAAAATGATAAAGGATTCGCTAAGCGCTGATATTAACCAAGCGTTAAAAACACTACCAGATCGTGAGAGCGAGATTATTCGTCTTCATTATGGTCTAGGAGAACGGAGCCCAAAAAGTCTAGGTGAGATAGGTGAACTATTTGATATCACTAGGGAACGTGTACGGCAAATTAGGGAAAAATCCATCCGAATGCTTAGAAAACGTTCACACAATCAGGTGTTACAGGCCTATTTGTAGTGAGCAGAAAATACTTTATAAAAAAAGCCAACCCTAAGGTTGGCTTTTCTGTTCTTTGTAAAGATGGTACTTCCTTTTAGGACAACTCCTCCGCTACCATTTGGTTTTTGGAGATTCCGAGTGCTTCCAAATCTTTTTGTACGGACTTCATCATGGGTGGTGGTCCACAGAGATAAAATTTAGCGTCTTTGTCCGTAATATGTTCTTTTAGAAACTGGGTGTCTATAAAACCGTGCGGATACTTACTGCTTTGCTCCTCGGAAAGTATATTGATAAAATCCTTGCCCAGCCATTTTTCAAATTCCGTTTGCATTATAATATCCTTCTCGCGATTATTGGCGAACAACAATCGATTTCCTTCCAATTGGTTTTGTTGGGCCAAATGCCTAAAGATGGCGATAAAGGGGGTAACCCCTGCCCCACCGGCCAAAAACACGCCGGGACCTTGGTAGGATATGGCGCCCCAAACGTCTTCCAACAACAAATGGTCGTCCTGTTCCAGCGTTTGTAACTTATCGGTTACGCCATTGTGGTCGGGATACACCTTTATGGTAAACTCCAAAAAGCCATCGTCAGGAAGTCCCGTAAAGGTAAACGGCCGCTTTTTTTCCCGCCAGCCTTCCTTATCCAGCGCAACTTCGGTTGCCTGACCTGGCTCAAAATCATAGTCGGCCGGTCGTTGGGTCCTAATTTGAAGTACGTTATGGGTTATGAAATCTATTTCTTGAATTTTTACTTTATGTGGCATGTAGTGTTTTAGTGGTTAAAAAATATATTCTCTTCTTTTTCAGGATGTGCACCCTTCTTCATTCAACGGGTGTCTAGCACTACTTTTTTAAAGTGACTTTTAGTTGGATGTCCGCTTTTAGCAATTTTGAAATGGGACATACCTCCTTGGCCTTATGTGCAATTTGCTGGAATTGCTCGGCATCTATATTGGGAATATCCCCTTCTAAATCCAAGTTGATCGTAGTAACCTCTCCATCTTCAAAAGTTACGGTTGCAGCAGTGTCCAAGCTTTCTGGTGTAAATCCTTCCTCACCCAATAAAAAGCTTAACTGCATCGCAAAACAGCCGGCATGTGCCGCTCCTACCAATTCTTCGGGGTTCGTACCTTTTTTTCCATCCTCAAAGCGAGTGTGGAACGAATAGGGTGTTTTGTCCAATGTTCCACTGCCCGTATTCAATGTTCCTTTTCCTTCTTTGCCCGAGCCTTTCCACTGGGCATGTGCGTTTCGTGTAAATTTCATGTGTTATCTTTTTAATTTTATTAAAATCTATTTATGCTTCTTGTTTGGTGTTGGCCATAGGATAATCGGTATATCCTTCTTTTCCAGGAGTGTAGAACGTATCCTTGTCCCAATCGGCTAATTCAAGACCTTTCTCAAATCGCTCCACCAAGTCCGGATTGGAGATGTATGGTTTCCCGAAGGCCACCAAATCCGCATTTCCCGAGGCAATGACCTCATTTCCGGAATCTTGATCAAATCCTGCATTGATCATTAATGTACCATTGTACAAAGGCCTAAAATGTTTGGCAATTTCCGTTAACGCATAAGGTATATCGGAAACGTCCGTAAATGGTTCGGATAAATGGATGTAGGCCAAATTGTAATCATTCAATTTTTTGATGATGTATTCAAACGTGGGAATGGTGTCCTCATCCATCGTCATTCCAAAAACCCCGTTTAACGAAGGATTGAATCGAGCTCCGATTTTTTCCTCTGGAATCACTTCCTTGATTGCGTCCAACACTTCAAAAAAGAACCGTGCTTTGTTCTCATGACTACCACCATATTCATCGGTCCTTTTGTTGGAGGTTCCATTAAAAAACTGATGGAAAAGATAGCCGTTGGAGGAATGTATCTCTACACCATCAAACCCAGCTTCCACCGCATTTTTGGCTGCATTTTTAAAATCTTCCACCGTGGTTTTAATATCTTCTTTGGTCATTTCCTTTGGGGTAACGGTATCTTTAAAACCATCGGGGGTGTACGATTGCTCATTTGGATTTATGGCGGAAGATGACAAAGGCAATTCACCATCATGGAAATCCGGGTGTGACATTCTGCCCACGTGCCATAATTGGATAAAGATTTTCCCTGCTTTATCGTGCACACGTTTGGTTACCTTTTTCCAACCTTCTACTTGGGCTTTGGTATGTATCCCAGGGGTGTTTACATATCCTACCGCACGTTCTGAAACTTGGGAGCCTTCCGTGATTATCAAACCTGCGGAAGCACGTTGTTCATAATATAGGCCTTGGAGTTCGTCAGTCGGCTTGTTTTCGTCGTTAACAGCCCTGCTTCGGGTCATTGGCGCCATTACGACCCGGTTTTTTAAGTTTATATTCTTGTTGTAAGGAGTAAGTAAGTTTTGCATATGTCTAATTTATTTATCAGAAATATACAATGATGAAAGGCCAAAATGATTGACTTAGATCAATTAGGTTTTTTTTAACGCTCCCAATTTTCTTCGGGCACGGCTAAGACCTTCTGCGGAAACCCCCAAATAATTGGCTATTTGATAGTTGGGAACACGATTCTCAATATTTGGATAACTTTCGCAGAATTCCAAATACCGTTCTTTAACGCTTTTTCCCATGGATGATAGGATGCGTTTACGGAGTGAAATGAAAGCACTGGTGACCAATAACCTAAAATAACGTTCAAATATGGGAGCCTGTTGAAATATGGTCTGTAAATCATCGTGGTTGATGGCCAACAAAGTAGAATCTTCCAAGGCTTCAATGTATAATTTGGAGGGCACCCCATTGTAAAATGCATCAAAATCACCTAGCCACCAATTCTCTATGGCAAATTGAGCTATATTTTTATTGCCCTTCTTGTCCAAATAATAAGCACTCAAACATCCCTTTACCACAAAATACTCGTGCTTTACATAGGTGTTGGGTTGTAATAAAAATTTGCCTTTG
>CEOE01002276.1_pt1 | contig 11324 bp, 13 predicted proteins | sample 530211 | NCBI WGS metagenome assembly CEOE01 (sample SAMEA2619779, study PRJEB7988) | marine metagenome | isolation source: saline water (ENVO:00002010), including
GCATCGACTGTACCCGAACCTGCATCGTTATGTAAAACAATGGTTTTCACCATAAATGTCGTTACTGGAACAGGAGGTGTAGCTGCCACGTTAGCGACAGGCACGGTAAATAAGGTATTGGCACCTGTGTTAGCAGGTGATAAGGCAAAAGTTCGAAAGCGATCAGGCATCGGTGGTTCCTCCAGTTGCAAAGAAAACAGTTCTTCTGTTAACTTCGTCTTTGTTATCTTGTTGATAGGATGAATTCAATTGTAAAACAATCTGTTCGAGCTGACGTACGAGTTCAGCAAAAGATCGAGGATCATAATTTTGAGGTGGATCAGGGAATCTGGTTTGAGGTATCTTAGCCATTAACGTCCACCATCAGGATATATATCCATTGTAAAAGTACCTAATTTAAAATTACCCCCTGAAGTATTACTTGTAATCTTAAAGTTTGCTTGTCTTCCACGACCTCTCATATCTTTTTTTATATCCGTGGTAGCAACCGTCAATGCTGTTTGACTGACAACATTACCATAGGGATAGTTTTTAAAACTCCAAGTAATATCTAAGTCACCTGATTGATCTCTGAAGTCAGGTATGATTCTTGCAATACGCATCATCTGTTCGCCACCTTCATCAATATTAAAGTCACCTGATTGAATAAAAGATTCCATTGCAGAACCATCAGCATCCGTACCAAACTCTTGTTTGTAATGTTTAGACACACCATTCGATAAACCAATCACGGTTGGTGTTGCATTGGCTGTGGTATCTGTAAAGTATTCGGTGGCCAAAGGAAATTGGAATACGCCACGATCAACCCAAGACGTTCTATTTAATGTACCAATACTCCAAGATTGTTCTAAGTAATTATACACCACACATTTATTAACTTGAGGTTGTGGATCATTGTTAGGGTTGGTGACATAAAACCAAATAATTTCTGCAAACTCTGTATTCACCCCTGCAAAGATTTGATCAGTCTGTGTTAAGTCTAAAGATTCAAAAACAAAGTCATCCACGGTGCACGGTAATTTTTTCACGGTACCATCGAAAGCGAAGAAAGCATTCTGTCCCATCCAATATGCTACATCTCGTACAACCACAGCAGCGTGTTGACCTAAGAGTCCACAGTTACGACCTAATTGATTTAAACCAAAAGTAAAAGGTGGACCAATAAACTGCATGCCATGAAGAGAAGTATCTGTCCATACTAGAATCTGACCACGAGCTTTATCGGCACCAACAATCGTTGAACCGTCTTGTATACGTAGTGAACCTGCAGTGTTTTCTGCACGAGGTTGATAGGTATTAATATCTTCTTGAGAAGAGAATCGAAGAAGCAGAGGATCTTGAGAAGAACCTGTGCCTATTGTTTTTTCTGTTCCAAATAAGACTAAGTGTCGATCAGGTGTAGACACTAAAGAAAACTTTGAAGTTGTGGGAGCGTTGGTTACTAAACTCGCTTTCCCTGTTAAACCGTCCGTGGTCGGTGACCATTGAAAAGTAGAACCGTCTAATACCGTAGCAATTAATAATTCACCAAAATTATCTAACGACCAGTCTCGACCATCTAAAGTCACAGAGGATGTCGTACGGGCCGTGCCCCATGTTTCGGTATTCCAAGTGGAGGTACCCCAACCATAACCAAAAGTAGAAAAGGCAGGAGCAATGTTAATATCAAAACTTGCATCAGTTGTTCCTGATGTACTTGAGCCAGTTGATTCAGTTGTATCTTGTTCAATAACAAAAGCATTTGTACTCGTAATTGATTTAATTTCAAAGCTACGATCAAAATCAGCCGCCGTAAAACTAGTTCCTGATAAACTTGTTGTACCTGAAAAGGTTACTATATCTCCCTCATTAGCTCCATGACCGTTAATATTAACAGTAACATTGGCAGAGCCATTCGTAGTTGTAAAAGCACTTGTTACGGAAGTATTGGATTGACGCTCAGGAGTAATGTCATAGAGAATGTCATTAGCAAAAATGTATAATTTTTTATCCGTGCCAAGAGCAGCGAGACGTGTACCATCCAAGGCTACCCAGTGATGAGCATCACGAGCCACACCAATAAGAGTGTTGCTTTGAGTGGTTTCCCAACCACCTATTTTTTCAGGGAGTCCATAACGAAAACGGACGTTATCAGAATCTACATAACCACCAGACGCACCTAAGCTACTGGTCTGTTTTTGTATTCCCGGTTGTAGTTTTATTTTTGTCAGTGTCATCGGCTAAACTAAACATGGAACCTACATGACCATTAAAATGCATACTACCATGATGCTGTAATGGCGAAGCCACGTCTGCCCATATCTTACCACCTATTTTAGACCATAGTCTAGAAAAATAATAGTCTTCACTGAGGTATCGCTCCCCCTCATCCCAGGGCAGCTTACCAACACCAAATAGGTCATAGCAGTTATCAGAACGAAAGGATTTACCATTGATAATTTGATCAGATTTGTACTTACGTTCAGGATAAGCCTTTTGCATCTTACGAAAGACATTTCTTTTGATTAACATCATCCCTGTGGCTGCTTCCATCACCTCACAAAAACCATTCTTCAACTGAATACTTTGAGGGTTTTGAAAATTCAGATTGTACCCTAATGCTCTGTAAGCTATTTCATCTTCATCAATATCTGGATTTTTCTTCACTGCGCTGATGACTTTATCCCAGTGAATACATTTACGAGGATATATGCCACAAGCAATGTCCTTATCGGCTCTAATTAATCGCTCAATATTCATTGGCTGAAAGCCTATATCAGCATCAATAAATAATAAATGAGTACCAATAAAGTTTTGATCATCTAAAAACATCGAAGTAATGGTATTACGAGCACGAGTAATTAATGATTCATTACCCATGGTTTGTAGTTTCATTCCAACACTTTGTTTTGATGTCCAGGCTTGTAAACCTAGTACACCATGTAAAGTGTTTTCACTCAGCATGCCACCATACATAGGCATTCCTAAATACAGTCTAATATTATGGTCTTTCAGATCGCCTTCTAACATATTTTTCTCCATGTTCCGGGACTAGGTAGACAATGTTCTGACTTAATCCCTTCTTTCATTGTTAATAAAACATCAGCAGAAACACTAATGCGTGGTCTATTTTTTGTATTTTCTTCTGTTCGATGAAGAAGATGACTAGGAAAGATAATTAATCCTCCTGTTTCCGAAGGATAGGTAACAGAAGCAAAATTAATATCGCTCCACTCTTTGTAATAATCATCTCGAGAAGGAATATACATTCCCCCTTTCAATGCGCTTTCTGGTTCGAAAATAACATTACCTTGTTCTTCTGCTTCAACATAATATACTAAACTATAATGACTAGCGGTGTGTTTATGACTAGTAATATGCTGACCTTTTGTCGAAAAAGTAGCCCAAGCTTTGGTAATGTAGGTATCAAAAACTTCCATACGAAATTGATTTGCATTTAAAAATATATTTATTTGTTCTTGAATTGCATTAAATAACTTTTCAAATTTAGGGTTATGGTGAATATTATCATTCACTTCTGTTGATTCACTGGCCTTAACATCGGTTGTTGTTGCAAAAGAGGTCTTCGAAGGTTTTACCTCATCATAAATAACTCTTAATATTTCTCTGTTGATTGTTTGATAATTATCTAATTTCGTAATAAAGATAGGGTTACCAAACCACTTTTTCACTTCCCACTGCATAGTTTTCCTTTCTATTTAAATGGATTGCCAATACTCCATATAACTAATGAATAACGAGTTCCCTTCGTAACAGGAGTAACTCGATGCCAAACGAATGAAGGAAAAACAATAATAGAGCCTTTAGCTCTTGCTTCTTTAGCTGTTAGAACAACAGATTTACTGTCTTCACGATTACGTAAATCAAATTCTAAATTACCACCTTCATATAAATCACCGTCTTCTAAAGAGACAGTCACGGAAAGTTTTCGAATGGTTCCGTGTTCCATGGTCCCCGGTTTATCGTACGGGAGTAGATGAGAATCTTGATGCCAGTCATAGTATTGATGTTCTTTATACATGGTAAACTGACACATCTCTGATCCCATCCAATCAAAGTTCCACCCTGCTTTGACATTCGCTTCTTGAATGTAAGGCTCAATGGCTTCGTATAACCATAAGTCTTGCATCCATGCTACAGAAGAGTTTCTTGATTTTTGTAAATTTTGGTCTGCTACTTTCGCTTCTTGAACAACTTGTTGTTTACCTTGTTCAATAATCTTATCACAGAACTCATGAGATAAAGCTTGGGGAAAAACGTAATAATAATTCTGAAGTAGCATTTCTAGGTGATTCGTAAGAATCGATATTTAATCTCTCCTATGCCTCCATCACCGCCACCGCCTTGAGGTTGAGCGCCACCACCTCCACCACCTGATCCTCTTGATCCAGATCCTGCTTTACCTGCTCCTGCGGCTGATCCTGTGCCTCCTGCGATTGCTCCATCATAAGATGTACCACCATTACCACCTGTAATTTGACAGTTATCACCAGAACAGTTCCCTAAGTTTTGTCCTGCAACACCACTGCCGGATTCATTAAAAGTACCTGTTGGTCCTAAGTTTAAAGTTGTGGCAGTTGCGAAAGTAACGGTTGCGCCATTAGCTTCTCGAAACGTACCGGTTGTTACAGGAGTTGCACTCACCGTTGCTGTACCTCCAACAGAAGGAAAGTTAGAACGGACACTACCATTGGGTGATGTACCACCACTGGAGCTGCCACCTGTACCTCCTGTTAAACTAAAAATAGATCCTGTGCTACTTCCTGATAATACAGTGTCATCACCATCATTAGCACCATAGTTAGGGTGTGATCCAATAAAACCACCGGTACCTCCTGCACCTACTGTTAAAGTTAGGGTTTCACCCTCACTTACAGAAAAAACTTTATCAGAAACATATCCCCCTGAACTACCTGCTGCACCAGAAGATTCACCTCCCGATTTATCATATTCAGCACCACCGACACCTGAAGATCCACCACCCACAGCAGCTTGAACGTGAATAGCGTTCGCACCATCAGGTACGGTTACGGATATGTTAGAAGTAGCTGTTGCAAAAGCGGTAGCGACAAAGGCTGTATAAAATTGTTTCCAAGCTCCACCAACTTTGATGTAACCTTCTTGAATTTCTTTCCAAGATCCAGATGATTTATAAAAAGCTTCGTTGACTGTTTTCCAAGCTCCAGAGACTTTATAATACCAATCGGCCATTATGCATCATGGATGATGTAGAAATCTCCATCAGCTCCCACCGCATTACTAGGAGTAGATGTATTGTCTGTGGTAATAAGATTTCTCACAGAAATATTTCCTACAGTGCCATCTTGATAAACTAAATCATTGGTAGAGACTAAATAATCAGCATTAACGTTTCCAGAAAAAGTTGCAACTGTACCATTAACATTTGTGGTAACATTCACATTAGCAGAAGCAATGATATCGTCGGTGACTGTTGCCTTACCAGTGATACTAGCGTTACCTGTAATATTTGCATTGCCTGTAATGTTTGCATCAACAGAGGCATTGACGTTTCCTGTGACATCCACATCTGCTTTAACAGTAATACCACCAAAGATCGATAAAGCATTTTTTACATTGTAGTTAGATGCACCATCACAATAAACATAAGAGAAAGCACCTTGAGTAACTGCTACACCATTAGCACCATGGCCTGTAGCAGCAACGGATAAGGTGTATGAACCTGAGGTGTTATTATAAACTAAATAATTGTTTTCTTTGGCAGGAATAAAGACAGTAATATTTCCAGTTAAAGTGCCATTTAAATCTAAAACTTTGTTTGATGCTTCAGAAGTAGCAGAAGCGTTAGCTGTGGTCAGTGTGACGTTAGCAGATCCACCAACATTCTTAGAAAGATATCCTGCTGCAAAGGCGTCTAAAACGTCTAAGTTATTATTGGTCTTATCACCCCAAGTACCTGCATTTTCGCCTGTTCCTTGAAGTTCAAGTTTGAGTCTTTCAGAATATGTTGATGCCATAATTACGCTCCATTATCTATTAATTCTTATATTTTTCAAGGAGTTTGAAAAAGACCATTCGTATGTTATTGCCATTTAATCACCTAGCATATCGTTCCATACAGTTTTAATTTCATCTACTGTATTAGCAGAATCTACTTGACTAGGTAAATCTCTAAGTGTTTGTTTATCAGTAACAATAGCAGTAGTATCACTACCCGCTTCTTGCGCTCTCATATAATCAATGTCTAATTTTTCTAGTGCTGATTTACGAGCTTTTCTAATTTTATTTTTCCAAATATCTTTAGCTTTAGGTATGTCTATTGTAATCATTCTCCCACTCCGTCTGTTAGTTCTGCATCATCAATAGTCCAAGCATCTCTAAATGTTCTGTCAGAAGATATTTCAGATACATTGACTATCTTGTAAGGTTTACCAGTAGGAACATCTTTCAATGCTATTTCTTCAATAGTCATTGTTTGCAGAGCATCTGGTGTAGGAATAACGATACTTACTCTTCCACTATCTTGTTTATATATTATTCTTTTATTACTCATAATTTACTCCTTAGCGTTTTTTACCTAACAGTAACCACATTAAATTCAGCAACATCTGTTAATAAAGTATTTTGATAAGTTGCCACTACCCTTAAACTTCCAGCCTGTTTCCAAGTATTTCTAGCCACAGCAGGTGGTCCAGACACCCATATCGTACCATTAATATTATCATTTCCAGCACCACCACTCCAAGCATAATCTCTGTCTGATGATGCAGTTGTAAAATTAATAGTAACATCTCCAGTTCCATTATCTGTAACACTGCTTACATTTCCACTATCTCTTATAGATGTTGAACCTATCATTCCAAGATTTACCCAAGCCTCAACAGAACCTGCACCACTACTAATACCCGTTAATCCAGAACCATCACCACTAAAAGCAGTTGCTGTGACGGTGCCATTGACGTCTAGTTTAGAAGAAGGTGAAGTCGTACCTATTCCGACATTACCAGAACTGTCTATGATCATATCAACATTAGTTAATCCATTTGTGTAAAATTTCATTTCGTTCGTGCCATGTGTATATACAATAGATCCAGCTATTGCATCAGCGTCTGAAAATCTTAATGTAGTAGAGTCAGTCGTTCCTGTAGTTTTAAGAATTAATCTTGCTTCACCACCTGCTTCGTGAGTTACTATCTGATCTCCAGATCCAGTAGTGTGTAATATACCATCAGGACTAGTCGTACCAATCCCTACATTACCAGAACTATCTATACGCATACGTTCATTATTACCCGCAGTAAAAAACTGTAAATTTTGTCCAGAACTTGTGATGCCAATTCTTGCTCTGTCTGTATTGCTACCCTCATAATCAAAACGCAACATAGCACTACCGCTACCACCATTAGAAATAATCATCGTAGCATCAGCAGTAGATACACCACTGCTTTGTCCTACTCTTAAAGTTTTAGCAGTAGTTGATGTGTCGGAAATGTCTAAGGTATGAGAGGGTGATGAATTTTTAATACCGACATTGCCAGAACTAATAATACGCATAGCTTCACTTCCAGCAGTTTGAAAATTCATAGTGTCACCAATGGTTTGTATTCTGTTGCCATCAGTTGTTGTTGCACTATCTACTAAAATTAATGAAGCTGTAGTGTCCGTACTTTCAAATTTTGCTACATCATTCTGCGTTCCAGAATTAACGTGAAGTCTATCATCAGGACTACTCGTACCAATTCCTACATTACCAGAACTATTTATACGCATGGCTTCTGCGGTATTGGTAAAAAACTTCATTACGTCAGTATCAGACGTGCCATGATTATACTCTATTCTGCCAATAGAATTGGCAGCGGAATCGGCAAAATAAATACTGCCTCTTGAAAAAGCTACATCATTTGATGATAAAATAGTTATGCCTGTTTTTGAACCAGAAGTAGTTGTTCCAACAATAAGATCATCTGCTGATGTGTTAGGAGTGTAACTAGAATTATCTCCAATTCTTACAATATTATTTACACTATCAATAAAAAAAGTGTTTGTATCGACTGTTAAATTACCACTTACGGTAGCGTTACCATCAATGGTCAATCCATCACTAACCACGGTTCCTGTAACATCAATACCAGAAGATGTGGTGGCTAGTTTTGTATTGTTGTTATGATATAATGTAACTGCACTATCTTTTGCAAAAGATGCCATAGTTTCCGAATTATCTGTTTGAATAAAAACACCTGCACCATTAGTTTTTAAAACAAGACTTCCTTGTCCAGTTTCTTCAACAAAACTATTACTGCCATCGTGATAAATTTGTAGATCATTACTTGCACCTAAATTAATTTTATCATTATCACCTAAATTAATATTTCCTGTCGTGGTGAGTCCAGTCAGTGTCCCTAAACTAGTGATGTTAGGCTGAGCTGCAGTGGCCAGTGTTCCCGTGATATTGCCTGTGGCTGTAATGGCACCGACTACGTCTAATGCTACGCTCGGACTTGCTGTACCGATGCCAACAAAATTATTCGTGGAATCAACTTTTAAACTATTCGTATCAACCGTCAGATCACCGGTGACGGTTAAATTTTCAAAGTTAGGGAGGACGCCACTACCGAAATTAATCGTATCACCCGAATCTCCCAAAGTCAGGGTGACACCTGACTCGGGAGTAATCTTGTTAACTTTTAATTCGCTAGCCATCCTGCCCTATTCCTTTTTCTCTTCCTCTTCTTTTTTTTCTTCGACTGTCGGAAGATGTTCTTTGAGAACGTTCGTGTAGTGTGCTTTGAGCACGGCTATGTGATTAGCTTTCACTTGAAGATCAAGCTCTTGGTTGGCAATCAGCTTCAAGTGGCCATACGCCTCTTGTCCTTGCTGATTGAGTTTCGTTTCGTCATATTCTTTGTTGTCAAAAGTGAACATTAAAACTCCTTCGTTCTACTTGTTGTTGCAGGCGCTTTTGATGCTGCGATCTGGCTGTCTAAATTAGCTTGCATTTCTGCTTCGCTTTGACCTCCGTGTTCGATCACACAATCAATTGCGTTCTGTTTGGTCATGGTTGCAAACGTCATGTCTGCACCGTTGCAGCTTCCATATAGGGATGCTGTATAAGCGTTACCGTCAGCATCAACTTCGCTGTCCGTAGCGGTCAGTCTCCAGTGGACTGTTTTTACATTATCAGAGCCATCGACTTCAAAGTTCGGAAAGCTCCATTCGTAGGTTATTGCCATTTGATCACCTCCTTGGTGTTTTGTGGGTTATTATAAAAGAATTTAAGCATTTTCCAATGCTTCTTCTTGAACAGGTTTTAAGGGTTCGACGATTACTTTACCATTCTCATCGGTCCATTCTGTATCATACATATGTTGGTCTTGACGTTCACCAATCATTAACCAAGAGATGGTATCAGTGCAAGTTTCATCTTGTGCTGTAATGGTTAAAATATTCCCTGATACGGAACCTTTGACCGCTGTCCAACCTGTTTCATTCGATGTAAAGCATTGAATTTCTCTATTGAGTAAAACGAATGTACCTTCACTCATCCCTGCTACGGTATCAATATTCACTGTTGCTGTTCCATTTACTAAATCTACTTTTCCTCTATAAATATTATCTGCTTGAGGTGCTTCTACAAATGAGTGAACTAAGTTATGAGTATTTGTTTTTTCTGATAAGGGATGGTCAATTTTAAATGAACCTGAACTTTTAGATAAAGAACCATTGACAGCAAGTTTATCAGAGGGGCTTAATGTATTAATACCGACATTACCGTTTGCTAACATGACATGTTGAGCGGTAGTTGTGTCTCCTACTTTATAATAAATATGTCTGCTCGCACTTTTTCTACCTTCTAAAACTAAATGTGCTCCAGCGCCTGAAAAAAGTGGTTCACTACCTACTGCACCGCTGCTAATAAAAATGAAAGATGATTGTGTGTCATTTGCAAAAGCATCTCTAGCCTCTAATCTTAATGCGTGATTAGTATTGGCACCACTTGTAATTCTTGCATTGTTCATCACATCAAGTAAAGAACTTGGATTAGTTGTTCCAATACCTACCGAACCATTACCTCCTGTGATACGCATACGTTCTGCATCATTTGTTTCAAAAGCTATGGGTAATGCATTTGGTGTAGATAATCTAAACCTATCTGCATTGTCATATTTCATAACGAATGAGCGAACTGTTCCAGATGAATTTTTTCCTAATAAGGAAACAGTTGATTCGCCGGGCGTGCTTGTATTTTCTAACCTTAATGTTAAAGAACCACTACTAGATGTTGCTAAATGAAGTTTTTGTGTAGGACTACTTGTACCAATACCTACGTTGCCATTACTACCTACATGAACAACATCAGTTCCATCATTAGTTTGTATTTCAAAATCATTGACAGCGTTAATTACTAAATTTCCACCAGAATGTTTTATATTACCACTATCGTTACCGCCTCTAGTAAATTGAATAAAATCACCATCAGTTGCTTGTCGGTGGATAGCCAATATTTCTGATGCAGTACTATCTTTTAGAAACTTAGCACCGTAGTTAGAAGATGCAGTAGAAGTTGCTCCTATTAAAATATTACCATCACTATCTATACGCATGGCTTCTGAACCATCTACATCAAATTGAATAATAGAATTTCCTTGAGAATTACCTTCATCTGCTCTTAAAGTAATACTACCTAAATCATTAACTAATATTTCTCCATAAGCGTTATTTGTAGTATCTGTAATTCTAAATATTGGGCCTGAAGATGATAATTCTAAAAGTCTACTTGGACTACTTGTACCAATACCAACATTGCCAGAACTATTAATTCGCATACGTTCTGTACCTGCGGTAGAAATTCCAATAGTGTCTGATGAAACCCTGAATAGCCCTGTATTAGTATCTCCATTAAATACTAAACTAGGAGTTGCCGCTGATCCAGAAACATCGATACTTACTCTAGATGTATTAACTCTTAAAGCTGAAGTTCCTGCTACATTTAATTCACTTCCAATATTAGCAGTTCCAACAACATCCAAAGCTACAGTAGGACTGGCTGTTCCAATACCCACGAAGTTATTGGTGGAATCAACTTTGAGCGAATTCGTGTCAACGGTTAAATCACCGGTTACCGTGAGGTTTTCAAAATTGGGCAATACACCACTGCCAAAATTGATCGTGTCCCCACTGTCGCCAAGGGTTAAAGTGGTCCCTTGTCGGGGTGTAATTTTATCGACTTTAAGTTCGCTCATCCTACTATTTATACCTCAGTTTGTGAGGCTTGAAAAGCGGACCACGCATCTCTGACGTCTTGTGTCCAAACAGCATTACATACTGCCTGTACTTCTGCATCTTCG